>Ga0256845_1002846_pt1 | contig 12159 bp, 13 predicted proteins | sample RiftiametaG_FD_189101 | JGI IMG/M metagenome (GOLD analysis project Ga0256845, IMG submission 189101) | Tube worm associated microbial communities from hydrothermal vent at the East Pacific Rise, Pacific Ocean - Riftia | ecosystem: Host-associated > Annelida > Integument > Unclassified ... | reverse complement strand
TACATAAATGGCTTGATAATCCATTTGTCAAAAAACAACCCCCACCAAACTTAGGTGTACAAGGGGTTCTTTTTTGAAAATTAATATATTTAGGCTATCAAACCAGTAAAATGGTTAGATTTTATGTGCCCCAAATTTATTTAGGACAGGATTGGTTATGGTGTATATGTTGATCGTGGATATGCTATTATTAAAAGCAATTTATTTAAAGCAAATCGTCATGATATTGCTGGATCTGGAAAAGGGAAATGTAGTTATGAGGCATCATGTAATATTATTTTAGATGGTGGGGTCGGTCATAATTTTGACATGCATGCAGAGGGAACTAACGATCAATCAAGCAACGCCGGGCAATACATTAATATTCATCATAATGTGTTTGATGATATTGGGTCAAATAGAATCAGTACTTGGAACATACAAAACATATACATAAGAGGAAGACAAAGTATACAATGCAGGATTGAAAATAATAAATTCAGACATACTGAACCTAATGTTGCAATCCTACAATTAAATGGTTTAGGCGGTTATGGGAATATGTTAGTATGGAATAATATATTTAATAATAAATACAAAGGCTGGTATTTGAAGTCAAATTGGTTAAAAAACAATACAGATAATTATATTAATATTCCTTCTTCAAATGATGATATAATGACACCTCCAAGTTCTGGAAGCGATTATCAGTATTCATATTATTTTGGAGATATAGATGGAGATACTAAAACTGACATATTTAAATTGGAAAATAGTGAGTTGTATACAATTCCTTTATCTACATCTTTAACGAATCTTGAGGATTGGACTTTTTTAAAAGAAATTAATTATCTAGGTACAGATTTAAAATTTTTATTATATAACGATGATAATTATACCGATATTTTACATTTTAGAAAAAATATTTCTCAAGAGTCTAATATAAATTTACTATCCGGACCAATTAATAATGCTTCAAATTGGAATGGGTTATTTCCAAATTCTAATTCTACTCTAAGAGTTGGAAGTTTTGACGGGAATGGTGTTGGTGATTTTTTTATTTCTGAAAATAATAAGTGGAAAGTTATATTCAATTCTAATTATTCTTGGCGAATAATCAACTCTTCGAGTTATTCACCAAATTCATTAAGATTAGGGAAATTTAATAATAACAATGTTAGCGATGTTTTTGTAGCTACTGGTAGTAAATTTAGAGTTTCTTATGAAGGAACTTCGTCATGGTCAGATACCCTAAATTCTAATTATTCAATCTCGGAACTCATAATTGCAGATTTTAATGGTAATAATCTATCGGATATTATTAACTTTAATTTAGGCACCGTACTTTTGAATGGTTACTGGCAGAATGGATGGAAATCTTGTAACATTCAAAATTTTCCAATATATTCTTTTACTTAGGGTAATTTTTAAACGTCTTTAATTATTGATTCGACTTTGCAAAGCATCTGATTTTACAAATTGAGCGCTTACGAGGTTCAGCTATAAGGAGTTGATCATACAGTTCAATGCGCCCAGCACTCGATAATATTCGCAATAATGGCAAGATGGTTTTCGGTCCTTATGCTGTATATAGCTTTTTTGGCTCAGGAAATTACAAAAATTTTGATACAATTCTTGCTTCGTATCACGACCAAGGTTTGGTGCCATTTAAAACACTTGCTTTTGGCAAAGGTGTAAACTTTACAGCAGGACTAAATCGCATCCGAACCTCGCCAGACCACGGTACAGCCTTTGATCTTGCTGGAAAAAATAAAGCTAATTTTGAATCATTTCGCAAAGCTATTTATAGCGCAATTTCAATCTTTGAAACCCGTGAGGAATACAAAAATACTTCCAAAAATCCGCTTCAAACGAATCGCAGAAGAGCCTATACAAAAAAGAACTAAAAAAACTAATTTGCTATTCAAATAATTTTTTATCTTTGCACCCGCCTTATACGTAAGGTTAAGGTCTTAAATAGGTGTGAAAATGAAGGATTTGAAAGAGTTTACCATCCCTTTCGTAGGGCTTAAATTAGGCAAACACCAGTTTAACTTTGAATTAAAAAAAGCGTTCTTTGAGCATTTTGAGTATGAAGAATTTAATGATGCAAACATTAATCTCGACGTACTGCTGGAAAAAATGAGTACATTATTAGAGTTTACATTAACATATAATGGAACCGTTAATGTTGCTTGTGACACTACAAATGAACCCTTTGATCAAGAGATTTCTGGTTCATATAACTTTGTAGTGAAATTCGGTGAGGAATACAACGATGAAAATGAAGATTTACTCATCTTGCCTCACGGATGTTATGAAGTTAATATTCAGCAATACATATATGAATCTATAGTTTTGGCAATACCATCACGAAGAATTCATCCGGGAGTAGAAGACGGCACATTAAAAAGTGACATACTTGATAAACTTGAAGAATTAAGTCCAAAAGCGATAGACGAAGAATTTGCGCCCGAAGACGAAAATACCGATCCCCGATGGGATTCATTAAAAAAACTATTAACGGATAAATAATAAATAGCAATGGCACATCCAAAGAGAAAAATCTCGAAAACAAGAAGAGATAAGAGAAGAACACATTATAAAGCTACTGCCCCTACCCTTGCAATAGATGCAACTACAGGTGAGACGCACCTTTTCCACAGAGCACACTGGCATGAAGGTAAAATGTACTACCGTGGTCAAGTTGTAATTGATGCAACTGAGCAAGTAGAAGCATAATTTATATCAATTATTTAAAAACTCTCACCGTAACGTGAGGGTTTTTTTGTTTTTTAACTTTCCCAAAAGTCAAAAACAACATAATTAATGCCGATCTTCAAGGAAGATTTAGTAATTTTCACTCCTTTTAGGAGATTTTTAGCCTTTTTTGTGAAATTTAATTCAGTTTTATGAGTACTATCACGGCAGCTATTACCGCTGTAGGAAGTTATGTGCCAGATTACGTTCTGTCCAACAAAATTTTGGAAACCATGGTCGATACTAACGATGAATGGATAACCTCCCGAACTGGAATAAAAGAACGAAGAATATTAAAGGATAAAGACAAAGGCACTTCCTATCTAGCTATTCAAGCAGCCAAAAATCTTCTCGAAAAGAGCAATATCGATCCTGCAGAAATAGATATGGTTATCATGGCAACTGCAACGCCAGATATGCCTGTAGCAGCAACAGGTGTTTATGTAGCCACGCAAATAGGTGCAGTAAATGCTTTCTCTTATGATTTGGTTGCGGCCTGTTCCAGTTTTCTCTTCGGAATGTCCACCGCAGCACGTTATATAGAATCCGGAAAATATAAAAAAGTACTACTAATAGGCGCAGATAAAATGTCGTCGATTATAGATTATACAGACAGAACAACGTGCATTATTTTTGGCGATGGCGCTGGAGCAGTTTTATTTGAACCCAATAATGAAGGCTTAGGCGTGCAAGATGAATACTTGCGTTCCGATGGTGTAGGCAGACCTTATCTTAAAATTGATGCAGGCGGTTCTGTGCTTCCAGCTTCACATGAAACTTTAGACAAAAAACAACATTACGTTTTTCAAGAAGGAAAAACAGTTTTCAAATTTGCCGTTTCAAACATGGCAGATGTTTGCGAAAAAGTAATGAAAAAAAACAATCTTACTGAAAATGATATAAATTGGCTAGTACCACATCAAGCCAATAAACGTATTATAGATGCTGCGGCCTCAAGAATGAAACTTCCTGATGAAAAGGTAATGATGAACATCCATAAATACGGTAATACAACTTCAGCAACTTTGCCATTGTGTATAGCAGATTATGAAAAACAACTTAAAAAAGGAGATAACTTAATATTTGCTTCCTTCGGTGGAGGCTTTACTTGGGGCGCCATTTATTTGAAATGGGCCTACAATTCAAAATAATTTTAACCAACCCCAAAAGACTAAATTTTTGTAAATTATGGATATAAAGGACATTCAAAACTTAATCAAGTTTGTCGCAAAAAGCGGTGCCAGCGAAGTAAAACTTGAAACGGAAGATATAAAGATCACTATTAAAACAGGATCTGATGATAGTAAGGGTGAAACTACTTACATTCAACATATGCCTGCAATGGTACAACCGCAAATGCAACCTCAAGCTACTGCACCACAACAATCTGCTGCGGCAACCGAACTTGCTGTAGATTCTAAACTTATTACCATAAAATCACCAATTATTGGTACTTTCTACAGAAAACCATCACCAGATAAACCCGTTTTTGTTGAAGTTGGAACACAAATTAATGTAGGCGATGTGCTTTGCGTTATTGAAGCAATGAAACTTTTCAATGAAATAGAAAGTGAAGTTTCTGGGAAAATAGTGAAGGTTTTAATAGACGATTCTTCTCCAGTAGAATTTGACCAACCTTTATTTTTAGTAGATCCATCTTAATATAAACTCCAAATAACAAATTCTAAATTCCACACTTTTTGGAATTGGGGATTTAGTTCCGATAGCTATCGGAATGATATTTCAGAAAAAATATGTTTAAAAAAATATTAATTGCAAATAGGGGCGAAATAGCACTGCGCATTATCCGTACCTGTCGCGAGATGGGTGTAAAAACAGTTGCAGTTTATTCAACTGTCGATGCTGAAAGTCTTCATGTGCGTTTTGCAGACGAGGCCGTTTGTATTGGACCACCTCCAAGTAGTTTAAGTTACTTAAAAATGTCCAATATAATTGCAGCTGCCGAAATTACAAATGCAGATGCTATTCATCCAGGCTACGGATTTCTTTCTGAAAATGCTAAGTTTTCAAAAATCTGTCAAGAACACGGTATAAAATTCATTGGCGCCTCACCAGAAATGATTGATCGTATGGGCGATAAAGCTTCTGCAAAGGCAACTATGAAAGAAGCTGGAGTTCCCTGTGTTCCTGGAAGCGAAGGAGTTATTCCAGACTTTAAGACCTGTAAAAAGGTAGCCAAAGAAACTGGCTATCCCGTTATGCTGAAAGCAAGTGCTGGCGGCGGCGGTAAAGGAATGCGTGCAGTATATAAAGAAGAAAATCTAGAAGATGCTTGGGAATCTGCCAGACAAGAAAGTAGAGCAGCCTTTGGAAATGACGATATGTATATAGAAAAACTCATTGAAGAGCCACGCCATATTGAAATACAAATTGTAGCCGACAGCACAGGTAGAGCTTGCCATTTAAGTGAACGCGATTGCTCAATCCAACGTCGCCACCAAAAACTTACAGAAGAAACGCCAAGCCCTTTTATGACCAAAAAACTGCGTGCAGAAATGGGTAATGCAGCAGTAAAGGCAGCAGAATATATTAAATACGAAGGAGCAGGAACTGTAGAGTTTCTAGTAGATAAACATAGAAATTTCTACTTCATGGAAATGAATACTCGTATTCAAGTAGAACACCCAATTACCGAGCAAGTAATTGATTACGACCTTATTCGAGAGCAAATTTTAGTTGCCGCTGGAGTTCCTATTTCAGGAAAAAATTATACTCCACAATTGCACTCCATAGAATGCCGTATTAACGCAGAAGACCCTTATAACGATTTTCGCCCTTCACCAGGTAAAATAACCGTACTACACGCTCCAGGTGGTCATGGTGTGCGCTTAGATACACACGTTTATGCGGGTTATACAATTGTACCACATTACGATTCTATGATTGCAAAGCTTATTACAACGGCACAAACACGTGAAGAGGCAATCAATAAAATGAAACGTGCTTTGGACGAATTTGTAATTGAAGGCATAAAAACTACAATCCCGTTCCACCGTCAATTAATGGACGAGCCAGATTATTTGGCTGGAAATTACACTACGGCGTTTATGAATACTTTTCATATGAACGAGCCGGAAGAGGAATAAAAAATAGCCGTTTGCAGTAGCACTATGCAGTGTTTTATTGCTAACTGTCACTGAATACTACAACGTTCTAAAAGCACCAAATTCCAAAAAACTATCTTTGGAATTTGGTGCTTTTTGTTTCAATTTTTTTTGAATTCCGAAACATTCCCCCTTCGAAGGGGGTTAGGGGGATGTTTTCCTAAGTATATTTGTTTCTAAATAGCAGCAAAATGAATCTTTCCTATTGGGAATATAAAACCTGGCTTTCAAATATGGACTTTGCTATAATCGGTAGTGGCATTGTTGGGTTAAATTGCGCACTTTCACTTCGGAAGAAACATCCTACAAGTAAAATAGTAGTTTTTGAACGCGGCATGCTTCCTAGTGGTGCAAGTACCAAAAATGCTGGTTTTGCTTGCTTCGGAAGTATTTCTGAAATACTAGACGATCTAAAAACCCATTCCGAGGAAGAAGTAATCCAATTTGTAAAAAATAGAGTAGAAGGCTTACAATTGCTTCGAAATACATTAGGAGACAAACAGCTTGATTATAAAGAATATGGCGGCTACGAACTTTTTACAAACGAAGATGCAGAACTTTTTCAATCTTGTAAAGACAATATCGGATACATCAATAAAATACTCTACCCGATATTTAATGCCGACGTTTTTTCAGAAGAAGAAAACCATTTCGGATTCAAAAATATTCAGCAAAACTTAATATTCAGCAAATTTGAAGGGCAGATTGATACTGGAAAAATGATGCTTGGTCTTATTAAAAAAGCTTCAGAGGAAAATATTTTGATATTGAATTCTTCAGAAATTACTGCTATTTCAGATAATGGCGAAAATGTTTCTCTTCAAATAAATGCTTCTAAGACACTTCGACAAGCTCAGTGTGACATAACAATAAGAAAAGTGTTTATCGCCACAAATGGTTTCGCAAAGCAATTTTTAAATGAAGACGTTAAACCCGCAAGAGCACAAGTTTTAGTTACAAAACCAATTGAAAATCTTCAAATAAAAGGAACATTTCATCTAGATAAAGGGTATTATTACTTCAGAAATATTGAAAACAGAATCCTTTTTGGCGGTGGACGAAATCTAGATTTTAAAGCTGAAGAAACCACCGAAATGGAACTTACAAAATTGGTTCAAAACAAGTTGGAGCAATTGCTAAAAAACGTAATTCTACCGCATCAAAATTTTGAAATTGAACATCGCTGGAGCGGCATTATGGGAATAGGAAAACAGAAAAATCCAATTGTTAAAGCGGTTTTAAAAAATGTTTTTTGTGGAGTTAGATTAGGCGGAATGGGCGTTGCGATTGGTAGTTCAATAGGGAAACAACTAGCAGAATTTGAATAAAATACTTTGTGTTTTTGTGGAGAAAATAAAACCACAGAAAAATAATGATATATGATTAAAAAACTATTTAAATTTATATTTAAGCTTTTCCTGTGGTTCATTGGGCTTACGGTATTATGGGTACTGCTATACAAATTTGTTCCAGTTCCTTACACTCCTTTAATGGCGATTCGCTCTATGGAAGGCGATAAAAACTATGAAACCCTCCACGATTGGATGCCAATAGAAGACATTTCTCCTTATTTACAATTAGCAGTAATCTGCGCAGAAGACCAAACCTTTTTAAGCCATAGTGGGTTTGATCGTGAAGCCATTGAAAAAGCTTTTGAAAACAACGAAAAAGGAAAAAAACTACGCGGCGGCAGTACCATTTCACAACAAACGGCTAAAAATGCCTTTTTATGGCAAGGAAGAACATGGTTTCGCAAGGGATTGGAAGCGTATTTCACATTACTTATTGAAACACTGTGGAGTAAAGAACGTATTTTAGAAGTATATTTAAACAGTATTGAAATGGGTCCAGGAGTTTTTGGAGCCGAAGCCGCATCGCAATATTGGTTTAAAAAGTCAGCAAAAAATTTACGGACTGAAAATGCAGCGGCAATTGCTGCCATTTTACCCAGTCCGCAACGCTACAGCGCGAATCCGCCAGGAAACTATGTTGTGCGACGCACACAATGGATTGTAAGGCAAATGAGGTATTACGGGCCATTTACGTTAGAAAAACAAGAACCCAAAGAAGATAAAAAGAAAAAGCCCAAAAAGGAAAAATGACGACTTTAGAACTTAAAACCGAATTGCTTCAGCATTGCCAAAAACAGGTAGATGCACGCTATTCAAAAATAAAGCAAACTATAACAGGTATTGAGGAATCTTTATTAGAAGAATCTAAAAGTAGCAGTGGCGACAAGCACGAAACTGGCAGAGCAATGCTTCAAATAGATCGTGAAAATGCTGGAAAACAGTTGCAGGAAATTGAAAAAGTGGTGCAACTTATAAAAAAGATTGATGTAAAAGCTACTTCAGATTATGCGCGTTTGGGAAGCTTGGTTTATACAGATAAATTTACCTATTTCATTAGTCTTTCAATAGGTACTGTTCCTATTGGGAAGACAGATTATCTTTGTGTTGCTTTAAATTCGCCAGTTGGTTTGCTTCTTTCTGGGAAGAAAAAAGGGGATGAATTCAATCTAAACGGAACTATTTATAAAATTACGAATGTGAAGTAACGTTAATCCATTCTTTCTCTGGTGTTGTGGCGTCCAAAATATCAAGTTCCAAAACTATTGCAATATGTTTGGCTATAGTAAACGCATCTTCCTTATCATCGCTTACATAAGCTTCAATATGTTAATTTTTGTTATAGAATAAATTCAATTTAAAAACCTCGAAACCTAAATTAGCTTCAGCGGAAATCACTCTTGCTCTGCTATTCTTGATGGTTTTAAAAACTGAAACATATTCTATTTCAGGTAATTTTTTCCAAAAGCCGAAATTTATTGCAAAAATTGAATAGACATTTCGATACTTTCTTTCTTCTAAATTTAATTCAAACCCTTCACGAAGAGATAATTTTAGAGCTGCTCCCAGTAAAATAATGCCAAATAGTGTTCCGGCAAAAAATAGGTAAACTGCAAATAAGGAAAGAATTATTGCAAAAATTATTTTTATGTTGGAAACCGGCTGAAGATGGCGTATGTTTTTGTGCATAGCTAATAAATAGCTCCATTCAGTAACTTAACGCAACAAGTATAAAATTTTAAAACTCAGTTTCTCTAATAACCTTCGGCATTTTTTCGCTCATTGCCAATAACCATTTTAACTGCTCTCGCACCAAATGTGCTTCTTCAATTTTTAAATTGAAATTGTCTGTTTCAGCTTTTTCGGCTTCGCTAACGTTGATGTTTCTTCCAAAAGTAGCTTCAAAAATATCTTCTGTATGTTGAATTTCTTCATATTCTTCCGAAGAAATTTCTTCATTTAAAACTGCTTCAGCATCCACTAAATTTTGAACAATTTTTGAAGAAACTTTATTGAAATTTTCTGAAGCCGGAGTTGTTGGATTGTTTAAAATATAAGTGCTAAGAGAAGCTAATGAAGATAAAACATTATGATTCAAAACTACTATTTCGTATATTTTATCTAAGTTTTTCTGTTGCGATTTTGGCTCCTGTGCCATCCGCTGAAAAGCCGCACTTAGGTCAGAAACTTCCAAAAATGCCTTTTTACGCGCTACTTTATATTCTGCTGAAATCGTTCCCTTTTTGTTGTAAAAACCTATTATTTCTTCCAAATAAACTCTGTTTACTCTAACGGTTTCTAACAGCGTATTTTGCATACTTTGGATTTCCCAAGCTGGCCATAAAAACAAGTTACCCAACGTTGCCAAACCTGCGCCAATCAAGGTATCCATTACTCGAAACTGTATAACGTTAAAAATATCGGGACGCATAAGTGAATAAATAAAAACCACACTCAATGTTATAAAAGTAGCCGCAGCCTTGTAATTACGCTGCACCATTGAAAAAGCAATGATTAATGAACTGATTGCCAAAATGCCGTAAACAGTAGTGTTATCTGTAAGTAAAACTACACCAACCGCCAGAGCACCTCCTATTAAAGTACCTATTGTTCGTTCTTTGGACCGTGTTTTTGTAAGACCAAAAGTGGGTCGCATTATTACGATAAGTGTCAAAATAATCCAATATGGGTTTTGAATGGCAAAGAGCATCCCCGCGCCATAACCTATCATTGACATAACGGCGAGACGTAGGGCATGTTTAAAAATTGGAGAACGCAGATTGAAGTTTTCAATCAATACTTCAAAATTGTAATTCTGTTTAGTAAGAAACCTGCGGGAATCTTCCTTTTTCACTATTGAAAGTTCACGCTCTGCTGGGTTTTTTAGCAACCATTCTATTTTTTCAATCTTCTTTATTTGTTCGTTTTGATATTTGAAAAGATTTTTTAGAAGCAATAAATTCTCATCAAATGGCCCGTTTAATATCGATTCATATTCAGAAATATCATTTTTAATCTTACACTTAAACTCTTCAATCTTCGTGTTTTTCCTAAGCCTTTTTGGTGTGGATAGATGTGCTGAAATAATGTTTAATCTACTGCTCATCGCAAATAGTAAACCTTGAAAATCTGTTAAATGCTCAGGTTTCTGCTTAAAAAATTCATCCGTTTTATAATAGTCAACAGGGTTTGCCATTGCTAGCTCCAGCATATCTACTAATTGTACAAAAATGAGTAACCGTTTGCCTTCATAATTACTTTTACCAGAACCAGTTCTACTTGCAATTAAAATATCACGCAGGGTTTCGTGAAGGGTGGTAAGTTCTGTCTGGGTGTTCAGTAATTTTATTAAAAGATCCGTACGGTCGTTGGTTTCGGCAACCAATTCGCCACGTGTTTTTAAATAATCTGCCGTAAGTTTTAGGGTTTTTGAAAGATAATATTCAGTTTGTGCTTTGGGAAAAATAAAATTCCGAAGCAACGAAAGCGCAACATACCAAAGTCCGCCAATACCTATAAGTAGCGCTCTTTCATAAGGTTCCATGCCGCCAGAAACATTGGAGAAACTAAGAACCAACGCCAAAAGTCCTGAAAAACTAATAAGCGACGCCCGAAATCCATAAATGGCGATATAAGAAATACTGAACATCATAATTCCCAAAATGGGAAACAGTAGCCAAAGCGAAAGATGTAAATACCCACCAATAAAACTTACAATCATCGCCAACAAAGTGGCGAATAAGATACCCGTAATTTTATTTCTAATGCTTCCGCTAACATCGCTTGGCGAAGCTAGTAAAGCTCCTACAGTTATAGTAATGCCTATTTCTAATACGCCCAATTTCACCCCGACTATTATAGGAATTGTTAGCGCAATACCTAATAAGATAGCCTTAGAAAAATCGGTGCTCTTAAAGTATTCCGAAAGGTCTTTAAGTGTTGATTTTACTATGTTTTTTGACGTTTTCAACTAAATTAAAAATTTGAATTAGCAAAGATAGGGCGAGCTTTCTTTAAGTTCGTTAATCTTATCAGAAAAGAAAAATGTTATAAATCAATTTTAAGCGAAAACACTGCATCTTTTTGTAGCGGAAAAGAATTGTTGAAAAAAGATAATTTTAGTGTCAAAACTTGCTTCAATGAGATAATGATTTCCTTTGAAATAGGAGCTTTTCACGATTACTTCAAGCGAATTTTTTTCTGTTGAAATTTTAAGTCGATGCGGAAAAATGATAATTTCTTCGGAAGTATTTTCATCTGAAAAGAGACTTTTAGAGAGCAAATTAGCTTCTCCAAAAAAACCAGCTTAGTATTCTATTGAAACATTTTTGCAAATGAATTCGGGCGTTCCAAACATTTCTTTGGTGCCGTTTTTCAACATTAAAATTTCATCTGAAAATGCCAAAGCCTCATCGCTGTCGTGGGTTTCGGTTATGCAACTGATATTATTTTCTTTTAAGTAACAGAAGATTTTTCGCTGTAATTTATTTTTTCTGAAGGTATCAATATTGCTAAAAGGCTCGTCCAACAAAAGTATTTCTGGTTCGTTTGCCAATGCTTTTGCTAAAGCAACGCGTTGTTTTTGTCCGCCACTAAGGTTTTTTACTAAAGTGGTTTTGAAGGCTTCTAATTCAACTACTTCCAAAAGTTCATTGATTCGTTTTTCATCTTTTTCTTCATTTAATCGAGAAAGATGCGAACCCAAATTTTCGGCAACCGTTGTAAAAGGCATAATGTTGAATTCCTGCGCCACAAGTTTCATATAAGGTTCGCCGGGAATTAATGTTTTAGTTGGGCCGAGTAGTTTTTTATCGTTGAAATCAATAGCGTCCTAAACGTTTAAAAAAGAGAAAGGGAATTTTGTTCCACAAAGTTATCTTTGTGGTGCAATACAAAAAGCACCTTTCTCTGATGATAAATATAACCTTGTTTTCTCAAACAATCTC
>Ga0256845_1002845_pt1 | contig 12159 bp, 11 predicted proteins | sample RiftiametaG_FD_189101 | JGI IMG/M metagenome (GOLD analysis project Ga0256845, IMG submission 189101) | Tube worm associated microbial communities from hydrothermal vent at the East Pacific Rise, Pacific Ocean - Riftia | ecosystem: Host-associated > Annelida > Integument > Unclassified ... | reverse complement strand
AGTTATCAACCCGATATAATTGTCGTTACCGCCTACGGTAGGATCCTGCCCAAATCACTTCTTGAACTCGCGCCATTTGGCTGTATCAATGTTCATGGCTCACTGCTGCCATTACACCGCGGAGCCGCTCCCATCCAATGGGCAGTGATAAAAGGTGACAAAGAAGTGGGTATTACCATCATTCAAATGGATGAAGGGATGGACACAGGTGAAATGCTGCTCAAAGCACATATAACACCAGACCCAGATGAAACAGCAGGATCGCTTTTCGATAAACTCGCAGTATTGGGTGGGGAGACCCTACTGACAGCCATCCAGGGTATAAAAGAGGGCACTCTCGTTTCCCAGCCGCAGGATCATAGCCTGGCGACAACGGCTCCCATGCTTAAAAAATCCGACGGCGAGATTGACTGGAGTAAAAATGCCCGCGAAATAGAATATCTTATCCGTGGCCTTGATCCATGGCCATCGGCATATTGTTTTGTGGATGGAAAACGACTGCGTCTGTTCCGGCCGGAGGTCTACCACAAAGAGAGCGATGCACAGCCAGGCACTCTGCTGCAGGCCGACAAAAGGGGCCTTCTCATAGGTTGCGGTAAAAACTGTATCCTGATAAAGGAGGTACAACCCGAAGGTAAACGGCGAATGACAGTCGAAGCTTTTGTCTGTGGCCGCCCACCCGCCCCGGGAACACTTCTCTTTCGGGAATAAATCCGAGCTCTACTGGTAGCAATGGGACAAAATACAATAGCTTACGCCGACTGCTTTTCTGGAGTCAGTGGGGATATGCTCCTCGGCGCACTCCTTCACGCCGGACTCGATCAGCAGTTTTTGTTACAGGAACTGGCAAAACTTCACTTAAAAGGTCTGCAATTTACGGTGGAGGAAAAAACAGTTCAGGCCATCAGTTGTATCAAAGTAAGCGTCAAAAGTGATTGCGGCCAGGAACTCCGAACTCTGCCAATAATCCTGAATATTCTGGGGAACAGTGGTCTGGACCCAAAAGTGATACAACAGGCAACCACTGTTTTCCAACTGCTTGCTGCAGCAGAGGCAAAAATCCATTCCATCTCCATTGATACAGTTCATTTTCATGAAATTGGTGCCCTCGATACCATTGTCGATGTGGTAGGTACCATTGTTGGCATGCACTATCTTGGTATTCAACGATTTGTCTGCTCACCTCTTCCCACCGGCCACGGATTTATTACATGTGCCCACGGACAGTTGCCCATACCCGCTCCTGCCGTGTGTGAGCTTCTCAAACAAATACCAACCTACGGCATTGATCTACCGCAAGAACTTATTACCCCGACCGGTGCAGCTCTTATTGCAGGGCTGGCAGACGAATTTGGCCCGCTACCACCGATGCGTATCACCGCAACCGGCTACGGTACGGGAACCCGGGTTCTTGAAAACGGGCAACCCAACCTCCTGCGAATTATAACCGGTGAAGATAGTAATGTTACTGAGAACCAGAGCGTGGAAATAATCGAAACAAACCTGGACGATTGGAATCCTGAAGGTTTTCCCTACCTCTTTGAATTGCTGTTTGACAGGGGCGCTCTCGATGTCAACCTCACCCCAATCCAGATGAAAAAAGGACGGCCCGGGTTTTGCCTGCAGGTTATCAGTTCACCCGCCCTTGCCCACAACCTCAAGGAAACGATTCTCACCGAAACAACTGCTATTGGTTTACGATTCAGAAGTGAACATCGCTGGACTCTACCCAGAAGAACAGTACAGATTGAAACGCAATGGGGACTCGTCAGCGCAAAACAGGTGGAGACGCCGAAAAAAATCGTTATCTATCCTGAATATGAGGAATGTAGGAGAATTGCAGTGAATCAAAACATACCGCTGCATGACGTATACAGCGAAGTAAAACTATCGGGAGCCAGAAAAAATGGATAGGTTGATCATGGCCCTTGCCACAGGATTCTATGTGGGAAAAATTGCCAAAGCCCCTGGAACATGGGGATCACTTGCGGCCTTTCTCCCCTGGCTGCTCATCAAAGATCTACCACTACCTGCCTATCTTCTGGTTCTTCTGGTAGTGTTAATAGTAGGATTTTTCGTAGCAGGATCCGCAGAAAAAATCATCGACTGTCCCGATGCAGGGTGTATTGTAATAGATGAATTTCTTGGTATGTTTATTACCCTTATAGCAGTCCCGCAACATCCTGTTGCTTTATTTCTCGGCTTTGTATTGTTCAGGATATTTGATATTGCAAAACCGTTCCCGGTCTCCTGGTTCGACCAGAAAATCCACGGAGGAACAGGCATTATGATGGATGATGTAATCGCCGGCCTCTATGCTCTGATCTCCCTGCATTTTATTTGGAACGTCATTTTTTAATTCCAGCCTTATTCATTTTATAGCGAAGCACCCGTTCACTGATACCAAGGCTTTCCGCAGCCTTGGTCTGCACCCACTGGTGTTGCTCCAGTGCACGAACCAGCATCTCTTTTTCAACCTCCGCAAGTCGCTCCCCAAGAGGCCCTTTTCTACTCGAAGTATCCCGGATTTCTTTAGGGAGATCGAAAAAACCAATCCTGTTACCACGCACGAGCGTCACTAAGCGCTGAATTAGATGCTCCAGCTCACGCACATTACCGGGAAACGGATATTTAACCAGCTGCGCCATGGCCTCATTGTCAAATTTAATAGAACCAGCAGCGTATTTTTCCATAAAAAATTCCACCAGTTCAACAATGTCATCTTTTCGTTCCCTGAGTGGTGGAATGACGAGCTCAAGAATATTGAGGCGAAAATAGAGATCCTCCCTGAAACTGCCATCCGTAATCATCTGCTTCAAATCCTTATTGGTGGCAGCAAGCACCCTAACGTCAATCGTGATCTCAACCTCGCTACCGACCGGCGTTACTTTTTTCTCCTGCAGTGCACGTAAAAGTTTTGCCTGCAATTGCAGGGGCAATTCGCCAACTTCATCCAGAAAGAGTGTTCCTCCTTCTGCTAACAGAAAACGACCACGCCGCTTTGCAACGGCTCCGGTAAAAGCACCTTTTTCATGACCAAACAGTTCAGATTCAAAGAGATTCTCAGGAATGGCGGCACAGTTGACCTCCACAAAAGCATTCTCTTTGCGTGATCCCATCAAATGAATGAGACGAGCCACCAGTTCTTTACCCGTACCCGTCTCACCCTGTATCAAAGCTCCCCACTCCGTTGGTGCAATTCGATACACCAGAGACAGCAATTCCTGCATTGGATAACTCGAGCCAATTATTGCCAGGGGTAAATCTACTTTTTCCAAAGTTTCAACAAGCTCATCCGATTCTTTCTGCACATTAAGGCTCAGCTCAACGCTTCGGATTTTTTCAAGAAGGTTCATCAGATCCACGGGCTTTTCCATGAAATCATCAGCTCCCAGCTGCATCACTTTTACTGCCGTTTTTATATCGCCATAGGCGGTGATCATTATTGCCCTGACAAGAGGAGAAGCTACGCGCATCTTCTGCAACACGACATCCCCATTCATACCCTCCATACGATGATCAACCAGAACGAGTTGGACTGGTTTTTTTGCAAAAATATGCAAAGCGTCCTCGCCACAGGAGGCTGTCAGCACGGCATATCCCTGCTTTTCAAGAAAGCCCTGCAACATATCCCTCTGCATTTTTTCGTCATCGACAATGAGTATCAGCATAGTTCTTAACTCTTCCCGGCGAGTGGCAATGTCAGTTTAAAGCAGATTTCCCTACGATCGTAGTCAACCTGGCAATCCAGACTTCCCCTGTGGGTCTGAGCAATTTTCCGACTGATAACCAGACCGAGCCCGGTCCCCCTGCTCTTACTGGAAAAATACGGCTCAAACAAAAGTCTGCTTTCCTTTTTACCCAAATGAAAACCACCATTTACAATCTCAACGCAACAATCGCAGTTAGTATTCGTTATCCGAATCGATATCACACCTCCTGACGGTTGCGCTTCGACGCTGTTTTTCAATACGTTTTCAATGAGCTGGCCGAGAAGATCTTTATCACCTGAAACGACATGTTTATTGTCATAATTAAGTGTAATTTCAACATCATGATCAACACACTGTGGTTTATAGAGCTGAACGACCCTGTCGATTATATTGACCAAGTTTACAGGCGTTGAAGAAGCCGCAAAAGAATGGCTATACTGCTTCAGTCTGGTGATAATATTATCTGCCCTTCCCACCGCATCACGCATACTGCTGAGCAACTGATGTTGTTCGGCATCCAGATCAACTGATTCTATCTGCAATCTTTGCAACCCCATGCCAATAGCATTGAGAGGGTTGCGCAGTTCATGGGTAATAATGGCTGCAGCCCGCCCAAGAGCAGCGTCCTCATGCTGGCGACCCATCTTTTGTTCAAACTCTCGCGCCTGCCGCAACCTCTGTTGCTGTACTCTGTATAACCACAATGAAGAGAAAGCACCGACAACAATCAAAAGAAGAATGAAAAAGAGAAACTCCTTTTTCATCTGCTGAATACGCCTTGTAAACCGATCCGCTTTTAAGGCAACAACAAACTGCTGTGTGCCCACAGGAATAACCGTTTCCAGCAAATCATCCGTAACGGTCCCTTTAGGAGAGGTAACGTTTAATGATGACTCAGATATATCTGATTCCAGCCGAACATAGGCAATATCATGAAAATCATTGAGCATAAACAGGAGACGTTTAACAGAGATTCTTTCCAGAATTGTATCAATTTTTTGCGCTGAAACTCCCGCCAGTACGCATTTCCCCCCGGACAGGAAAGAAAACAAGTAAATTCTTTCTTCTGTAAGTTTTTGCAGACCTGAGGATTCCTCACAAACCCTGCCTGGTAACCAGTTCATCGGGCCACTGACAACAGTACCGGCACCATTATTGATAATTTTTGCGCCGGCAAGCCCTGATTCTATGGCAAATGCTGTCAATTCGGCACTCCTGAAAGGTTCTGCTCCATCGAGAAAAAGAAGAAAACGGGCGCTGTTCTCAAGGGAGTTGCCGACAATTTCCTCCAGCCCGCTTTTGGCAAGAAGAGCATTGCGGATATTGAGTTCAACAACAGCAGCCAAGGCCTCTGAGTGCTCAAAAGAATGTTTTTGAAATTCGCGTGTGGCCTGTGCAGTCTGCCAAAAAAAATAAGCGCTGATAAAAATAATAACGATCACGAAAACAAATACATTTGTCTGCCAGCCTGAAGACCTTTTCATTTCCTGCCACCTCCACCTCCACCTCCACCACCGTCTCCACCACCGCCTTCATTGCCATGCCCGCCATTTCCACCGCCAGCGCCCATTCCATCACGACCAGAACCTGCTCTCACACCATCCCGGTTATTATCTGTGGTCGAAAGCTGCTGATATGTTCTTTCCCACATCTTACGAAGGCGGGAACGAACCCCCGTAGAATCCTGGCATCCTCCGCCTCCACAACCTCTTATGTCGGTGACAACAAAAACACGGAAAGAAGATTTTTCTTTCTCCCCCCATAATCGAATCTTCTTTCCAGGAACAACGCATTCGGGAAAAGGTGAGCTCCGATCATTAGTCTTAATACTATTACTCTTTGACAAGCGAACTGTTACGGTATGACGACCCTCTACTTCTTTGAATAATTGTAAGGAAGATTGTGGTTCAACTTCAATCTCCATTTTCTGCACATCTACAGCAACAACCTTCCCCACAAAAAAATCCTGGCAATATGCCGGAATGCCCCACATAAAAAAAATATTCAAGACCAACAGGCAGAAGAATACCGGTTTCATAAATGTCTATTTGTCTCCATACACCAGAGAATGGATAGCCTCAAAAATTGCTATTGGTTCTATACCATTTTTAGTTCCAATTTCTTTTACTGTCATTGCGGCTTCGGCTTCCATACTTTTTTCTTTAAGACCGCGACGAATCTCCGGAAACACAAGAGAATATTCCGCACATATTTCGGCAAGTGTCATATTGCCAAATCCTGACATGGGGCTGTCAGGAAAAATTGGTTTTTCATCTTTTCCATCATCTGTAGCTGCAAGTTTTATTACGTTGTAGATATCCTGTGGACTCAGTTTATGAGCTGCAGCAATAGCTGCAAGGGTATCACTGCTTTTTACAGGCGTAAGCCCCTTTTTACTCAGCAGATCGATGGCCAGGCTCAGGTTCAGATCCTGTTTTTTCGCGAAAAGTTTTAGTGATGACAACTCGGCATGACCATAGGGAGGTTCTCCATATTTTTTTGCTGCACTATCTTTTATGGCCTCCCCAAGAGAGATCACACTGCTCATGGGTGGTATCTCAAAATACGTCCCCAGTCCTACAATTACCGTGATCAAAAGAGCTATGTTAAAGGCCGGAGTCAAGACCTTCAGTTCCCTTGCCCGGTTTTTCATATAGGCTGTTATTGGGCGCCAGTTAAAATACATATGAAGAATCCCTGCAAAAAGAAAAAGAAATCCCAGATTAATATGAAGATTACCCCATTCACTTTTGCTCATCCCCCATAATGTCCAGTCAGCCCAGTAGGCAACACGTCCCTGTGGCACAATATAAAGAATAATTGAAGTCAAAATCAAAAAGAGGAAGGAAATAAACAGGGTCATGGATGCAATCTTTCTCATTGGCGCAATAATTCCTTTTTGTGTGAAATTTCTTTAAAAAGCGTGTTTTTTACTCTACCTGCTCTGGTCGTACCGAACACCCCACAAAGGGGTATAAGTACCCCGATGGTCTCTCTGCGTTCACTATCTATTGCTATCACAAACTGGTTAAATAAAACATACCTCATATTTTTTTATTAGAACACTAATGAAGAAGGGGAGTTATCAACCTTCTCACAGTAAAAAAGACCTCTCTCCCTTTTGAACCGGGCAAGAGGTCTTATCCTGTGAAATGTAATACCTGAAAAGTACTACGAATAATTTGCATTTTGCATGGCCACTAAAATTATGTCGTCAGGCATTCTCCAGTACCAGGTCCATTTCCCGTTCCATCACCAGGCCCATCGCCCCCGTTTCCGGTACCATCCCCAGGACCATTACCACCATTTCCCCCTCCATTCCCATTGCCTCCACGCACAATAAAAATATCGTCCGATAATACAGTGGCAAGACAATCACCTGTACCGGGGCCATTTCCGGTTCCGTCAACAGGACCGACACCACCATTTCCATTACCATCTCCAGGGCCATGGCCATTACCCGCCATGGCTGGAACTGTTGCAAGGACCAGTAAGAATACAGCAATCATTACTTTTGATAAAAACTTTTTCCCATACATAATTTTATCCTCCTTATATTGTTCTCCATGTATTTTATAAAAACACTACACAAAATACGTATCCCGTTTATCGGAATTTGGAAAAGTACTCCCTCCATTACAACAAACATGCCAAGCAGAATTTTTCTTCATTATCTTTACATTTCAGTACATTAATTGATAACCCAATATAAATTATAAACAAAACATCGACAATTCGAGAAAAAAGGCGACAAAATTGTCGAAGGTACTCAATAAAAATTTTCCTCTGGAAAAGACACTAGCTAATCAGTATGCTTAAAAAAGAGCGTTAAGAATTGCGTTCTTTAACTGTCAACCGGTACCTGGATTAGGTGAAAGCTATGAAAAGCAAATCAACTTTTTCACAGAATATGGATCCTTTCAGGGCAGGTATTGAAATTGCCGAAAACCTGCTTGAAATACAACCGGAAATTGTTTTCCTGTTTTCCTCAATTCACTTTGATGGCTCGGCTGAACTTACCGAGGCCATCTTCGATGTCATCGACTCCAAAGATCTCCTAATCATTGGCTGTTCCGGTGATGGTTTCTACGAACGAAACATGGTGGCCAATGTCGGAGCTTCTGCCCTGGCCATCAATAGTGGTGGCGCAATTCAATGGCAACTGGAATACGAAAAAGGGGTTGGACTGGCTCCCTTTGAAACAACAATTCGTTGCATGAAAAGGCTTGAAAAAGCATGTCCCAAGGCTCGTATTTACTTTCTATTCAGTGATTTTCGCACCGATGCATCCGAAATAATTCGGGCCGCCGCCTCATCAACTAAGGTTCCGGTGATAGGGGGCATGGCAAGCGACAACTTTGAAATGGAACGATGTTTTGTCTATATCAACAAAGAAGTCGTCACTGATAGTGTTGCCATGCTAGCATTGAGTGGTAATTTCCCCTTTGATATCTTTACCGTCCACAACACAAAACCAGAGGGACGGGTTGGAACTATCACCGGATGCAAAGGAACAGCAATCCAGGAGATAAACAACATGCCTGCCATGCAGTTTGTAGAAGACGCCATGGGTAAGCCGTTGGAATATATAGACACTGGCACTATCACCGGTAATGTGATGAGTCCGGATCAGCCGCACCTCATGCGACATCGCTCTCTACTCCTGTCAAAAAACCCAGGACGCGACACAGACATACAGCTTTTTGGTGGTATGGCGAAAGGAGATCAAATACAACTATGCCTGACGAGTCCCTCAAAGATCGTAAACGAGGTAGAAACCGTCGCCGCAAAACTCGATCAACTGGAGTTCCAACCTGCTGCGGCTATTATCATCAGTTGTGCTGGACGAAAACAGCTGCTGGGCAATAAAAACAACGTTGAAATATCAGCCTTGGCCTCAGCCGAAAAAATCCCGGAAGCCATCGCCGGGTTCCCATCGCTCGGCGAAATAAGTCCCATAAAAACTGAACAAGGTTACTCACAGTCACTTTTCCATAATATGACATATGTACTGTTTGCCTTTGGAGAAAAAAAAGTATGAATACATTTTTTTCTCTTATTGATAAGCCTCCACCCGGTTTTGTTTTTGCTACACCAACGAAAAGGGAGCTACTGACAGGACATATAGCTCTATTTGTTGCAGACCTGGAAGACGCCTTTTCCCTGCTTCCGAATTTTTGCGACCGGGTAATCGGAGTGGTGATAACGGAAAGCGAATCTTTTTCTCATAGCGAACTGAGCACGCAACTCTGGCACCTCACTCTGCCAATACAGCATTTTCATCTCCTGCAACATTGCGCAAGCTGCTCGCTAGATATTTTAGCAAAAGCAAACCAGGAAAACGCAAAGAACAATAAATTAATTGCTGATTTAACCTACAACAGCACAATCCACTCACAAACCCGAGATGGTTACAACAGAGCAATGGATCGGCTACAGGTTATGGTCGAAGAAGCTCGCCTGGAAAGCGAGAAACGAAAAGAAGCCATTAGCAGGCTGAAATATGAGATACGTGAGCGCAAAAAAGCCCAAAAAGAGCAGTTAAAACTGGAATCCCAGCTTCATCAAGCCCAAAAAATGGAAGCGATCGGTCTTATGGCGGGTGGTGTAGCCCATGACCTCAACAATATCCTGGCCGGTGTCGTTGGCTACCCGGATCTGCTCCTGCTCAATTTACCCGAAGAAAGCAATTTACGAAAACCTCTAGAAAACATTAAGGCCTCCGGCAAACGGGCTGCTGAGGTGGTTACCGACCTGCTGACCATTGCACGCAGTTCTGCAAACCCGAACAGTGTAACCAACCTTAACAGGGTTCTCTGCCAATACCTTGATAGCCTGGAATTCAAAAGTTTAAAAGCCAAACACCCTGAAGTGACTTTCCAGATGAATCTCGACGAGAATCTGGACAATATCTACGGCTCTGTCTCGCACATTCGAAAATGTTTGATGAACCTTATTGTTAATGGCTCTGAGGCCATTTCCAGCAAAGGCTCTCTACAGATCAGTACAGAAAATCTTGAAATACAACACGACAAACTCAGCGGAACCCAGATTGTAAAAAAAGGTAAATATGCTGTTATCCGTGTAACGGACAATGGCAAAGGTATAGCAGACAAACACCTTGAGCACATATTTGAACCGTTCTATAGCCGTAAAAAATTAGGTGCCAGCGGTACCGGCCTTGGCCTCACTGTGGTATGGAATACCGTGCAGGAACATAATGGCACAATCCATGTTACATCTGACGAAGATGGCACATCGTTTAAACTTTTATTCCCGACAACCAGAAAAAACCTGCCTGAAGATTCTCAGGAGCTCTCGATCGAAAGCCTGTGTGGTACCAGAGAAACCATTATGGTGGTGGACGACGAAAAACTCCTTCTCGATCTAGCAGGAACAATGCTTACGAAATTGAACTATCAGGTTGTTACAATGGGTTCCGGAGAAGAAGCAATATCCTATGCCCTACACCATGATTTCGACCTTATAATTCTTGATATGATAATGGATCCAGGCATAAACGGTCGTGAAACCTACGAAGAAATACTTGCCATCAAGCCAGGACAACCAGCCATTATTGCCAGTGGTTTTGCCGAAAATGAAGAGGTGGAAAAAGTGCTCAAGTTAGGCGCGTTCAGTTTCCTGTGCAAACCGTACACCACAAACAGTCTTGGAAAAGCTGTAAAAGATGCCCTGGAACAAACAAATACAGGCAGGATCAACTGAAATACTACTCAGATGAAACCTGCCTGAATACTATCTTGCAAAGATATTTATTACAAATTATCAGTTTTTTTCAAAACAATAATTGATATTTTGTACGATACTACAATTACAGCAACCCAACTTATGAGTAACAGTGCATTCATAATACACTCCTTTTAGGAATAACAATTTCAATACGCCTTTCTATCCTTAAGATCATCCAGACAAATTTTCTTGGAGTCCATCTGCCGCCACACATAAACGATATAACCAAGCACCACAGGAATAAGAAAAGCAACGTAGGTCATGGCTGTTAAAGTATAATGGCTTGATGACGCGTTAAAAATGGTCAGGCTCGACTGCAAATCGACTTTGGACGGGTAAAACGCTGTATTGTTAAAAGCCGGGGTAAAAAACACTGCCAGCCCGACCAGCACTGTGCCCAAACCACCAAACCAGATGCCATTTGTGCCGTTACCAAGTGCGGTTCGGGTGACACCAAGGAGGACGAGAACAATCCCGACAACAAGCATTCCAAGAACCAAAGGCATTGCCAGAAGATTATGCAGATACTTGTTTGCCTCCATACTGACCACGCCCGCTGCATCCGTTGCAAATCCATCAATCAACAAAAGGCTGATGAGAACATAGAGTAAAAACGGCAGCGAACAGAGAAAATTGACCATACAGGATTTTCGAATCCGTGCTTCAAATTCAGCATTCCAAAACAGGTCTATATTATTTATCATATACATCGAACCAAGAACCCTGGCATTGAAAACCAGGAAGAGTCCGAGTGAAAGGTTAAACAATGAAAAGGCGGCTTCAAGCCCTCTCAGAGGATGGGTCCATATCACCTGATTCATCTCGTTGAGCATGAAATTTGAACCGGTGAAAAATGTTCCTACGGCAGCGCCAATGAGCAGAACCCCTACGGAGCCGTTAATGAAAAGGAACAACTCGTACACTTTCGAGCCAAGCAGGTTGTTGGGTTTAGTGCGATACTCATAGCTTACCGCCTGAACGATAAAGGTAAAGAGAATCAACATCCACACCCAATACGCACCACCAAAACTCGTGGCATAAAATTTTGGGAACGCGGCAAAAAGAGCCCCGCCAAACATAACCAGAGTTGTAAACGTCAATTCCCATTTTCTACCAAGAGAATTGACAATAAGTGATTTTTCTTGCTCATCCTTTGCCACCTGCCAGAGCAGGGTCTGACCACCCTGGACAAAGGTAAGAAAAAGAAAGAGAGCTCCAAGCACAGAGCAGATTATCCACCAGATCTGCTGTAGTGTTGTAATATCAAGGTTGCCTATCATTTTAAACGGTCTCCTCCGGCCCTATTTTAATCTGTTTCAACATAATTCTTATTTCTGCTATCAAAAGCAGGGTAAAAACCACGAAGAACATGAAAAATGTAGCCTGAACATGGCCGACACCAATCATCGTCGTTGCCATCTTAACAGGTAACATATCCTGTATTGCCCAGGGTTGACGCCCAACTTCGGCAACGACCCAGCCAAATTCCGAAGCGGTGAGCGATAAAAAGAATGAAATCAGTCCAAGCCCCAGCAACCATTTTTGTTGCGCCACGTTGTTTTTAAAAGAAGTCCAGAGAAACAGGGCAAAAAGAAGAATAAAAAAACTACCCAGATAAACCATGCCGTGAAAAGAATAGTAGGTGGTCGCAACCGGTGGAACCGTCTCTTCCGGGGTATCAAGATAACCGTAGCCA
>Ga0256845_1002844_pt1 | contig 12167 bp, 6 predicted proteins | sample RiftiametaG_FD_189101 | JGI IMG/M metagenome (GOLD analysis project Ga0256845, IMG submission 189101) | Tube worm associated microbial communities from hydrothermal vent at the East Pacific Rise, Pacific Ocean - Riftia | ecosystem: Host-associated > Annelida > Integument > Unclassified ... | reverse complement strand
TATCCTCCTTTGTCTCGGATTAGCCCTAGCTGGAATGTTCATGCCCGCCGGATGCAGTTTCATCGGTCAGCACAAACGCTTAGTTCATATCGTCATTGATGACGCCTTGGTCTCTCAAATTGATGACCAAATCGACCATAAAAATAGATTTGAATATTCAAAAGCGCAAGCACTTAAAATCTTAAAAACACTCAACCCAAACGATAAAGTCTCACTCACATGGTCCGCCAACCCTATCATCAACATAGATATCCAAGGCACCCTCGATCACGATAAAATCAAAAAACGAATCATCGATAAAAAAGTCAGAAATAGTAAATCTCAACTCGACCAAGCCATCGTACAAATTTCAGAATCAATCGATATTAAAAACGCAAAAAAACAAAGCCAATACATCACCATACTTTCAGGCTTAAACAAAAACACAATTTCTTTAAACAATCAACAACGCAGCAAAGTAAGTGATCTTTCCAAAAAAGCAAAACTAATTTTTTCAGCTCCAGCAGAATCTAACGAAAATTATCAAATCACAAACATAACACCCGATTGGCGTATGCAAATCTATCTTCCGAATACAGAAAAAATAGAAATCCCCGTCGTGGTTAATATCAAAAGATTTAGTAAAAAACTCAAAGAACAAATAAGCCTCGTGAAACTGTCTGCCTACAACCAGGACCAGTCAAAACCAATTGACAGCAAACAAAATAAATATAAATGGTCAGAAGGGCAGATGGAGCAAAAAATTAAATTCACACTCGTCATCCCAACAGAAAGTCTCAAAGCTACAGACCAAAAAGATAACACATCAGTCATCACCATCAAAAGCGTCATCACAAACGAAGATCAAAAAGACTTGATTCAAATCGATAACACAAGATACACATCCGTAGAACTTAAATCAGCCGTCAATGTCGCAATCGTAGATGATTATGCCATACTCTCTGAAAACGGAAAACTACTCCAAAGAGATTGGCTCAAAATCATGCTCCTCCCTAAAACAACAGGGTACGGCAACCCCACCGCAATGAATCTCCACGAAATAGATATCAAAGATATCAAAAAACAAACCTTCAATAATATCGACGCAATCATCCTCGTGAAAACAGATGAAATCTCACCCGCAGCATGGGCAATACTTAACCAAACCGTAAAATCAGGAAAAATGCTCTGGCTTCACCCCTCGGAAAATACACTAGACAACACCTGGGCAACAAAATTTAAAAAAGCCTTTGATTTGAAATGGACCATCGCTTTAGAGTCACAAGAAATCAAAAAAAATCAAAAACCATGGGTACTCGAAATCACACAAATCCCAAACAGCCTCAGAAGAATAGCAAACGAATGGGACGAACTACTCTCCCCTATCAAATTTTACCGCAAAATGCCTATCAAAACAGATGAACAAACCATCACTTGGCTCGTTGATAAAACCAATAACCCAATCTTAGTCAAGCGAAAAATAGGGCAAGGCGTCATCTTTTTCTCAACCATTGCTATCCAAGATCAATGGACAAATCTAATGGTTAAAAACCTATACACCGCCCTATATCACGAAACACTAATCACAACACTAGGGTCATTAGGTAATCAACAAATCGCAACAGGCACAGGCGTAAACACAAAAGATGCCACGCTCGTCAGTGGCTATAAAACAAAAATCGGAAACAGATGGAATCAAATCACGCAATTCCAAACCAATGAAGAAACCCCGCACGTGATTAAATTTGTCAACCAAATTGCCACACCAGATTTCCCAGGCGTCTACGCCGCCAGCGATGAAAAACAAAAACTCAAACTCATCGTCAACCCCGACACGCTAGGCGGAGACACCAACAATATCGAAAAAACAGCACTCGAAACATGGTTCAACAACACATGGGGCCAAGATTCTTGGCAATGGATCAATAAACACAAACCCGGCAAATTTCTTGAATCAAACCAAGGCAACACACACCTAAGCCAATGGCTACTCTGGCTCGTGCTGATCTTCCTTATCATCGAATTAGTTTTAGCTAGAATATTTAGCCACGCATTATCCGGGCAACCTAGCTTAATTTCTCAAACAGTTAAAATTATCCGTGGGAGCGGCGCATAATGATTTCCAATCTCACACTATCATCAGCAATGGACTGGCTTCTAGGATTAAACAACCAAGATGTCAAATGGTCAGACCCAAACACATCACTAGGGTTTGTCTACCAACTCCCAGGCTGGGCCTGGCTACTCATCGCCTTAATGACCATCGCCCTAGCGACCTGGAGTTACCATCGCTTACTAGGCAACAGAAAAATCAGGATCTCATTATCCTTTGTTAGAACCGCCTTAATCCTTTTAGCCATAGCACTCATCTGCACACCAATCATTAGGCTACAAGACCAAGAAGAAGAAAAAGACGTCGTCATCATGCTCGTCGATCGAACCAAATCAATGCTCACCCCAGATGCCATCGCCAAATCATTTAACCAAAACCAAGTCATCACCAGAGACCAACTACTTAAAAAATCATTAGACAAAATCGCTCTAAACTCTAAAAAAATAAAAGATAAATTAGGGAAAAACAGAAAAATAGTCTGGCGAGGATTCGGCGGAAGCACACAAGGTAACAAAGAAATTTTTGAAATCAAACCAAACGACATCGGCGACGCAAAAGGAAAAACAACAAAAATAAAAACCGCATTACTCAAATCAGTCAACAGCATGGGCGGGAAATATGTCGCCGCCATCGGGCTACTCAGCGATGGACAATCTCCACTCGAAAAAATTGACCACACCATTCTTAATAAAATCAACACCCCCATACACACCTTCCTCGTAGGAGGCGATGCCTCACAATCTTTCTTAAGTATCACAGAAGCAAATATACCCGAAAGATCATACGTTAATGATATCGTACCCATCACCGTTAAACTCGAGCAATACCCAAAAAATCAACAAATCGATCTTGATAAAATAACCGTAGCAATCATCAATAAAGAGACAGGCCTCGTCATCGATAAAAAAGTAGGCCTCGATAACATCAATGAAAAAATAACACTCACCGCCCAAAGTCAAGAAAAAGGCATACAAAACTGGCAAGTCATCGTCTCCTATGACGCCGGACCAACCCAAGCCGGAGATGCATTAGTCACCCTCAAAGATAATATCAAACAAGCCAAAATCGAATTCATAGACAAAAAAATCAGAGTACTCTATGTAGATGCATACCCACGATGGGAATACCGATATCTTAAATCCATGCTCATCAGAGAAACAAGCATCAACAGCAGTATGCTTCTAATTAGCTCAGGCAGACAATACACCCAAGAAGGCGACACCCCAATCAAACGCCTACCCCAAACCGCTGACGAATTTAAAGAATTCGATGTTATCATCGTAGGTGATGTACATGAAAATTATTGGTCAGAACAACAAAAACAACTTCTCAAAGAACACGTAGGCAAGCGAGGCGCAGGCATCTTATTCATCGGAGGCAATGAATCCATGCCTTACACATATGCACAACAACCCCTCGTTGACCTCATGCCAATGATCAACCCAGAAGCTGTAAAACCCTTAGATTACAACGACTCCTTGGTCCTAACACCATCCCCATACGCCGCTGAACTTAACGTACTTAGGCTAAAAAAAGAAGGCGCAAGTAATGGAAGCGCAAAAGATAAATTCTGGCCAGACAACCTACCACCACTCTGGTGGGTACAAGACCTAGGGCAACTTAAACCCCTTGCAATGAAAAACGTTTTGGCTAATGTCACCGATGCCAACTCAGATAAAAAATCACCAGCAATCATTCTAATGCCCTACGGCTCAGGCAAATCACTCTACATCGCTTCAGATGAATTTTGGAGATGGAGATACGGCCTAGGCGAACACTACCACCAACAATACTGGGTACAACTCATACGTATGCTCGCCAGATACCGCCTACAAAAACAAAACGACAGTATGATGCTCAGCGTTCCACAAAAAATGAAAGTCGATAACGTCGGCATCATCGCCCTCACAATCGACGACCCCACTATTGTCTCTCAAAATCTAGCTAAAATTAAAGTAGGCATCTTCAACGAAGAATCAGAAAACGATCAGCCCGACTACATCCTAGAGTTACTCGCCAAACAAGAAACTAGCACCGAAGAAACAACCATTCAAGTAGCCAATTTTGAAGGAAAATGGGTACCCGAAAATTCAGGAAAATTTCAAATCCGTATCCTCGATGGCGTCCTCGACGTAGACAACGTACAAGTCTCAACAAGAGTAATCGACCCAAGCGACGAAACCTTCGCCCCCGTCGATAAAGAAAATATGAATAACATCGCATCAATCTCAGGCGGAAAAGTTTATAAAATTAGCGAGATTGAAAAAATGTTCGATGCACTTCCGCCACCAAGAAAAATAAATATCGACAAATCAGCTTCCATCAGACAATCACCATTACTCATGTTTCTTGTCGTACTACTCATCACAGCTGAATGGCTAGGCAGAAAAAAAATCAAACTCATCTAACCAAAACAAGAGGCACAATATAATGCAACATATCAAAACACAACTCGAAAAAATTAGAAGCACCAGCCGCATTCTCCTTGTGCTACAAAGAATCACACAATGGAGCTCAACACTCCTCCTTATCGCAATCGTTTTTGCTTTCCTAGATTTTTGGCTAAGATTTCCCTCTGTATTTAGAGCAATCATCAACCTAGCAATCATCGGAACCAGTGGATTCTGGATTTTCACCAGACTCAAAAATGCTTTCTCATTCAAACCACGATTAAGCACGCTCGCGCTAAAAGCAGAAAAAATATTCCCCTCACTCCAAGGCGTACTCGCTACCAGCGTAGACTTTTCAGAAACACAATATACTAACTCACCAGTCACCCAACTACTCATCGATGACACCGTCAAATCCGCAGAAGTAAAATTACAAAAAATCAATTTTAAAGATATCTACGATCTAAAACATACCTACCGTTGCCTCACCTACGGCATCATCGCACTCCTTCTCCTCACCGCAGCCGTCTATGCCGCATCTCCCGCAAATGCAATAATCTCCCTAAAAAGATGGTCCATGCCCTTCGGCGCCACACAATGGCCAAACCGTGTCGTTATCGATGATATAACAAAAATAAAAATAACAACCGTAGATCAAAGAATTACCTTCCGAGCCAAAATAACCAAAGGCTACGATAAAAAAATGCGTGTCGCCATGCATTACAAAGTCCTCGATAAAAACAAAAAACAACTTACCAATAAAATAGAATCAATCAACCTAAGCCAAACCCCAAATGAAACACAAAACGAATTCGAAACACAAATTAGCTTCTACGATATCTTCTCCGCCGCACAAAATAACAACAGAGAAGAATCAGGCTACATCTCCTATTATTTTGAATCAGACGATGGCAAAACAAAAGAACATCTTATCACCCTAGCAAACAGACCCGCCGTAATCACCTGCACAGCAACCATTGAGCGCCCAAAATACGCAGCACAAGAAAAACCAGAAACACTCTCTTTAAATATACAATCTGGTTCATTTACAACCATTAAACCCCTCCAAGGATCCATCGTCACCATCAAATGGGTCATCAATAAAAACATCAAACACCAACTCCATAAACTCCACCAATTATTACCCACCATACAAAGCCAAAACAATCCAAATCAAATCAATATGGCATACAGCAACAACACGCTCACCTTGTCAATGATCGCAAATCAATCCGTCCAATCACCAATCGCCCTAGTAGACATGCTAGGCTTCCCCAACCTATCAAAACGAATCTATCGCGTCCAAGTAATTCAAGACAAACTACCCACAGTCAAAGTGACACGACCTAAAAGAAATCAAGAACTCACACCCGTCGCTCATTTTGAAATCCAAGGCGTGGGCCAAGATGATATCGCCATCAACAAAATGATCCTCTCGGTAGATGTGACCAAACATAGCTTTAAAGATAAAAAATTAACCACACAAACAAAAACATATCAAATACACCAAATCCAAGGCCACAACATTAACCTCAAAATTAAAGCAAATGTAGATCTCGCCCCACTCAAATTAAAACAAGGCGACAGCATAAAAATATACGCAATCACCCAAGATAGTTTCGATCTCAACGGCCAAACACATCCCCTAATTAAATCAAAACCTATTACAATCAACATCGTTGATAAATCAAATATTCTTGCAAAAATTGCAGCCGACCTCGGGAAAGTCAGAACCAATGTAAAGCAAATTAAAAATGATCAAGAAAGACTTAATGATAATAAAAACCTAACGGACATAGAAAAAAAACAAAAACAAATTACCCAAAAAATTGCAAACCAAGAAAGACAACTCGCAGCAATCAAAGCCAAAGTTGAAAAAAATAATATTAACGATAATACCATCAATCAACTGATCAAATCAGTTGAAGCAAGCTTAGCTGAAGCAAAAGAAAATTCTAACGCCGCCGCTGCCAAAGCCAAAAAAGATAAAGAGCAAGGCAAATCTGGTAAAGAAGGAAAAACCGGAAAACAAGGTAAGGCTGGCAAACAAGGTAAAGAAAGCAAAGACAGTAAAGAAAGCAAAGGCGGCAAGCAAAGTAAGGGTGGCAAAGCAAGCAAAGACGGCAAAGAAAGTAAGGGTGGCAAAGAAAGCAAAGACGGTAAACAAAGCAAGGGTGGCAAAGAAAGCAAAGACGGTAAAGAAAGTAAGGGTGGTAAAGCAAGCAAAGACGGTAAAGAAAGTAAGGGTGGTAAAGCAAGCAAAGGCGGCAAGCAAAGTAAGGGTGGTAAAGCAAGCAAAGGCGGCAAGCAAAGTAAGGGTGGTAAACAAAGCAAAGGCGGCAAACAAAGTAAGGGCGGTAAACAAAACAAAGACAATAAAAAAGATCAAGAAACATTAGAAGATAAGCAAAGCAAAGTGATTAAGCCTCTTGAAGATATCCTCAAAATATTAGACCTGAACACCAATGTTTTGCGCATCAAGGTACAACTCCAAGCACTTCAAGCAAAACAAGCCGTTACAGCAATCGACACAAATACCCTCTATCCCGAAACATTAGGCCAATCATTCAACGCATTGTCAGATGAAAATCAACAAGCACTCATCGCCTTATCCCAAACGCAAAACGCTTACTATTCTCAATCAGACAAAATATTACAACTCATACAAACAACAATCACAGGCCTAGACAGACAATCAAGCAAAGCCAAAGATAAAGCTACATCACAGATGCTCACAGATGTGATCAGAATCGCAGTCGAAGAAGGCTTGTCTGAAAACTTACAAAATGCGTCGATCAAAATCAAAAACAATAACCTTAAAGATGCAGGATCAGATCAAAAAAATGCGATACTTGTGATCCAGCTAATGCTCAAAGAGTTAAACGATACCAAAAAATTAGAACAAGCAACATTCAAATTTTTACTCAGAAAACTAAATGCTGATCTAACCATGCTCATCAAATCACAAACAAAAGAAATCGGTAAACTTGAAAGAGAAGAAAAGTTTTTTGTTAATCTAGTCCAACCGATGAAAAGACTTCATAAAAAATCATTTGTAACAAAAGAAAAAGCGAGCGAAAATTCAAAAACAGCTAGCATCGCCGATGTCATCCAAAATGCTATGGGAGAAATGAATAATGCAACCACTGCTCTTCAAGCCAAAACAAAAGACACCGCGCTCACCGCTGAAAATGCATCCCTCGAATATTTAAAACAAGCCTTGGCGCAAGTGGCTAAAAAACAAAATAAAAATGCCAACAAGAAAAAAGCAGAGCAACAAGAAAAACTAAGAAGAAAATATCTCGCACTGGCACTCAAAGAAACAAAAATTAAAAACGCATCTAACGCAATCAAAACAAAAAACGAAAAATTAACCCGTCGAGATAAACAAAAATTATCACAGTTAGCCAAACAGCAAACCCAACTCACAAATCAAATCAACCTACTCAAATCAGAATTAGAAAACTCAGCTATATTTCTATCGGTACACGATGAGATCGACGAACTAACACTCTCAATTGTAGATAGGCTGTCCCGAAAACAAATCGATGAAGAAGTCATCGAATCAGAAGAAGATATCATAGAACTACTAACCATAATCGCAGAAGCGCTTAAAAAAATAGAACCCAAAGATGAATTTAAAAAAGGATCCTCAGGAAAAGGCGGCAAAGGAAAACCAAAGAAAAAACCACTCATCGGACCCGTCAAAGAGCTTAAATTACTCAAAGCAAAACAACTACGAGTTCTAGGAAAAACAAAAAGACTCGACGAAAGCCCCTTGACACCTACAAGCAATAGATATAAACGTAAAATTATCAAACTAGATAAACTGCAAAATCAAATCGTAAAACAAGCAGAAGATGTTATCAAAAAAATACCCAAAAAATAAGGCGAAAAAAATGAAAAATTCACTCCTTATCCTCACCCTCCTCAGCTGTGTGAGCATAACAGCCGTCAGCCACGCAGATGAATTAGACGACCTGCTAGGCATTGATACGAAAGATAAAAAAACAGACAATAAAAAAGACGATAAAAAACCAATCATCAAATTAGACAATAAAGTCAAATCGCAAATGACACAAGCCGATGCAAGCAAGGTCTTTCAAGTCGTTGTAGATGATATGAAAACCGTTGCTTCTAAAATTGGCACTGAAAAAGACGTCAGCATCAACACTAGGCGTATCCAAAAAGGAATCGTCAGTAAGTTGGACCGCCTCATTTATGCCATGAGACCAAAAAAGGAAAAACCAGACGATAAAGAGAAGAAAAAACAAGAATCAGGCAGCCAAGGAAATAAACCAGGAAGTAAATCAGGCCAAAAACCAGGTCAAAAACCAAGTAATACAACCAGCCCATTTGTCTCATCAAGTGGAAGCGTAAATCAACACGGAGAAGGCGGAATACTTCAACAAAAACTAGGCTGGGGAAAACTACCCGCAAGGCTTCGAGAACAACTCATCGAAGGAAAAAATGAAAAAACAAGCCCGTTGTATAATAGGCTCGCACAACAATATCTAAAAGCAATCTCACAAGAAAGCTCTAAAAATGACAAAGAATAAAATGAATAAAATAATCAGCTACACCCTGGCGATAACCATAACAATGATCCCTTTGTTAAAGCCACAAAAAACTTACGCAGAAGTGGCACGAGGTTCCGAAACTGTTAACTTTGTCGAGCTTACGCCTGAAACAAAAAAATCGATCAACAAGGGATTAGCCTACTTAGCCAAAATACAAAATAAAGACGGAAGCTTCCCGTCATCCACATCCGCAGCTGGAATAACAGCTATCGCATGTATGGCGTTCCTTGCAAATGGACACATCCCCGGAAGAGGAAAATACGGTAAAGTTGTTGAAAATGGACTTAAATTTGTTCTAACATGCAGTAAAAAAACAGGGCTCATTGCGAAAAATGTATCCCACGGCCCAATGTACGGACACGGCTTTGCAACACTCTTTCTAGGCGAAGTCTACGGCATGACTGGCAACCAAAAACTTAAAGCAAAAACAAGAGAAGCACTCATCAAAGCAGTCAGGCTCATCGTGTCCTCACAAAATAAAGAAGGCGGATGGAGATACCAACCCGTCCCCAATGATGCAGATATTTCCGTGACAATCTGTCAAATTATGGCGCTCCGATCCGCGAAAAATGCAGGCATCGAAGTCCCTAAAAAAACACTAGATAAAGCCATCCAATACGTCAAAATCTGCCAATCGGCAGATGGCGGATTCAAATACACCGCTAGCAGTGGAGGCTCAGCCTTCGCAAGATCAGGCGCAGGGCTCGCAAGCCTCTATTACGCCGGAGTCTATAATGGGAAATCCGTCGAAAGCGGCCTAAAATACATGAATGTCCAATTGAAAAGCAGTAGAACATTTGCAGGAAATAGCTGGTTCTATTATGGACATTACTACGCATCGCAAGCCATGTTTCAAGCCGGAGGAAAACATTGGGCTGCGTGGTATCCAAAAATTAGACAAGCACTAATTAAAAAACAAAGCGCAAGTGGAAGTTTCACAGGTGGGGGGTACGGCGATGGATATAGCAGCGGTATGGCCATAATCATCCTCTCCACACCCAACAGATTACTACCCATATTTCAAAGGTAAAAACATGTATCGCAAAATATTAACATCAATCGTCTTAACATCACTTTTCTTGACAAATTTAGCCCACGCTATTGATGCTACTATCATTAACAAAAATCTTGAGCAAGAAAAAATAGAAATAATCAAAATTGATCAAAAAAAAATCTATTTAGCAGATTCAAAACTAAAAATATTGTCTACAGATTCGGTTTATCAAATCACCATTAACAACAAACAAAACCATTCGAGACAGCCCTTTCGAGAATCAAAATTTTTCTTAGCCGATGGACAGATTATCTCAGGCGCTATCATCAAATCCATCAACGATGGACAAGAAATAATTATCAAAAATCAAATCATAGGCCAGGTCAAAATCAGTCTCGAAAATATCAGCAAAATAATCACAAATCCTAACGCCAAACAAATTAAAATCAAAGATGATGACCAAATACAACTTCGCAATGGACAAATATTAGTAGGATTTGTGAATCAAATCACCAATGCCACGATCGAAATACAAATTGAAAATGTGAAAAAACCAACCCTAATCCAGCTAAGTAATGTAAAATCCATCGTACTAGCAAACCCCGTCAGCCAGAAAAAAGACGGAAATCATATGGTAACATTGGATGATAACCAAAAAATAAAAATAAAATCAATCGCATTTATCAAGAATCAGTGGCAGCTTTACCCCGCTCTGCTTCCCTCGAAAAAAATAAGCTTATCGCAATTCAAAGTCGCAAAAATAAATCTATACACAAAAAATACATCGTTAATACCCTTAACACGCCTCAACAGAAGTAAAGTAAAAGCGTTGCCCGTATTAGGATTAAAAAATAAATCAAAAACCTTCGGGCTCAACCTAGAATTACACGCACCATACGCCGTTACATACGAAATCCCAGACGGAGCAAAGCAATTTGTAGCAAATATCAATCTCAAAGATTTTAACCATATCGGCGCAAAGTGGGCTAACTGTGTCTTCAAAATCTTAGTTAATGATAAAGTCATTCAAACGATTCACTTCGACCAAAAAAATCATCACAAATATATTAATATACCACTTAAAAATGCCCTTACCATGACTTTACAAATTCAACCCGCAAATAACGGACCAATCATGGACAAAATAATAATTAAACAACCAATGATACTTTTTAAAAAAGTAAATAATCAGTAGCCCTGCCGAATCAAAAGAATCAAAAATTAAAAAATACCCATGTAACACCCTCAAATTAAAAATCAATATCTCTTACACTGGTCAAGTGAAGAAATATAAATCAAATTAAAACAAGAGAATATAACCTATTGGGGATACTGATGATTTATATCAACACATTGTTTACATAGATGATACATCAGTTAAACTGAGCATAAGCAGTGAACCTGTTACTGCCACCACGCCGGCCTCATATAATGATGGGGCCATAGAAATTTAAACAATATTTGATCATCATCACCTGATTTTGACGATCAGTTGAGATAGATCTGGAGAAAATTAAAATGGAATTTGTGACCGCTGAAGAAAAAATTCAATTGGAAGAAAAATTAAAAGACCTCATTGAAAAAAGGCCCATCATCACCCTCAGAATCGCAGAAGCAAGAGCCCTAGGCGATCTCAAAGAAAATGCAGACTACCACGCCGCACGAGATGATCAAGGACTCAATGAAGCCGAAATCCGTAGGTTAGAAGAAAGAATCGCATCAGTTAACGTAGCCAACGCCGATGAAATACCAGATGATATGGTTTTCCTAGGCTCTATCGTAAAACTATGCGATCTAGATGATGACGATGAAGACCTCTACAAATTAGTAGGCGAATCCTCTGGGAATTTTGATGCAGAAGAAATCGAAGTCACCGTCAGCTCACCAATGGGCCAAGCTCTCATGAAAGCACGCGCTGGGGAAGAAATAAAAGTAGACCTACCCAGAGGAACCAAAAGATTTAAAATCATAGAAATCCTTTAAAAAAATCAAAAAACACCGCATACCAGGCTCCCGTCTTAAAACGGGGTGACTTAAAATATCTCAGCTAGGCAACGGAGCAAAAATGAAAAAAATCAAAGCAATCGTAATCAGCTTCGCCTCTCTAGCTA
>Ga0256845_1002843_pt1 | contig 12167 bp, 3 predicted proteins | sample RiftiametaG_FD_189101 | JGI IMG/M metagenome (GOLD analysis project Ga0256845, IMG submission 189101) | Tube worm associated microbial communities from hydrothermal vent at the East Pacific Rise, Pacific Ocean - Riftia | ecosystem: Host-associated > Annelida > Integument > Unclassified ... | reverse complement strand
AATTCTCACACCGCCCTTAACCTTTTCAAACGAATTATACAGTCTGAAGTTTGTTATATATGAGGGCAGACACACCTGTTTTTTATTTTCATAGGTCCAGAGTATTGCTGCTTGAAAAGCTGCATCAAGCAGCATGGGATCAAATATCCATCTGGGGGAAAAAGGGTTTTTAAACCATTGATCAGGTGCAGGTGCTTTTGAACAAGTCACTTCAATGCCTTTTGTGGAACAACCAGCTATGGATTTGATGGCATGGAGGTCTTTGCCGTGGAAAAGAACAGATTTATATATTTCATTAACACTTAAAGGGTAGGGTGCAAGGTCAAGTGAAGAATATGCCGATAGAGCAGGCGGTTTTGACAAGCTGTTTTTTAAATGAATTGTACCGGCAGAATTTAAAAAAGTATTTTCTCCATCTTTTTTTGAAAAAACGCTTGTTTCAGTTTCAAACCTCTGCTCGATTTTTTTACATTTTGCTGTTTTTACACGGACACTGACTGATTGGTTCTCAAAGCTGATTCCTTTTAAAAGCCGCATTTGATCAATGCCGGAAAAAATGAGTCCCGGGTTGTTTTTTTCTGCTGCATGGGCCAGCCACTCCATGTGGATGGCAAATGGTACAACCTTTCTATTATCAATCTTATGTGATTGCAGGATTTTGGCTGACAGGTTGTTAAGATTTTGGCTAAAAGCTTGAGTAAGAGAAGGTTTTGGCTGTTCTTCTTTTTCAAAGAGGCTTGCACCTATTATAATTTCAACACTGCTTTGGTTTTTTAATCCCATCTCTGCGATTAGTTGGACAGCACCAGCCTTTATATCAATTAAATCGATTTTTCTTCTTTTGAACTCTTTTTTTAGAGAGTCATTAACCATGCCTCCATTCCAGGGTCCCCAGTTCATTGCAAGATATTTGCATTCCGGGTTTTCCAAGGAGAGTTTTAACAAGGTTTTATTTAAAACTTCATTTGCCATGGCATAGTCAGATTGTCCAACATTTCCAGTCCTTGCTGCAATGGATGAAAATCCTATAAAATATTTTAGTTTGTCCCTGGCAGCTGCTGAGACAAGAGAATTTAACCCTGCAACCTTTGTATCAAAAACTTTTGAAAATTTCTCATAATTTTTTTCAATAATAAGCTTGTCTTCAAGTATGCCCGCACCATGGATTATTCCGGTAATATCTCCATGTTTTTCTCTTATTGCATGGAATATGTCATTAACCTGCTCTTTTTTCTGTATGTCGCAGGAGAAGTATTCAACAATCAATTGTGGAGAATTTGGGGGGGCTGCATTTTTAATCTTTTCAATGTTCTCTTTGATTTCACGATTGGACATCAATGCTTTATAAGCAGTTTCAAGCTCAACAGGTTTTGGTGCTTTATCTTTAAATTGATTTTTCAGGACAGCTTTTTTTATTTCTGGTTCAGATGAGATTCCTTGCAGCCATGCAGGTTCTGTCCCGGGCTTATCTGATCTTCCCATAAGCATGATTTTAGGAGAAAAAGATCTGGCAAGCTCAATTGCACATGCTGCTGTAACTCCTTTTGCTCCCCCTGTAATCACAAAAAGATCATCTTTAGTGATATCAGGTTTATTAAAGTCTATGATGTTTTCAACTTTAAGTTTTGGGATGTGGCAAAAACCATCCAAAATTCCTATTTCAACTGCACCATGTGTCATCATGAGTGTAACTGCATTTTGAGCATTTTCAATAACCTTGCTTTTTGAGTATGGCATATCCAAGGCTTTACAAAGTACATGTTTGAATTCAAGGGCAGCTGTTTTAACAAGTCCTGCAAGACCTCCCTGGACAGGGTCATCTATTTTACTGCAGTTAAATCCAAAGCCTCCGCCCAGAAATGTAACCGAGGCAAAAAAAGCACTTTTTTGTACAGCAGATTGAGTTAAGTAAGGAGCATTCTTTTTAATAAGTTTAAAAGCATTTTTTAGAAAAGCAGTGGTTTTATCTGAATCAGCCGAGTTGAAAATATCAGGAATTAATACTATGCCGGCAGCATCCTTAAGCTCAGGTATATTGTCCCGGGACATCTCAATAAGTTGTGCGTTTATCCCCTGTTTTTTAAATTCATTTTTAAAACTTTGTGCAATACCAGCAGAATCTTTAGTTAAATAGACTTTTTTTTGTTTGGAAATTGAAAGTCTTGATCCGTTATAAAATTTTATCTTGTCAATGGGGTGTTGTTCAAGAAAAGGCAGCTGCCTGGACAGAGTTGGAATCTCTCTGTTTTCCTTTGAAGGCAAATCAGTTTGAAAAATTTCAGGTGCAGATTCAGGCGCTGCGGGTTGGTCAAGAATAGCAGTCTGTTTTTTCCCAGGATTATTGTCAAGCTTGCTGTCAAGATAAATACTGATTTCATCAATGGTTTTAAATCCGGCAATTTCATGGGAAGCAATTGTACCAATTTGCGGGAGATCCTTTTCAAGGGTTGATAATATCTCAACTCTTTTAATGGAGTCAATTCCAAGATCAGATTCAAGATCCATATCATTTTCCAGCATCTCCTTTGGAAATCCTGTTAAGTCACTGATGGTATTGATCAGCACTTCCAAGCCAGGGCTGGCTGAATCACTGTCAGGTACAGCTTGTTCTTCAATAACATCATCTGTCGAACCAGAGTCTTCCAGAGTAAGCTCTACAGTTTCATCAATAGTATTGCAGATTTCCTTTAATGTCCTAAGCGAGCTCATGGTTTCAGGAGCAAGGCTGCCCAGGGAGGGAAGAGTTTTTTCAAGTTCGGAAATAATCTCAACTCTTTTAATGGAGTCAATTCCAAGATCAGATTCAATATCCATATCAGAATCAAGCATCTCTTCAGGGAATCCCGTAAGTTTGCTTACAATTTCAAAGACAAGAATTTCTGTCTCTTTTTTGTCTTTTTCAGGTTTTGTACTGGCAGTAGTCTCAATGGTTGGTGCTTTTAAAGTGGTTTCTGGCTCAGTTGATTCACCAAAGGTTGTTTTTTGAGAAGCTGGGTTTTTTAGGACTGTTTTATTTTTATCTGGTGTATTGATGCTTGCAGGATCGTTTTTTTCAATATTCAAAGGCTCAATAGGCAAAGGCTCAATAAAATTGTTAATGGTTTCATCAGAATGGCAGGAGGTGTTACCCAGAAAAGTTCTGGTATGTTCCATCATTTTTTGAAGAGTTCGACTGGCTTCGGCCTGGGTCTCAAGGAATTTTTCATGGGTTTTTGCAGTCTGGCTTTGCAGCCTTTGCATTGATTCAAGTCCCTGCTGAACCAATGCCATTGCCTGGTCAGACATGTGAGGTTTCTGGGCTGTTGGCAAAGGGATATTCTCTTTTTCTCTTATATCAATATCTGTTTTTTTATTCATATCGTTTCCTTGGCAGGGTTCAATTTGTCTAATGGGCTCAATTGGCTTTGATGGCGGTAAATCGCAAATGCCTGAAGGTTTGGGATTAGCACCAGTAAGAAAAATATTCATTTTTTTTTCAGGGATTTTTTCACATGGGGTTTCCCATTTTGTAAGATCAATTCCCCACCCTTTTGATGCAAGTTCTGCTAAAACATGGGCAAGATTAACCAGACCTGGTTCTAAGGTTGATTTGCCTGCAGCAGTTGAATCCATGGATATAGCTGTTATATCCTGATCTTTTAAAATGGATTTAACAAGGTTAGTAAGAACAGTTCTGGGACCTATTTCTATAAAGGTTTTTACACCTCTCTTATGCATTGTTTCGATATTTTTAATGAAATCTACCGGTTTTAAAAGATGTTTGGCAAGGATATTTTTTGTTTTTATGATATCTTTGGGATATGCTGTCCCGTTTGTATTGGACATCACAGGGATTGCTGTCTCTTTAAATTCAATTTTCTCAAGATCTTTTGCAAAAGGTTTAGCAGCGTCTTCCACAAGATGGGAATGAAAAGCTGCTGCAACAGGCAGTTTAATACCTCTTATTCTATTTTTCTTGAAAATTTTAATTGCCTTGTCAATTTCAGCTGTGCTTCCAGACAAAACTCCCTGGGTATAGGAATTTTTGTTGGCAAGAACAAGACCAAGGTTGTTTTGTTTAATAAGGTCTTCAATTTTGTCCATGGGGGCTTTTACTGCAAACATACTGCCGGAATCAGAAGATTGCCTGGAGGCTTTTGCCATATGTTTCCCCCGGGAACAGGCAAGTTTTAAAAAATCAGTGTCATCAATACAGCCTGCTGCATTTAATGCGCTGAGTTCACCAAAACTATGACCACAGGTGAAGTCAGGCAAAACATTAAATCTTTTCAGAACCTTTGTCATGGCAAGGCTTATTGCACCAAGGGCTACCTGGGCAACATCTGTGCTTCTAAGCTCTTCCTCAGCTTTTTCAGCAGTTTGGACATGTTTGGGCAGGGGGTAAATATAATCATTTAATGGCTTTACATTATCAGATTCAAAATATTGACCTGCAAGGGATACTGCATCCATAGCTTCGGGGAAAATAGAGACAATATCTCTTCCCATCATAGTGTACTGGCTTCCCTGACCAGGGAATAAAAAGCCTATTTTTGCATTTTCTCCCTTTGTTGTACTGGTTCCAGACCCAAAATAGATATTTGGAACCTCATTTGAATGGTTACTATCCTGGGAATTATCAATAAATAGTTTGACAGATTTTTTAATGAGTTCAACAGGGTTGCTCTCTTTTTTCAGAACAATTAAAAGTCTGTACTCATCTTTATTGGAAAAGTTTTTTCTTGAGTATGATGCAAGCCAGGCAAGCTGCCGGGTTTTTTCTCTTGCATCAAGGTTTGTATTATTTTGAATCCCAGCTGAAAATTTTAAAAGTTCATTTTTAAGCTGTTGTTTACTGTTTGAGGAAAAAGCTGCAATTTGTACGGATTTGCTCCATGAGACATGCTCTTTTAAAGGGCTATACTCCTCTAAAACAGCATGGAAATTACTTCCTCCAAAGCCAAAGGCACTTACTCCAGCTCTTCTTGGTTGTGGTAAAGAGTTCTTGGCAATCCATGGCTTTGACTCTGTATTAAGATAAAATGGAGAGTTGTTTATATCCAACTCAGGGTTTGGTACATCAGCTTTAAGGGTGGGGAAATGTGTTTTGTGGTAAAGGGATAAAGCAGTTTTAATCAGACCTGCTATACCGGCAGCAGCTTTTGTATGCCCGATCATTGATTTTACTGAGCCAATTGAGCATTGTGCTGGGACCTGGGATGAACTTTTTTTCGAGTTAAAAAGAAAGTTTTTTAAAGCTGTAAATTCAATTTTATCACCAACTTTTGTACCGGTACCATGGGTTTCAATTGATTGTACAGTGCATGGATCAATTGCAGCATCTTTATAAGCTGCAATTAATGCCTGTTGCTGTCCTGCTGCGTCAGGAGCATAAATACCGCCTGAGTTTCCATCGCTTGATGTACCAATACCTTTGATAACTGCATATATTCTGTCTCTATTTTGTTTTGCGTCTTGAAGGCGCTTGAGAACAATCATTCCAACGCCTTCACCTAAAACCGTACCATCGGAATCTTTGGAAAAAGGTCTTGCATCACTTGTGGGGGAGAGTACACCGGTTTTGGAAAAGCACATATGCATAAATATATCATTTAAAGCATCAACACCGCCGGTTATTGACATATCACATCTGCCCTGGACAAGTTCCATGACAGCAGAGTTTATTGCGCTGAGCGAGCTTGCGCATGCAGCATCAATTACGCTGTTTGTCCCGCCAAGATCAAGTTTATTGGCAATTCTTCCTGCAACAACATTTCCAAGGAGACCCGGAAAAGAGTTTTCCTGCCACTCAGGATAGCGGCATTGTATTCTTTTGATAATTTCATCACTTTTTTTCTGATCTATACCTGAATCTTTTAAAGCACTTTTCCATAGTGGGTGTCCAAGCCGTGCCCCCAAGGGGATGACAAGTTCTTGGGTGCCAGTGACACCAAGTATGATATTGGTTCTTTTTTTGTTGGGAAAATTGTTCTTTATATCATATCCTGCATCATTCAGAGCCATCTCAGCAACAACAAGGCCGAGCAGCTGGGAAGTGTCAGTGGCATCTATATTATTGGGAGGTATTCCATACTTTGACGGGTCAAAGGATACAGCAGGGATAAATCCTCCCTGTTTACAGTATATGTGATCAGGTTGTTTTGGATCTTCATCAAAATAATCTTTAATTGCAAAATGAGTTTTTTCCGGGATCTCTTCAATGGCATCCTGTTTATTAAAGAGCAGCTGCCAATATTCGTCCAGTCCATTTGCCTTGGGGAATATGCATCCCATGCCGACAATAGCAATACGATTGTCCTGCTTCAAAAAATTCCTCCAACATTAATACTAAAGTATCATTTATAATCTTGTGATCAATTTTACAGGAAAATAGAATAAATTACATGGGTTAAGAGCAGTTTGACAATAATTTTACATTTGCCGGAGGATTGTTACAAAATGCAAATTGTATCAGGATAACATTTTTAAAAGTTCAATTTTAGTAGCAGGTGGAAACTCTTGAGCATCAATGGGAACGTCAATGTTTTGGTTTTTAAGCCATGATCCCCTTATGCAGACTGAAGCACCAAAGAGAAGGTTGAGGGCTATCTCTGCAACTTTTCTCTTCTCATGGCTTTCAAGAAATGTTCCGGCTGCCCAGAGATTAAATGCTCCCATGGCAGGACCACACCAGATTTGATAATCAATTGTTCTTCCAGCTTCACCGGAGATTGCCCATTGGGATGAGAGACCCAGGTAGGATCTGAAAACAAGGGCCATTTTATGTTTAGGGTTATCTTGGGCCCTTTGGATCTCTTTAATATTTCCCGATCTTTCAAAAAAAGTTTTTGTTTCAAGCCATTTATCTTCAAAACTCTCCATGAGAAATTTTTCTTCTATCTGGATTCTCTCTTTTCGGGGAACCTGGTCAAAGCTTTGATAATTTCTATAGATATTGTAAAGCTTTTCAGCTCTAATGGCAAACATTGTGCCCCGCTTTAACACTTGTACTTTTGCACCAATTTCAAACATATCTGCAGCAGGTGCCATTGCCACATCTGCTTGCCTGGCCTGAACAAGCATTTCTTTTGCCTGGGTTGAGACATCTGCTTCAACACACGGCTGGTTTATGGAACCTGTAAGGATAAATCCAGCTCCCATTTGAAAGGCAGCAGCAGCAGATGCAGGAGTTGCAATTCCTCCTGCAAGACCCACACATAGTTTACAAGAGTAATTAAACTTGAGTGAAAATTTATTTTTCAATAAGAGCATTGTTGGAAGGAGGGAAAGCGCTGGTCTATTATCAGTATGCCCTCCGGAATCAGCTTCTGCTGTGATATCCTGTGCCATGGGAATATGCTTTGAAAGCTCAGCTTCTTCATGGGTTATTACCCCTTTTTCCAAAAGCTGATTTACTAGCTTTTCCGGGGGAGGAGAGAAAAATTCCCTTGCAACCTCAACCCGGGATATTTTGGCAATGATTTTATTGGGTGCCACAATATTACCATCTAAATCACGGCATATTCCTTTGACACGATAATAAACAAGGGCAGGAGTCATGCGCATGAAAGCAGCAGCACTAACAAGATTTATTCCATGTTTCAGGTAAAGAGCTGCCACTGCCATTTCATGATCAGGATCATTGGGTGAGTGGATCAGGTTAAAACCAAAAGTCTTTGAACTTAAACTCTTTTTTAACTCCAAAATTGCCTTTTCTATTGTTCCAAGGGAAAGACCTCCTGCACCAAAAAAGCCTACCATCCCATTGTCTGCCATGGACTGAACCATTTTAACAGAGCTTATCCCATTTGCCATGGCTCCTGCAATATAGGCATATTTAAGATTATGCCTTTTTTTAAAGTCACTGTCACCAAGGTTTTCTGGAAGAAGAGGTGGAATATATGCAGTAAGTTGATAATCTAAAGACTCTTTATTAATCTTATTGGTAATATGAATCTCTTTGGAAATATTAAACAGCTGCTGCTTAGTGATATTTTTATCTTGAACCAGTGCGCCTTTGGCAGGATCAATTGTAATTTTGAGTATTTTCATTGTTTTAACCATTTAACTTTATATCAAGTGTTTGCTGCCAATTATAATTAAACCTTTTTTACCATGGAAAAAGTTTAATAATCAACATCTTTACCATTGTAACCTGTCTCAACACACGCTTTTATTGGTATATGACTCCTTTATCACAGATCAGGATAAACACGGGTCGGATCATTAAAATATTTTTTGGTTTCACGAAAGATCACAGGGCTTAAGAAAATAATACCAATAAGGTTGGGCCAGATCATTAATGCATTCAAAAGGTCTCCAATTGCCCAGACAGTGGGAAGTTCCAATGCAGCACCCACGGGAATAAGAAAACAATATAACAATCTGTAGGGAATAACAAATTTGTCTCCGACAAGATAAGAGACACACCTGTCACCATAGTAGGACCAGGTTATGATAGTGGAGAGGGCAAAAAAGACAATACCTATGGCAACAGTATATCCACCGGGTCCAGGCAGTCCCATCTCAAAAGCTCTGGCTGTCAAATTTGCTCCTGATTCACCCGTAGTATAGGCACCGGTAAGGATGATTACAAGTGCTGTCATTGTACAGACAATAATTGTATCAATAAATGGACCAAGCATAGCCACCAGACCCTCACGAACAGGTTCCCTGGTTTTAGCTGCTCCATGGGCTATGGAAGAACTTCCCAGACCTGCTTCGTTGGAAAAAACACCCCGGGAAACACCAAACCTGATGGTTGCAGCCAATGCAGCACCGGTAAAACCACCAGTTGCTGCTGTGCCGGAAAAAGCGTCATGAAATATTATACTAAAAGCAAGCCCCACCTTATCAATATTTGCAAAGATGATTACCCCGGCACCAATTACATAATATAAAGCCATAATAGGCACCATCTTATTTGCGACCTGGGCAATGCGTTTAATACCGCCAATAATAACAAGAAATACAAGTAAGGCTAAAACAATGCCCGTTACAACTTTTGGTATGGTAAAATATGTGATGAGTGGTTCTGCAACAGAATTAGCCTGGATCATATTGCCAATGCCAAGGGATGCAATGGCAGCAAAAAAGGCAAAAAATATACCAAGCCATTTTTGTTTGAGTCCTCTTTCAAGGTAATACATTGGACCTGCGCTGACTGTTCCCTGCTTATTCATAACACGATATTTAAGGGAAAGCAGACATTCACTATATTTCAGACCCATGCCAAGAATGGCAGTAATCCACATCCATACAATAGCTCCCGGACCACCCATTGCTATGGCAGTACCTACACCAGCGATGTTGCCAACTCCAATGGTGGCTGAAAGAGAAGTGTTTAAAGCTTGTAAATGGGAGATTTCACCTGGATCATCAGGGTCATCAAATTTTCCTGAAAGCAGAGAGAGACCATAGCCAAATTTACGCAATTGGATAAAGGCTGTTGCCACAGATATAAACATTCCAACACCCAAAAGCAATGCAATTGTAGGAATTTGCCACAATGCATTGCTAACAGACTGGATTGTCTGGTAAAACTCTTGCATTAAAACCTCCTGAAACAATTCAATAGCCTTGGAGCACTATTATTACTATAACGGATTATAATAACTTGTATTTAAAGTCAAGGATAAAGGAGCTTCAGGTGATGTCTATATTATTTGAAACAATTGAAATAAAGATGAGACAATAGTATGTTCTATATTTTATTAATCAATTTTTAACAGGATAATAAACCCAGTATGATTTTAATTTTTCCCCCGGTTGTAAAACCATGTGAACCCCCCGGGGGCGTGGCACTGCTTTCCGGAGCACTTACAAGGCACAACATTGCCCATAAGATTTATGATGCAAATGTTGAAGGACTTCTGTTTTTAATAAATTCTGATATCAAGCCCGGGTCAAGCTGGACAAGAAGAGCACTTTTACATAGAGAGAAAAATATTGCAAGTTTAAGGGATTACTCTCTGTATGACAATCTTGACCGATATAAACAAAAACTGTTTGATACCAACAAACTTTTAAATGCCGCACTCTTGTCAAAACGCTTTAAACTTACCCTTGCAGATTTTAAGGACACCCAACTCTCCCCTGTTAAAAGCAGCGACCTTTTATATGCTGCTGAAAATTTCAAGGAGAATCCTTTTTATGACTATTTTGAAACTTGTTTAAAAGAGAGGATCCAAAATTCAGATTCCAAATATATTGGCATTTCACTCTGTTATTTGAGCCAGGCACTCACCTCTTTTGCCCTTGCAGGCTGGCTTAAACATAATTTTAAGGATAAGAAAATTATTTTTGGTGGAGGACTTGTCTCAACGTGGCTGAGCATGCCTGACTGGGAAAACTCCTTTTCAAAGTTTGTGGATATGTTTGTAAAAGGAGAGGGTGAAGAAAAGATATTATCCGTATGTAATATTAAGGATAAACCTGGGAGCAGATACGCTCCAGATTTTGATTTTGTTAATTGGGATTCATATTTAGCCCCGGGAAGAATCCTTCCATTCAGCTCCTCAAGGGGTTGTTATTGGCGAAGATGTAAGTTCTGCCCTGAAAAAGCCGAGAAGACACAATACACACCTGTTAAAATTTCAGAGGTCATAAAAGACCTTAAGGATATTTCCACCAGATACAAACAGGATTATGTGCATTTTATTGATAATGCAATCTCTCCTGCATTGATGAAAGCCCTTGTAAATTTTGATTTACAAAAGGATATATCCTTCTCATGGTACGGCTTTGCACGCATAAGAAAAGAGCTTCAGGATATTGATTATATGAAAGCATTAAGAAAATCAGGTTGTGTTATGCTCAACCTTGGGCTGGAGTCCGGCGACCAAGCTGTTTTAGATAAGATGGAAAAAGGAGTTGACCTTAAAGTTGCATCCAATGTTCTTAAAGCATGCAAAACCGCAGGAATAAAAACCTATGTGTATCTTCTTTTTGGTACACCCCAGGAGAATGAAGAGTCTGCTGAAAAAACACTTGCCTACGTAGCCCATCATGCTCCCTTTATAGATTTTATGAACCTTGCAATATTTAATCTTCCAAAATTCAGTGAAGAAGCAGAAGGCTTAAGGGTAAAACAGTTTTATGAAGGAGATTTGTCTTTGTACTATAACTTTAAACATCCCCTTGGATGGGACAGAAAAAAAGTACGGGAGTTTCTTTTAAAAAAATTTAAAAAGAATCCCCTGATTTCACCCATAGTGGTAAAGAACCCGCCGTTTTTCACATCAAATCATGCAATGTTTTTTTAAAATTTCAGGAGAATTTTCAGATGAAAGTCGAAATAATATCCACAGGAGATGAACTTATAACAGGAAGTATAAATGATACAAATGCATCTTACCTTGCTTCAAAATTTCTTGAAATTGGAACATTAGTAAAAAGATGCAGTATTGTTGGAGATGATAAAAAACAGATAGCAGCAATTTTAAAAGAGGTTTCTCAAAGAGCTGATATTGTAATAGTTACAGGTGGGCTTGGACCTACCCAGGATGATCTTACAGCAGAGATTGCAGCGATTGCTTCAAAAGATAAGCTTGTTATTAATAAAGAGGCAATGTCTGACATGGAACTGTTTTTTAAGAAGAGAAATTTTAATATGTCCCGAATAAATGAGAAACAGGCATTTCTGCCATCCAGGGCTGTAATGATAAAGAACAGCTGTGGTACTGCACCAGGATTTCATATGAATTTTGGTAAAGCTGTTTTTTATTTTTTGCCCGGAGTTCCTTTGGAGATGAAGGATATGTTTACAAAAAAGGTATTGCCCAATATTATCAAAAAATTTGCAATACAGCAGAGATTGAGAGGTAAAATTACTCTATTTAGCGTTCCTGAGTCCCTGGCTGCACAAAAATTAGCAGGGTTTGATACTAAGTTCCCCAGGTTTCAACTGGGGTTCAGAGCTGCTTTTCCAATGATTGAGATTAAATTATTATCTCCTCCAATAGAGAAAAAAGAGGATGCAAAAAAGGATATGGCAGGGGCAAAACTATGGGTGTTGTCAAAGTTTGATGCAGGGCAGGTGGTTTCTGATCAAGGGCTTGCAATGGAGCAGGAAGTTGCAAGACTTTTAACGAAAAAGAGAAAAACAATTGCTGTTGCAGAAAGTTGTACAGGGGGTCTTATTTCAAACATGTTAACCAATGTTTCAGGAAGCTCAGCTTATTTTCTTT
>Ga0256845_1002842_pt1 | contig 12170 bp, 5 predicted proteins | sample RiftiametaG_FD_189101 | JGI IMG/M metagenome (GOLD analysis project Ga0256845, IMG submission 189101) | Tube worm associated microbial communities from hydrothermal vent at the East Pacific Rise, Pacific Ocean - Riftia | ecosystem: Host-associated > Annelida > Integument > Unclassified ... | reverse complement strand
TTGTCACCGTTCTCCCGCGTCAGCCCGCCCGTGGCCTTCATGTGGGCGAAGGCGTCGGCCGCCAGGACCTCGGTCCACAGGTAGGCGTAGTAGCCCGCCGAGTACCCACCCGCGAAGGTGTGGGCGAAGTAGGGCGACTTGTAGCGCGGCGGCACCGGGGCGTAGAGCAGCCCGTGTTTGTCCAGGGCCGCGCGCTCGAAGGCCTCCACATCGCTGATGTCCGCGTCCGGGCCCAGCATGTGCCACTCCATATCGAGCAGCGCCGAGCCGATGTACTCGAGGCTGTCGAAGCCCTGGTTGAACTTGCGCGACGCCAGCAGCTTCTCGAGCAGGGCCGGCGGGATCGCCTCTCCGGTCTCGTAGTGCTTGGTGTAGTTCGCCAGCACCTTCGGGTTGAAGGCCCAGTCCTCCTCGAACTGCGACGGAAACTCCACGAAGTCCCGGGGCACCGAGGTCCCCGCCAGCATCGGGTACTTGGCCTCCGAGAACATCCCGTGCAGGGCGTGCCCCATCTCGTGGAACATGGTCGTGGTCTCGTCGAAGGTCAGCAGCGCCGGCTCGCCCTCGGCCGGCTTGGCCACGTTGAGCACATTCACGATCACCGGTTTTTGACCGAGCAGCTCGCTCTGACCCACGATCGCGTCCATCCACGCCCCGCCCCGCTTGCCCTCGCGCGCGAAGTAGTCGGCGTAGAACAGGCCGATGCTCGTCCCGTCCGCGTCGAAGACCTCGAAGGTGCGCACGTCCGGGTGGTAGGTGGGCAGGTCCGTCCGCTCCTTGAAGGTGATCCCGAACAGCTGCTCCATCGTGAAGAACACGCCGTCTTGGAGCACCGAGTCGAGCTCGAAGTAGGCCCGCAGCTCGCTCTCATCGAGCTCGAACTTCTGCGCCCGAACTTTCTCGGCGTAGTAGGTCCAGTCCCAGGGCTCCAGCTTGAAGCCTCCCCCCTCCGCATCGATCACCGCCTGGATGTCCTTCGCCTCCGACTTGGCCTTGGTCACCACGCGCGGCGCCAGATCGTCGAGGATCTTCAGGACCGCGCCCGGCGTCTTCGCCATCTGCTCCTCGAGCACATAGTCGGCCCAGGTCGCGTAGCCCAGGAGCTTGGCCTTCTCTGCCCGCAGCGTCACGATGCGCTGCAGCACCGGCCCGTTCTCCGCCACCGCCCGGCCCGCCGACGCCTCCCACACCCGCCGACGCAGGTCGCGGTTGTCCAGGCTCGTCATCACCGGCTGGCGCGTCGTGTTGAGCAGATTGATCACGTACTTACCGGGCTGCCCGGCCGCCTCGCCCGCTGCCGCCAGCGCGGCCACGTCCGACTCCGAGAGCCCCGCCAGCTCGGCCACATCCTCGACCACCACCGCGTTGTTCTTCGTCGCCAGCAGCAGGTTCTGGCCGAACTGCGTCGTCAGCGTCGACAGCTCCCCGTTGACCTCGCGGATCTTCGTCTTTGTCGCCTCGTCGAGCTTTGCACCCGCCCGGACCATGTTCAGCCGGTACTGCTCGACCAGACGCAGGTCCTCACCGGTCAGCGACTCGCGGGCCGCGTAGACCACCTCGACCCGCTCGAAGAGCTTCGGGTTCAGGTAGATCGCGTCGCCGTGATCCGAGAGCAGGGGGGCCACCTCCGCCTGGATCGCCAGGATCTCATCATTGGAGATCGTCCCCGTCAGGCTGAAGAAAGCCCCCGCCGTCCGCCGCAGCAGCAGCCCGCTGCGCTCCAGGGCGACGACCGTATTCTCGAAGCTCGGCGCCTCCTCGTTGGCGACGATCGCATCGACCTCGGCGGCGTGCTCCTCCATCCCGCGCAGGAACGCCGGCCGAAAGTGCTCGAGCTGGATCGACGCGTAGTCCGGCGCCTTGTACTGGAGGGGGCTCTCAGAGAACAGGGGGTTGTCTTGCACCTGGGTGTCCACCGTTTGGGTGTCCGGCTGCTCCGTGTGAGAGCAGGCGGTGAGGGTCAGCAAGCTGGCGAGGGCCGAGACGAAGAGAGTCGTGCGCATGGTCGTAGGGGGTCGCGGATCGGTGGGTTGGAAGCCGTCCGTGCGCGCGGAATGTACACGCGATCGCGCCGGCACCCCATAGTCGCCACACCTCCGAGGTGGCGCCTCCGCCACAGCTTCACCTCACACTTGGAGGTGCCGCGGGGTGCCACTCGTGGCGGTTCAGGGGTTCCTGGCTCGCAGCACGCCACCTGCCCCTCTCCATCCCCAGAACCTGGCACAGATTTTGCTGTGCCCAACGACTGTTCGCCGCACTCACACATGTCGATGAGCTTGGCGCCACCAGTCCCCGGCCCACTTTATATACCACTCGCCCCACCCCAACATGCCGGAGCGTCCTCATCGTGGACCGAGAGTCAGGACCTCGGTCTCAACAAACGAGGCCGCGTTGTCGGCTCTACGGAGCACAGCAACACTGCACAAAAACCTCCGCGCCCTCGAACGGGGGCTCCGTAGAGAGCGTCTCGTCGCAACTTCCGTCTACCATGAGATGGGGAGTGTTGTCTGGGCAGGTCTGTCCACCACCTCCTCCAAATACGAGCGAAGTGTATCCAGCGCACCCTCCGGGAACACAAGTAGAATTTCCGTATCCACATATTTCGGCGCAAGTGAACTCGACGTTTGGTGCAGTGGCGGCGCAGTTGGACCAGGTTGGTCCACAGTCCCCATCCTGACAGTGCCCCGCCTCCCATTCAGTTGCGACGGCGGTAATGTAACAAGAATTCCCGCACTCGCCGCAGTGCCTATCGTCGTTTTGCAGGTCGACTCCTCCGCAAGGAAGATCCGCGACAGGTGCATCGCCCTCTTCCTCACCACAATTCGTACAAGGGACTGACTCCTCACAGGCGAGTGAAACGCCAGCCAGCGAGAACAAGGCGAAAGCCAACACAGAGTTCTTCATAGTTTTTGTCCGTGCGAGTGTCGGGTCACCGTGAGGAGAGAACCTGCGCGCCTTGATCGAGAGGGTTGACTCTCATCCTACACGATCAAAACCCCCACGGCGGCCGGATCGAATCCCGGCGGCCAACGAGTGCTGCTATCTGCGACCGCGCCGGCAAGTCGAGCCAGGTCCAAGCGCTCACACCTCATGTCTGCTCCTCGGACATTGGCGCGCTCCAAGTTCGCGCCGCCGACATCACAGCCTCGTAGGCTGGCCCCGCGCAGTTCTCCGTCGCTCAGGTCGGCACCGTTGAGCATGGCTGCGTCGAGCCGCGCCCCCACCAACTTCGCACCCCGCATATCCGAGGCCATCAAGCGTGTTCTCTCCATGCTGGAGCCCTCGAGGTCGGCGCCCGCTAGAGAAGCTGAGCGCAAGTTTGCCCCATCCAAAATGGCACCCCGCATCGATGCTCCCGAGAGTTGCGCTCGATGTAACTCCATGTCGGCCAAGTTCGCCCCCGCCAGAGTTTCGCCGGGGACCTGGACAAACTCGCCAGTCGTGCATTCAATCTTCATTAGCAGTTCTTCCGGCCTTCGGCGTCGAGAACGATATCACCCAAAGATATTACTTCAGAAAACAATCGAAAAACTCGCCTGAGTCACGATCAAGATCGACATACCGTGCGAGCCTCCGGTCCATCTACTGCTCGAGTTGGTGCTCCCAGGATGGCGAGGCCAGGGCTTCGAGGACTCGGAAAGCGGGGACGGTCCGAACCGAGAGCCCGAGCGACAAGCACCTCATCCGCGATCTCGGGCAGGTCGGGACCCCCCTCGCAGACCGCCAGTAGTCATGTCCTCGGCAAAGCCTTCGGCGCCGGGGCGCGCGGTTCTGCGTGCGGGAGTATGACGAGGTCGCCGTGCGCTTCCTGGCTCGACCTGCGGCCGGTTGCGTCCGCAAATGAACCGGATGAACCGCAGCTCGCGCTGAACCTGGCGACCAGTCCGGCCGTCATTCGTAGGCTTGGGATCGACCTCGAACGCGGCTCGACATGCAGACCATCGTCGCCCCCCCGGCTGAGGCCGGCTCGCAGGCCGTCACTTGTCACGACCCGTCCACGAATGCACGATGAGGGCCGTGGACACCGAAGAGTTTCAGGCCAACGTCGACGCCCTGCTCGAGATCGTCGATTCGACCGAGCCTGACCCGAACCGCACGGACTGGTCGTCTCAACATAGACAGCTCGAGCGCGCCGACGAGCTCGCCGGATGGTTCCTCGATCGACTCGACCAGTTGCCCGAGTTCACGGCCGATCACCGCGTCGCCGAGCAGCTACGACTGTTCGTGATCTTTCGGGCCGGGACCGTCGCGGGGCTGCTCGAGGCTGGACACCGTCGGCGCGAGGCCAAGGCCCTGTTGCAGCGCTGCGTCGAGGTCGCTGCCCACCCCGACAACCTCGCCACCTATCGAGCCGCGCTCGCAGACCCGCTGGCCTTCACCCGCCTCAGTCACGCACGTTGGCTGAAGGCAAAGAACCGACTCGACGACGCCCGGGCGATCGCTGCGACCTTGCGCGAAGCCGACCCCGCCCTCGCCACGCTCGCGCTCCCCATCGAGAAGGCGCCCGCCCCGATCAAACGCGCGCCCATGCTGGGCCGCGTGAACGGGTTCGGGTTCGGCCTCTATGGCCAGCGCGAAGTCTGGCCCGACGGCAGCTACATCACTACGCGATGGGTCTCGGGGCTGTGGCTCCCAGTGATCCCCGTCGACGCCTTTCGAGTCCAGGCCGCGGGCGACGGCGCTTACTCCTTCCACGGCAAGGTCCCGCTCGGAATGGCCGCCCGGGTCTGGCGCTGGGTCCTGGTCGCGCTGGTCGTCGCGTTCATCACCTGGACGGGGGTGAACAACTATCTCGAAGCTCCCGACCGTCAGCTGCGCCTGGCGATGGACGACGTCGCCGAGATGGAGAACAGCGACCCCGAAGGCGCCCTTCGACGCTACGAGGAGCTCGCGCGTCAGTACACCAACTTGGTCGAGGACCAAGACGAGCTCAGCGCGCTCGCCGAGGCCTGGGTCCGCCTGGCGACGCACGATATCGAGGAGCCGATGCGCCCCGAACACACGGGCCAGATCCAGGCCGTCACCGCCCGCTTCGACTCGCTCCCTGACAAGCTCATCGACGGACCCGCCGGCGAGGCCCTCACCGCCAAGCTGATGGTCTGGGTCGAGCAGCTCGACCGCCTCGACCCAGACCATGCGCCCGACCGAGACGACGCCAAGCTCGAGCTCCTGGCCCTCGCCGAGACCCTCGCCGTCGGCGACCAACAACGACGCCAGGTCGAGGACGCCCAGCGAGCCACGCGACTGGCCCTCGCCGAGGCCCTCGCTGTCGATTGGCCGCTCGAGGCGATCTTGCAGCTCGACCAGCTCGGCGACGACCAGGCCTCGCTGCGGGCCATCGCTCACATCGTCGACGAACTCCCCGACAGCCCGACCCTGCTGACCGACGTCGCGCCAGAGCTGCGAAGCTGGGCCGCGGACGTCCGCGGGCGCAAACTCGGCGAGCTCGAAGAGTCGGCGACCCGAGCCCTCGGCCTCGTCGACCGCGGCCGACAGCTCGCCGAAGATCCCGATCGACAGCGCCTGTTCGAGGAGGCTGACGTCGACCAGCTCCGGGCCTTGCTCACCGACGATCCCAACGACCAAGACATCGCTCTGATGCTCGCCGCGACCTTGCGCGGGCGAGGCGAGCTGGCGCCGGCCGCCGAGCTCCTCGACGGTCTGGGCGAGCCCGGTCGGACGACTCACTCGGTCCAGCACCTGCGAGCGTCTATCGCCTTCGACCGGGGCGACGCCGACGGGAGCGCCGAGCTCCTCGAGCAGGTGCTGCGCGTGCGCCTCCCGGCCTTCGAGGACATCTCGCTGGCCTACGACAGGCAGCTGACGAGCCTCCAAGACCGCCTGGCCAAGCGCGCCGAGGCCGGGGACATCCCCACCCAGTACCGGGAGGGACTGATCAGCGATGACATGGACACCGCGCGCGCAGCCTTCTCCGAGTGGGTCGACGACGAGATCTCCCACTCTGTGTCGCTGTCGAAACTCGTCGAGAGCTACTCGCTGCGTGTGGACGTCATCCCGGTGGCGGTGCTCTTCGGCACCGTTCAGCTCCAGCGAGCTCGGTCTGCGAGCGGCGAGCAGCGAGAGCAGATCCTGGGCTCGGCCGAGCGCGCCTTCATGGCCATCCGTGGACACGCCAGCGGCATGCCCGACTACCACGCGTCGCTGGGCCAGGTGTACCACCGGCTCGGCAAGCGAGAGGAGGGCGACGCGGAGCTCGCGGTGCTGATCGACAGCGGCGACGCGGAGCAGCAGTTCATCGCCATGAACATCTACCGCGATCTGGGCAACTACGCCCGCGCGCGCGACATCGCCGACCAGGCCTACGAGTCCGCCCACAATCCGATGAAGCAGAACATCGCCTTCACGCGGTCGATGCTCGCCGTCGGCCTCGACGAGAGGGAGACCTGGCTCCGCCGAGCCGACACCGAGCAGTACCAGGTCAAGGCCAGCCTCATCAAACTCGAGGCCGACCGCCTCCGTCTCGCTGGAAAGTTTCGTGAGTGCGCCCGGAAGTTCACCGAGTCAGAGGCCATCTTCGTCCGCCAGCCCCACACCGACGGCTCGTCGGCCAACAACGCGGCCGTCGCCTTGCGCGGCCGCTACCGCTGCTCGGGGGACCTGGAGGACATCGACAAGGCCGTCGAACAACTCGAGCGGTCGGTGTCACTCCAGCCCAACTCGGGCATCGTGCTCAGCAACCTCGCCAGCATCCTCGTCTTTCGCGCCCAGCTGGCCATCCTGGACGAGTTCCTACCCGTAGTGAAACTGCGGCTCCAGCCCGGTGAGGCCACGACCCTGCTGATCGCCCTCGCCCACTCGAGTCAGCGCGAGCGCCTGCGACAGGTCCTCCGCGACAGCCCTGACCGGCAGCGAGCGGTCGATGCGATTCGCCACGCCCGGGCCTTGAGCCCGGGCTCCACCGACCTGGTCTACGAAGAGGTTCTCTGGCTCGATCTCGCCGGCGACGACTCGGGCCTCGCCAAGCTCGCCGATGAGCTCGAGGCCAACGAGCGGCTCTACACCGACTTCGACGCCGCCAACTGGAACAACGTTGTCGCCGGGAACTTCGACGACCTAGCCCTCGCCGAGATCGACACCTCGCTGACGGGGCGAGCGGCCACGCGCACCGCGGCACGCCGCCAACACACGCGGGTCTCCGCCGCGCTGGACCACCTGGACGGCGTCGATCAGACCAGCAAGGCCCGACTCGATGGCTCCTCCGTCGAGACGACCCGCGCCGCGGTCGAGAGCCTGGAGTCGGCCCAGCGCGACTGGCCATCGGGCTTGGCGGTGGACGGGCTTCAGACCGCGCTGATCCAGCTCGCCATCCTCGAGACGGCCGCCGACAACCCCGATCTGCACGCGAGCTGGCTCAGCCGCGGCCGTCGGCACGGGATCACGGTCCTCCTCGTCGAGCTGATCGAGGCCGCAGACCCGGTTCTGAGGACGCTCGCGGGCCAGCCTTCCTTCGTTCGCGCGCTGGAGCTGAGCCGCGAGCTGCCGGCCGAGGACGTCACCGCCTTCGACCTGGCTCTGGCGACGATCGGCGACGACCGGGCACTGGCCGCCCGGATCGCGCAGACCCTGGCCCTCCCCTCACGCGACGTGAGCGCCCGTATCGACGCCCGTCTGCGCGACTTCGACGAGTCCAAGGCGACCGTCGCGGCCTTCGTCGAGCGCCTCCAGTCCGAGACCGAGTAGGAGGCTCGGGCCGGCGGCGCTCGCCTCAGACCCCGCCGGCCCCGGCCCGGCCCGGCCCGCACTGTGAGACGAGCGACGGTCATGCCTTTGTTGCTGGCGACGGTAGTGGAGACAGCGTCGATGCTGAGCTTCGACGTCGAGGACCTATGAGAGTGACCTCCGAGGCCGACCATCTACGGCCGGCTGATACCCAGGCGTCCGTGAAGGTGATTCTCGGCCAGTTCCGGGGCAGGCCAGAGCACCCCACATACGTCTCGGCCTGCCCATGGAGAGGCCCTGGTCTTCACGAGATCGGAGGGAGCCCACACCTCCAAAGACCTGACAAGGATCTTGATTGGATCTTCGGTTCAACGTAAAATTATCCGCTCTTGAGATTCGGTTCTCCACGTACCTCTCCACGAACATGCTCTGGTGCTACGATGAGGACATCGCCACCAACCAGATCCCGGTCCCCCGACTTCATATGAAGAGTGTACATCTCTTCTCCTGCCGCACGAATCCTCTGATGGATACGATACGAAATCCCGCGCGGTGCAGGTCCGAACACCCAAGTGCCGTCGGTCCGTACACACGAGACAACAACGTTAAATGTGTCAGTCCAGAGAGGAGGGCTCGCTTTGACCCCGACGACGGCTATCTTCAGCCGTTTGCTCGGAAGCCCCACGATCATTCCAACTGTCCAGAACGGGCACTTCGGCATTGCGACTGTTCCATTCATCGTTCGATTCATGCACAGACCGAACGCGAGGTGAGGACAAATCTCCTCGCTGGGAGAGCTGCTCGGGCTCGCCTGGGAGAACCTGGATCTGGGTCGGAGCGTGGTACTTCAAGCCTCTCGGCCCGAGGAAGCTCGGGACAGGTCCTCTCAGTGAAAGCAGCGTCCGAGTCGAATTTCCGAGTGACCCTGGCTGCATGAATCTCAGGATCTGAAATATCGTAAAATTCAATGCATGACTCGCCCCAGCACTCACCGTGAAACACGCGGGTCACTTCGCCAGCATACCAAAGGCCGCGCGGGTCGCCAGCCCCAACATAAAGCAGCACCACCTCGCCCGCAACACGAATATCATCCTCACCCTCGGCGCAACCGAAACAAATTGCATTTGCGGACAGTATCCTTTTCTTACTGTAATATGGCACAAATTGGTTGGCGACCCTGAGGCAGTCCTCACCGTGAGCACGGGTGCTGGATCGAGTTGGTGGGATCGTGTAGCCTGGGTTGGCGACAAGAGGTCGGCGAGTATCACCTCTGATGGTCAAGTAGGATTCGCGCGATGGACTCAAACGAACGTAATGTCGTCTTTCTGGCCTTCCTCGCTCTCGCATCGTGCCAAAAGAAGAACGGTGTAGAGCCTGTTGACCTCGGTCGAGCAGAGGCTGCGTGTGAGGCATGGTGCGAAGTGGCGGTTCCATGCTCCGTCCACTACGCAGGTCCTGAGTGGGGGGATTTTTCGACTCAGGTGCAGTGTGAGGACGCCTGTATGGAGCACTTCGAATACAGGATGTCGATCTCGGATGCATTCTGCTATGAACCGATCGTCGAGGCTCGGGAGTGCGAGGCGGCGCTAACTTGTGATGAGTTCCGGGATATGGAGAATTGGGCGTTCAGGAAACCAGGTCCCTACCCTCAACCGTGCAATCCCCAGGAGACGGTACTGTTCGACTCGGGATGCTACTGACCAGAACGTCTGCCGGGGCTCCACGGCCTTGCCCCAGTTTGGTGGATATCTTAGTTACGCTGTCTCCGCAGCCATCATAGCGGCGTAGAAGCGCTGCTCATGCTTCCTTGGTGCCACGTATCCGATGCTTGAGTGCTGTCGCTTCCATACAGGAGGTCTCCACGAGATCGGGGGAGGCGCACTCAGCGGCTTCGTTTTCTGCCAGCCGAACGGAGAGATGCTCACCAAGGGCAGGTGCAAGTGGCCCCTTCGTCGGGCCCGAGAGCGGGCGGGGATCGAGGCGCTGGGCTGGCACGACTTGCGCCACAGCTTCGCCTCGCACCTGGTGATGCGCGGGGTGCCACTCAAGGCGGTCCAGGAATTGCTAGGTCACAGCACGATCGAGATGACCCTGCGCTACGCCCACCTGACCCTCTCCACCCTGGTCGACGCGGTGGCGGCGCTAGACACGCAACAGCACCATAGCAGCACCACGGAGGCCGTGAAATTGAAAACGGGTAGCTAGGTTACCCTAGCTACCCGATATTGAGTGGAGGCGCCGGGAGTCGAATCCGGGGAAAGGGAGCGCGTCTCCGCGGGGATGGGCGCGGTTGGTGTGGGGTCCGTCGGTAATGACGGCGGGGCGCGTGTCGGTTCAGCGGGGTTTGGTTCGGTTGGGCAAGGCGACCACGCAACGTTGGCCAGGATCGCGCTTGATCGGCTCGAGCGAGGGGATCTCGAGGCGGTTCGGGCGTTGTTGGTGGTGTTGGGTCGGAGTTGAGGCCATGGGGCCGTCTGGTGATGGCGCTAGCTTGGCGCCAATATTGCTGAGCTACATGAGCGAGGGAAGGCCGATAGTGTGGTTGTGGCTAGACTCGGTGGCTGAGCTCGGTTTTCTGCGCCCTGCTGGCCTCGATGGGTCGAGGCGCCGGGGCAGGACCTCTACGAGAGGATTTGTTTCCGCGGGAGAACGAACCGGCTCTCGTGCGCCAACGGAGTTTGGCTTGCGTAAATCGACGCGCGGTGCCAATGATCGATAGATGGAGCGCCAGCCATGACCCTCGGACCGCGAGTGTCGGGCGGGGTGGTGATCCAGGCCAGCTTTGGCGTCGAGCCCGAGGCTCCCCGCAAGCCCGTAGAGCACAGGCCCACGCTGTCTCGCTCTGCGCAAGCTAGGCCGACGCCCGCACGCCGTGGCTCGTTCTGGGGAAACGCGCCTCGTCCTGAGCTGATGCCGGGAAACCGGAGTTCGGCGGTTCAGGCCAAGGCAGCGCGCGCCGGCATCTGGGCCAACGCGCCGTGCCCCGAGATGATGCCCGGTGGAGTTCGCTCCGCGCAGGCCAAGCGCGCCTCCAAGAGCTCGAGCGTTCAGCTCTCGCCGGGCAAGCTCTCGCCGGCCATGCTGCACACACAGGGAGGGCAGCCCTTGCCGATGTCCGTCCGTCGGAAGATGGAGTCCTTGCTCAGCGCCGACTTGTCGAGTGTGCGCGTTCATCAGAGCGGGCTGGCGAGCAGGGTTGGGGCCGAGGCCCTCACCGTGGGGGAGGACATTCACTTCGCGGGCGGCCGCTACCAGCCGGGCAAGCGCGAGGGCATGGCCCTGCTAGCCAAGCAGCTGACCTACGTGGTTCAGCAGCGTGTGGGCGAAGCAAAGAATCCCTTTGGTCGGGGTGTCGCTCTGGTCCGAGAACCACGACTCGACGCCCAGGCGGAGCAGGTCGCGGTGCTCGCCTCGAACCCGGGCGCTGCGTTGCAAACCAAGCGCTTACCGGGGAGCAGGGGAATCTTCCAGGTCCGGACGACACCGCGTGGCGTCGGGCATCAGCATATCGATCTTTACGAGCACGGCCGCCCCGTGGGTGGCGCAGACGTCGTTGTCGAGCGCGGTGATGCCAAGCTCTATAACCTGAGTATTGGGGAGGAGCACCGCGGGCGGGGGGGCGGAGAAAAACTCCTGGCGGCAGCGGCGGCGGCTAGCGGGCGCATCGGTAAGCAGAAACTGCGGCTCGACGCTCAAGATGACGGGAGCGGTCGGTTGATGCGTTGGTATGAGAAACAGGGATTTCAGCGGGCTGGTGAGGGGCGTGATGGCATGCCGGCCTTCGAGGCCAGCGTGAAGGACCTCAAGCAGGGCTGAGCGCTCGGAGGCTCTCGGCGAGTGATGAGCCGAAGAACGCCTCTGCGTGCTAGCAGCCCGAGGTGAAACCCCTCGAAGAATGGACCTGGCGAGGACCAGGTGCGGCGAGGATATCTATCACTTTGGATATCCATCGGCGGTTTGAATCGACGTCCGCGGCGGTCAGAGCCCAATCACACGCGGCCAGGCTCGCCAGGATGGCCACAATCTCCGAAAGGAAGGCCGCAAGCCTCCCCTGGAGGCTCCGCGGAGTCCCCACCCCGAAGCTCTTGCGCATCAGCAACCCGAGGTTGAATCCCGCCACATGGATCAATAGCCGCTTGAGAATATTGTCGTGCCGTCGCAGGTGAATCCGACGCATGCCACCCGTTCCGTAGATGTGCGCGAAGGGCCGCTCGAGGAGCTCACCTCGCTTTCGCATTAGTCGCCGACCACGGTCTCCCTTTGTACGCCGCCGGTTCCCATACACCAGCTGCTTCTCTGTCTCTTTCCCCTTCCACTTCCGCTTCCCTCGCTTGGGCTCCGCGAAGTAGGCCCGGATCTCCGTAGCGTCCATGTCGCACAGCGTCTTGTTGCTGTGATAGCCCTTGTCCGCAACGACCTCTTTGATCTGCTCGGCCAGTGGGCTCCCGGGCGCGCTGTCGTCGTCGTCATCATCGCGCTCGGCATCGAGT
>Ga0256845_1002841_pt1 | contig 12172 bp, 13 predicted proteins | sample RiftiametaG_FD_189101 | JGI IMG/M metagenome (GOLD analysis project Ga0256845, IMG submission 189101) | Tube worm associated microbial communities from hydrothermal vent at the East Pacific Rise, Pacific Ocean - Riftia | ecosystem: Host-associated > Annelida > Integument > Unclassified ... | reverse complement strand
CCGCGTTGCCCAGCGGGTCCAATATGGCCCCAATGTCATCACTTATGTCGTCGGGCAGGGGTACAACGTTGAAACCCGGAAGACGCAGGTATTGCGCAAACGCGCCTGGTTCATTGACACCGATACCGCGCGTTTGTGGATCCAGATGAAATTTTCCCGATCGGCTGGCGCGGCTTGTCTTACCAATAAGATGCCCTTCGCCTGAAACCCGCTGTCCTAGGGAAAGATCACTTACGTGTTTGCCGATCTCTACGATCTCACCGGCAAATTCATGGCCGGTGATCAGCGGTACGGGTACGGTTTTTTGCGACCATTCATCCCAGTTCCAGATATGCACATCCGTGCCGCAGATGCCGGTTTTGTTTATCTTTATAAGCACATCTTCCGAGCCGATCTCGGGGATAGGGTGCTGCTCCATCCATAATCCTTGCGCGCGTTTGGCCTTGACCAATGCTTTCATGGTGCCTTGCATTACGCATCCTCCCACAGATCGGTCGACAGGTATTTCAGGCCGCTGTCGCACATCACAATGGCAATACACCCGCCACGCTCTGGCCCCTTCAAAAGCTGCACGGCCCCCGCCAGATTTGCACCTGATGAGAACCCCGCAAAGATACCTTCGTGACGCGCAAGTAACCGGGAATATGACCGCGCCTGTGCGCCCGATACGGACAGATACCCCGCAATTGGAACATCCCGAAGATGGGTCAGATCCGGCATGGCATATCCGCCGCCCTGAATGGGATGATCGGGGGACTGAACGGGAAGGTTGGCAAGCACCTCGGCCCCGGTGGGTTCAATGGCATAGGAACGCACGCCCCTGTTACCCAGATAGCGGGCGGTTCCTGCAAGGGTTCCACCTGAGCCAACAAAATCGCAAAATGCTGTGACCTGCTCGTCTGATTGTTGCCAGATTTCAGGCCCCGTGCCGGTTTCATGGGACAAAGGATTGCCCGCATGGGCGAACTGGTCGGCACGAAATGCGCCGCGCTCAATTGTCAGTTGCTGGGCGGCTTCCTCGACAACTGCAAGGTCTTCGCCTGATACACTTCCAGGTACGCTGCCCGGTGCCTGCGGAACGATCACCACTTCTGCGCCAAGTGCGCGCATCATTCTGGCCCGTTCGACCGAATTTCCCGCGCTCATCACGGCCACGAACGGATGCCGGAGAACCCCGCAGACAATTGCCAAGCCAGTGCCCATATTCCCTGAGGTCAGTTCCACCACGGGCTGGCCTGGGCGCAACGATCCGTCCGCGCGCGCGGCTTCTATGATTGCCCGCGCGGCGCGGTCCTTTTTTGAAAATCCGGGCAAAAGATAATCCAGCTTGGCAATGATGCGGCCGTCCAGTTCAAGCGCGCGGCAGATCCGCGAAAGATCGATCAATGGCGTGTTGCCTATGGCATCGATGACCGAAGAATATGTCATTGGATCACCCCCAATTCGCGACCCGCCGTGGCAAAGGCACCAAGGGCTGTCTCCAGATCGGCGCGGGTCAGGGTGGCATTCATCTGGGTGCGGATACGAGCCTGCCCTTTGGGCACCACCGGGAAAAAGAACCCGGCGACATATACGCCCAATTCATAAAGCCGCGCCGCCATGTCCTGCGCCAGTTTCGCGTCACCCAGCATAACAGGAACAATCGGGTGTTCACCGGGCAGCAGATCAAATCCAAGGCGTTCCAGACCAGCGCGCCAGTATTTAGTATTTTCAAACAGTTGTTTGCGCAGATCGTCTCTTTCTTCAACCAGATCAAGCGCTTCTAACCCGGCCGCAACAATCATTGGTGGCAATGAGTTGGAAAACAGATACGGTCGTGCGCGTTGCCGCAGCAAGTCAATCACCGGCTGTGGCCCTGCGATATACCCACCAATCGCGCCACCCAATGCCTTGCCCAGTGTGCCCGTCAGAATATCCACCCCGTCAACCACATCGAAATGCGCCGGTGTTCCGCGACCCTGCGGACCGATGAATCCGGTGGCATGACAATCATCCACCATCACCACGGCGCCGTATTTCTGTGCCAATGCTGTGATGTCGGGCAGGTTTGCCAGATGCCCGTCCATCGAAAACACGCCATCGGTCGCAATCATAACAAACCGTGCACCAGCCTCTTTGGCCTCGATCAGCCGCGCCTCAAGTTCCACCATATCGGAATTTGCATAGCGATAGCGCCTTGCCTTGCACAAACGGATCCCGTCGATGATCGAGGCGTGATTCAGCGCATCAGAAATAATTGCATCATCGGCGCTTAGCAAAGGCTCAAACAACCCGCCGTTGGCGTCAAAACAGGCGGCGAACAGTATGGCATCCTCTTTACCCAGAAAGGTTGCCAGACGGCGTTCCAGTTTCAAGTGCTGATCCTTGGTGCCGCAAATAAAGCGCACCGAGGCCATTCCAAACCCTTGTGATTCCAGGGAATTTTTGGCGGCTTTTGTCAGGCGAGGGTTATCTGCAAGGCCAAGATAATTGTTGGCACAAAGATTGATAACCCGTTTCTGCAGCGTGTCATCCAGCTGTACATCAATGCGCCCGGCCTGTGGGGAAACAATGTGCCGCTCGCGCTTGTAAAGCCCGGCGATCTCGATCTGGTTCAATGTGTCGGTAATGTGAGAAAGGAAATTTTTGCCCATGGCGCGACTCCTTGTTTTGGGTTCACTATTCCTTTCTTGCGAGCAAAGTCAATATATAAGATATTTATCCTTCATAACGGATTATCAGGGATTGTGAACAATAAGCAATGCCCTGGCCGGTTTGTCATTCGCCCTGATTGAATGGTGGTGGTCGGCGGCATATCGAATGGTATCTCCCGCGGTCAGCTCGGCCTCTTCTTCGCCAGCGACAACGCAAAGCGTGCCTTCAAGAACAGTCATATGTTCAACGCAACCCTGCCTGTGAGGTTCACTGATCAATGCGCCATTTGCAGCAAAAGAAATCTCATACACTTCAAGCTGACCTACCTGATCCGGGGGGCTGAGAATGCGAATACGACAGCCCTCTCCCTGACTATCGATTGTCGGCGTCCGATTGGCCCGCATGATCTCTTTTATGGTGTTGCCCGCATCGCCCTCATCCAGCAACCCGGCAAAATCGACCTGCAAAGCGCGCGTTAAACTCCAAAGCGTTGCCACCGTTGGGCTGCTCTCACCCCGCTCGATTTGCGAAAGCATGGAGCGGGAGACTCCCGACAAGTTGCTCAGAGCCTCAAGACTTAGCCCTTTGCTTTTGCGGGTTTCTTTAAGGCGTGAAGCGAGCCGCTCGGAGATGCTGAAATTTGTGACCATCCGTCATATCTGCAGAATGGAACCAACGCTGTCAATATTCACTAGGGGTGACGTTGCAAATCCCACGGGTTTTAGTGGGCCGGCAGGAAACTGCCTTTGGTGGCAGCCCTCAAACACCTTCGGTTAACTTGGCAGTGCCCGGTTAGGGGCGATTCAATCCAATAATTTCTGTTCTGTCGACATTGCGTTGACAACAACAAAAAACCAATTAAGTCTATTAATGACCGGTGAGTCATTAATAATACGCGATTGTCAACATTGATGTATTGCATGGAACAAGGAACACACAAATGAGCTATAGAAAACTCACCATCTATACCTTGGTTATCGCAATCATAACTCTGTTCTCTATGATTCCAAGTGGCTCAGTTGAAAACCGCAGCTTTGGGCCGTTCGCGAGACTTTGCAAAGTGCACTTCTGCGCATAGCTGCCATTGGTGCAGGTTACAGCGACTATCAGGCTTGGAACCGCACGATGACGTGCGCCCAGACAGGCAGTTGTTCAGCTATCCCGACATTAAGGGTGACCCAATTACCCCAGCCCAGCGTGTTGGGTCCTTCCTGCACGTCTGAGCGTGGGGGTAATTCGCGCCCCGTGTCGTGCAACACTTTGCGATTTTTCCGGCTGGTTATTCGGGGGTGTTGTTGGTGTTATTGCCCGCGTTGGACGGTGACAAAGCAAAGGGGGGCGGGTCAAAAGTCCAGGGGATCCCTTTTGCCTCCACCCGCCCCCCCCTCATCCAGAGGTTTTTTTTAGTGCTGCGGGAATTTTCAGCGCCAATACTGGGCAAAAGGTAGCCCTGATAGCGCGTTGAAAAACAGGGGGATTCAACCCGTAAAATCAATAGGTTGCAAGCAAGTGTCCAGAACCTACAGGAATTTGCAGATCTGATCCGGTTTCTGCGGTATTAATCGGGTTTTTTAGACCTACCCCGTTTTGGTGCAAATACGCACAAAGAAGGCCCGTTTTGGGGGCCAATTCCGCCCCGAACTCAGGGCTTGAAAATAGCCGCATTCAACAATTTCAATAGGTTAGAGGTAACAGCCCAATATTTCTGTTACCTTTTTTGTTACCAAATCTGGCACAGAATAATAATTAATAACAATAGGTTACGTATATAAGTAACAAAGTAACAAAGTAACAAAGTAACAAAGTAACAAAAGTAACAGCGTTTTTTAATAGGCCAGCATTGCAATTTCCCGAACTGGGCATCCAGAAACCGGGCAAAAGATGAAAAATAGGGACTTGAGCCAGCCAGTCTCTCATTTCGAGGTTTACGGATTTATCAAATTTTACGCGACGGTTTGCCCATGCCGCCCAAAGGGGGCGGTGGTGATTCTGATATATGCCATACCGCCCAGCGCAATCCCGCGCCAAAGCCAACCCGAAAAAGGTAACCGTGCTTGCCATGTGCTAGCCAAGTATCTGCAATGCTCAATTGAAGGAATTGCGGAGTGGTGTAAGCACTTGTTTTAACGAGGTGTCCTTAACGCATAAGAGTGCAGATTCTTGAGCCTGCTTGTAAACGCTAGAAGTAGGATATTGATTTTAGGGGTAAAATTACACCTCCAAAGTGACAAAACGCATAACCCTGTAATGCAAACTCATACAGCTGCAGATTTAACAGCTGACAATCGTACAAAACCGACATTCGTGGCCATCAATTTTCATAAGAGTTCCGCATCCAATATCGCCATTTGCAATGAAAGCGGCCCTTCGCTGCACGCTGCGTCGAGGTCTGCAATGCGGACAAAGCGGGAATTCGCTGCGAGCGCGCCAATGGCGGGTTTCGACGCTTCACGACATTGGTCACATTGCGGCGCGCAAGCTAATCTGCTAAAATTCGGTCTCAAACTGCCACGAAGCGGCAAGACGAGCAGCCATTCAGGCTCTGTCGCCGAACTTGAACAACAGCTGTGTGAGGATACCTTCACAAACATGGTGACCGATAGGAGTTTAGCTTGATGCCGCAATTCGATTCAGTGAATGCAGGCAATACTGTTGTTATTGGCCTTGTCTTGAGCATTGAAGCGGGTTCACCGCGGGTTGTTTTTCCGGGGAATCTTAAGGACCATGCGATCGAGGCGAAGACCCTTCAACCTATTGGGCGCGAGGATGTCGGGCGGGAGGTCGCTTTGCTCTTTGAAGGGGGTGACTATAGTCAGCCACTGATCATTGGCCGCGTGGTCAAGCCAGGCCATAAGCAGTTGGATCACACAGTTATCCGCGATGGGGAGATTGTTAAGGTCGAGGCCAAGGAGCGCCTTGAACTCCGCTGCGGCAAATCAAGTATCATAATGACGAAAGACGGCCGCATCACGTTACGCGGCGAAGAAATTCTGAGCCGGGCATCCGGTGGCAATCGTATCCGTGGCGGATCAATCGATATCAATTAGTAAACAGCCTTATTAGAACTGGTATTTCGATGTGGGAAATTAAGAACCGGACACCGTATTCGGCAGCTTCTTTGTGGTGGCGCGACCAATCCGGTGTGCATTCCTGGATAGTTGGAATCAAAGCAAGTTTCGAATTTACATTTGATGGCGAAGTTCAATTGCTTGAAGAACAAGAGCCCGTCACCACGATGCCAACCTATGATGGCGATCCGGTGAACCCATCGCTGCTCTATGAGGCCGATATCCTTCCCATGCGGCCGGTAACGGATGTCATTTTAAACGCAACGGCCTACGCGCCGAACAACCGTCCCGCAGAACGGTTTAATGCGGGTTTTCGTGTCGCCGAAATGTCCAAGAAAATCGAATTGAATGGATTGCGTTTCTGGGTCAGTACAGGTGATGATCAGCTGATTCCCGGACCAATTAACACGGTTCCAAGCGTCCCGGTTATTTGGCAGAACGCGATCGGGGGTTACTACTGTGAAGGAGACGATCCTTCGCGGCATAAGCTGGAGCCGCGCAACCCGTGCGGCAGCGGCGCATTTGGTGCACTTGGCTTACGAGAAGGCGATAAATTCCCTCAGGTCCTGAATATTGATGATCCATCGCAGCCTGAGGGTCTGGCCGCGATCCCCGTCCATTGGCAGCCACGCCATCGGCTGGTCGGCACATATGATGCGCATTGGGAAAAGAACATTATGCCTTTGCTGCCCCAGGACTGGAAGCGAGAGAGTCAGCAATGCGCTCCGGCGGATCAACAGACAAAAAGCTACCTTCGCGGCGGTGAACCTATCGAACTGATCAACCTTACCCCCAACGGTCGAGTTGTTTTTACCCTTCCTAAGATTGGTCTTACTTGTCTGACATATCACGATGGTGTCGAGATCAGGCATCGCCCACGTTTGGTTTGTGTTATCATCGAACCTGACCATTTCGAAGACAAAGGCCGCATCATGATTGTGTGGAATTCTGAAATATCCGTTCAACACGAAATCGACTACTTGGAGAGGACACTCATACAAGAGCGCCCGTATGCAACTTGACCAGACCTTCGCTGATATTGGCCGTGGGTGCCAAAACGCCACTTGGGCCAACTGCGCTCTCGTCTTGGCTGGCGTTGCGTGCCGGCGTAAGCGGGGTTCGAGAGCACGCTTTCATGGTTGATGGAAATGGCGACCGTGTGGTCGGTGGATATGTGCCCGACCTCGAACCCGGCTCGAATGGAAACGACCGGCTTGAAGTAATATTGCGGGGCGCAATCGAAGATCTGAGTGCATCATTGGCTGCAGGGCATCAGGATACGATTAAGTTGCCTCTTGTGTTGAGTGTCGCTGAGCCGCGTCCGGGCTTTTCCGCCGAGGCAGCAAACGCGCTTGGAGATCGCCTTGTCGGCTCCACTATTGGCGGCATACAAATCAGCAAGGTGCATCTACGCCCATTCGGTCATGCTGCCGGGCTAGAGTCTCTCGGGCTCGTGGCGCAAGAAGTGGCGCGCGGCAAGATTGACGCTATGCTTGTTGCGGGGGTAGATAGTTATTTCCACGCAGATACCGTTGATTGGCTGGAAAGCCACCGACAGCTAATGAATGCGACCAACCGATCGGCTTTTGTTCCGGGAGAAGGCGCAGGGGTCTGCCTCGTAGGGTCCTCTGATTTTGCCCGCAGCCTAAGTTTAAAGGCGCAGAATTGCGTCCTGGGATTTTCGCGGTCCGAAGAGCCTGCAATTCTAAAATCCAGGGATGTTTGCATTGGGCTCGGAATGTCGGAGGCCATTTCAATGATTACCCAACCTCTGAACCAAGGAGAACGCATCAGCGCCATCGTGTCTGATCAAAACGGCGAGCGCTATCGATCGGACGAGTGGGGTTTCATGGCACTGAGGCATGGTGTGCATTTTGACGATGTCACTGACTATCTTGCTCCGGCTGCATGGTGGGGTGATATGGGAGCCGCCAGTGGACCGTTGTTTGCAAGCCTAACTCAATTCGATGGCGCGCTAGATCCAAAGCCAAGGACGCTGTTGGCTGCAAGCTCTGAAGGTGGATTGCGAGCCTCGGTCTTATTGGGTCCTTTACAGGAACAAAGGGTGGCAGGGTAATGCGAACGGTCTCAATACATCAACCAAAGACTCCCGTCACTAAGGGGAGTTTCGCGCGCGCGCAGGCGACGACGCCGAATGTCTGCAAGATGCCAGGTCCGCCGGCGCCATTTGTGCCGACGCCATTGCCGAACACTGGGATTTCAAATCTTTCACCTTCAAAATACTCTAAAAAGGTAAAAATAGAAAAAACCACCGTCGCCATTGGCCAGGCTACGTTCAACAGTATTGGTGATATCGCGAGCAAGGGCACAGGGGGCGGCATCGTGTCGGCAAATGCCCACGGGGCGACCAAGTTCATTCCACCCGGCTCTTTGACCGTCAAAATCGAAGGAAAATCGCCCCACCTTCACGGCGAACAAATGCTCAACAACTGTGCCAGCGGCGGCACGCCACCCAATACAGGAGCAACTCTGGCCGGGGCGGATGCTGGTACGTCCAGTGCCGATCCTTTGGAAGTCACGATAGCCCCTGACTGCAAGCAGAAGACCACCAAGAAAGACCGACCCTGGACAAAGTGCATGGCCGCGCAAGTATGCAGCATGGCGAAAGCTTACAACGACTCCACTTCCCCCAAGAAAGCCATAGATAGCCCCGGACACGCCCCGGCAGGCAGTTCGGCAAAGAAAGCATATGATCAAAGCCTCAGGACTTTTACCAAGAACTTCGAAGATGCGGTTGCTCAACATGGACCACAGAGCAACGAAGTTAAGAAATTCTTTTACAACCCACCCGCTCCCCCCGCGGACGAGGAAAACTGCGCCCACAAAGCATGGATCGATGATGGTGCAAAAGTTCCCGTAACCCGTAGCGGCTCGCCTGCCTTTAACCCGGATCACATGCACCCCGCCGCCTTGAGTGGTCCGTTGAGTCCGTCAAACATGTGCTGGGCTGACAACCGTGTTAACATGACCGTCGGACCAAGTATGCGGAAGAAGGACCTCAAACCAAAACCGGGAAAACCAGCACCCAAAGCGAAACCAAACGAGAATTGCAATTGTCCATGAAAAAACTTATTCACGAAATCGTCGAATTGAACAAAGCCGTCAATGTCTATTACCCCGGCCTTAGCGATCCGGAACCTGGTCCTCCTGCATCTGACAACGACTTACTTCGACTGGATACCTACTTTTCGCAGAAAAACTTGAGCACACCGGTTTCGCTGCGTGACGCACTTCGGGTGTGTAATGGTGCAAAGCACCTGTATGGCGAAGACTTTGGACTACTCTCGGTGGACGAGATTGTCAGCGGTGCGATTGAAATGGTTGATGAGGCGATTGAGGAGTTCCCAACTGCAACAGACATCATAATCGGGGGAGGTTCTACCGGCGAGTTCATGGGTCTTGATCTGAGTAAGAAAACACATGACGGCGAGATTGGTGTTCTGTCGGTGACCGCTGATCTGTTTGCCCGCTCCGCAATGTCGCTGGGCAGCTATCTTGAAACCCTGCATCAGACACTGACAGAGAGTCTGGAAAGTGAACGCCGGGATCGCGATGAAGCTACCAGACAACTAGGCAGCGATGAATGACCAAGACGCCAATCAATACACCCTTGCCGGATGGTGCAAACAACGGGTTGCTTGTTGAACTCAAGCTGCAGCTTGTCGTTTTTCTGCGCGAGCCGCCCGGCCCACGGATGGCACGGCGTATGTTTGAGATTTATGAACCGTTATTCGGTGATACATTTGGCATCTACAAACCTACTCTGGACTATGCACAGCTTTCAGACTGGGACCAAACTGCGCGGAACAGATACGAACATAATGAACTTCCTATACTTCGCCACCATCATATTTGGGGATATGGGTTCCAGGAAAGCAAGTCACGCGACGCCCGTTTGTTCATGTACCATGGATACCGTCCCCACCAAGAGTGTGTGATGGCTAGCTTCTGTCGATTTGAGTTCGAGGCCGATCTTCCGCCTGCGAAGTTGCTCCAATTCGCTGAAGGCCTTCTTGCCGAACTTCCAGTACTGTCCGCCTATGGTGGCTTCTTTTTTCAAGGCCGACCAAGCGATCAGTATGACGCCCGTTCCGCAGATCGGATATATGCACTTTCCCGACGCTTTTGGGGTGTAGACGTCTCGGATGTAGAGCTTACTGCCGAAGTCATGAAAACGGGATATAGATCGGTCAATTGGCTGACAGCGATCAGTCATGTCGTTGATCCTGAACTCCAACTTGCGTTGAACCAAGCGCGGAACGTGGCCTACCGCGCCACCACTCTTTCGACCTGCACACTTTTTCAGGCATCCGAAGGTCCAATTGTCGGTGACAGAAACCGTGCCAACGACGACTTGTCAGGCTATATGCTTCTTGCGGAAGCCTTGTCACCTTTGCAAATTCTCTCTCACTCAGCATTTCGCGGAGAACGTTGGAATGATCAGAACACGATGGCCTGGCTGCGTCGTTTCACGCATCCAGAGGATCTCTAAGAATGAGCGATGCCTACGCCCATGTGCTCAGAATTCACGCCGAGGACGCCTCCTTCCTTTGGAGCCAATGGCGTGCAGATCTCGAAAGCATTGACGTCGACCGAGAACATGGAAAGTTTCAGGAACGCCGCCTGGCACTGCACCTTGCTGCACTTACGCTCAATCCTTCTGCTGCATGGCCTGTCATTGATGATCAGCTGGAGCTTTACGCTGATCCTAGCGACCTATTTGTGGCCACATGGCTCGCGATCGAAAGCGAGGGTACGCCACGACTGGCAGCACTCGTTGACCGCTTTCAAGGCCAAGAAGCCGAGGTCGGATTGCTCGCTGCGATGCAATGGAGCCGCGAAAGTGCCGTGAGACATCAGTTGAGAGAATGGGTTATGCATAGCGATCCGTTGTCAAAACGTCTCGTGATCGCGGCGTGCCGCGCGTTTCACATCGATCCCCGCGATCACCTGCGCCAATGGCTCGCCGACCCTGCGCTCAAAGTTCGGGCGGAGGCTTCTGCGCTCGCTGGCATGCTTGGACGGGCCGATCTATTACCCGATGTCATTTCTGCTATGGAGCAGGAAAAAGAAGCGGAGCCAGATATCTTGCATGCTGCCGCTCTTCTGCACGCCGAACATACGACAGACCAACTCATCGCAGACGCAGCATCCGGCGGTCGACTCTCAGACCGCTCGGCATTGCTTTTCGTAATCTCTAACACGGATCAGAACTGGCGCAGCAAAATCCGAACTCTTTGGGAGGTCGGTTCCAAAGCACATGCAGTACGCCTTGCAGGCCTGGTACCCGGAAGCGATGTCGACCGCTGGCTTGTTGAGCAGATGTCAGATCCTAACCTGATCCGGGCAGCAGGAAATGGTTTTGCAACCAGGTTTGCGCTAGAACGCGAAGCGAGCGAACTGTTCACATCTGACTTGAATGATCTGCCTCCAGACGTTGCAAGTGGGGTCGATGCAGACCAGTCTGCTCCGTTTCCTGTAGCGGAACGCATTGAGGAATGGCTTGCATCTAAGCTGCCAGAACAGGCCGGATCATTTGTATCTCATCGCCGCCTTATGATCACGTCTTATGAGAATGCCCTCGCTGCGTCAGATGCCTCGTTGGAACATTGGTGCAGCCCAACTTTCATTCAACTTCCTTAAACCTGATATCTTTGACTTTCTTCTCATTGGGGCTGATCCGCCTGCAAACGCAGTTTTCAGGCCAAGGTCCGGTTTCGGGAATTGTACCACCGTCTTTCACATCAGTCGAAAATTCCCTACGGGCTCAATCAAGTTGGGTGGAACGGCGAGATTGAGCAAGTTTAGGCCGTTCGAACGGCCTGCAGCATTTGGCAATATGGGCTCTTTCAAGACTTTCGCCGCAAATTGCACCGGTGTCTGCTTTGAGGCAACACCGCCACCGGTCAGCTTAGCATTGACCTTTGATCACTATATGTTTCGGTCAACTTCGTTGCGAGCAGCCTATATGCGTCGTGACGTGATGGGATCGGACCCACGCCAGTATCAGCGCCTACGCGCGGACGGGTTCACTGTGCAATCTTGGGACCAGCCAGACGACCTGCCACAACACATGCAGACGAAACTCTCGTTGATGGAAAAAGCCCATGACGCCTGAGGATCGTGCAACGCTGGAATGGGCCTGCCGTGTCGTTTTCGGGATTGACCTCGAGACCGAAGTTTATGTCCGCCGTGACCTATCAATTGTCTGGGACGACATCTTCAAGGTTGATCCCACAAACTGCACAACCGACGCATCAATCGCCACGCTGGCGCAGACGATGAAACTCCACCTTGGTGGCATCGGGTTTGGAAAGTTGCGCAACGACCTGCTCAGGTCGGGCGTCGGGGTGTCTAACGTCAGCGCTTATGGGTCCAAATAGTCGCGTTTGCTAAGAGAGTGTTTCTGGCTCATCGTAACCACCAAGGAGTGGGACATGAGACAGACA
>Ga0256845_1002840_pt1 | contig 12173 bp, 7 predicted proteins | sample RiftiametaG_FD_189101 | JGI IMG/M metagenome (GOLD analysis project Ga0256845, IMG submission 189101) | Tube worm associated microbial communities from hydrothermal vent at the East Pacific Rise, Pacific Ocean - Riftia | ecosystem: Host-associated > Annelida > Integument > Unclassified ... | reverse complement strand
TCGAGTGTTGGAGTACTCGAAGTACTTTAGGCACTCGAAGTACTCAAGGCACTCCAAGTACTCCAAGCATTCAGAGAGGGGCATGGAGGACTTCTCAATGCGCCATATTCTCGATGAGGTACGGTAATTGTTGACATGGTTGAGGAAATCATGAAGAATGGCACGGTCGTCATTCGGAGTTAGAAGAGTTCAGGAATAGGGACACGGGAAACCATGAAAAAATATTTTGCACTGTGTGTTGATGATAACCAGGCTGTATTAAATCAGCTCGCAGCCCAACTCGAAGAACACTTTCAATATTTTTGCGAGTTTGAATATGCTGAAAGCGCTGAAGAAGGACTGAGTTTGTATCGGGAGATCACAGGGCAAGGTCATCGTATCTGGCTCATCATCAGTGATCAGGTGATGCCGGGTATGTCGGGCGATACATTTCTGGCAACAATCCACGAAATCGACCGGCAGGCGATCAAGGTGCTGCTGACCGGCCAGGCGGGGATGGCCGACACTGTCAGGGCAATTAATCATGCTGGATTAAATTATTACATTGAAAAACCCTGGGAAAAACGAGATTTAGTCATGATTCTCGACCGCCTGAGAACTCAATATGAAATAACCATTGCGCAGCGCATCATGGCCATCGAACGGGAAAAATGGTTAAAAGAACTCTCAATCCTCTATGACATGAATTTGCTGTTCGCCTCCTCAATTGATCTCAGAGAAACGTTAAACACGGTCTTTTATAATATATTAAACGTGATTCAGGCAGAAGCGGGGTCCATTTTTTTAACAGAGGAACGAACGCATACTCTGGTATGCCGAATCTGTCAGGGCCCGAAGGATATTACAGGCATCCATGTGCCTTTCGGAACCGGGATCGTCGGCCATGTCGCCCAAACGCGGAAAGTCGACGTGACCTCGAATGTCAAACAGGATAAACGGCATTTTGGCTTGATTGACGAGCAGAGCGGATTTCATACAAAATCAATGGTGTCGCTGCCCTTAGTCATCAGCGATGAATTGCTTGGCGTGATTCAGGTCATCAATAAACGGGGGGGGAAAGTCTTTTCCCAGGACGACATCAACCTGCTGCAATCCCTGAGCAACGGAGCAGCCCTGGCTATCCAGAATGCGAAATATTCTCAGCGTCTTCTCCATGAAGAACGAATTCGCAGTGAACTGCTCATCGCCCACCAAATCCAGCAAGGCATTCTCCCTAACCCCTTTGAAGGTCATCCGGGTATCCACTTTGAGGCGATCAATCTTCCGGCAAAAGATGTCGGAGGAGATTTCTATGACTATTTTCAGGTGAACTCTGATGAATTTTGTTTTATGATTGGTGATGTGTGCGGCAAAGGAGTTCCGGCTGCGATTTTTATGGCGAGCGCCCGGAGTATTCTTAAATCCCAGTCCCTCGTAAACCCTGAGCCTGCAAATGTGATGCAACTGGCTAACAGGCTGATTGCCGAAGATGCCAAACACGGTATTTTTGTGACAGTCTTCTATGGGGTCTATCATACCAAAACCCGTCAGTTAAAATTTTCCAATGCCGGCCATACGCTTCCACTCCTGTACCGCTCCTCAACATCGTCATGCGCGTCGTTATTTAACAGCAATTTCCCGCTCGGCGTGTTTGATCCGTTCAGCTTCCAGCAGAATGTGGTGCAATTGGAACAAGGAGACATGCTGATTTTGTATACCGATGGAGTGACTGAAGCCTTAAACCAGGCGAGGGAACAATTCGGTCAGGAACGGTTGGTTGAGGTGATCCTGCGCTATGGAAGCAGTTCTTCAAAGGAGTTGTTGGATGGGATTATTGAGAGCGTTAAAGAATTTTCTCAGGAACAACCTCAAAATGATGATATTACTGTGATGATTGTCAGGGTATGAAGCAAAGTGCATATCATATTCTTCAGACATTACGTGACCACGGTTTCCTGGCATTCCTGGTTGGGGGATGTGTGCGCGATATGCTGATGGGGAAAGAGCCAGGGGATTATGATGTTGTGACGAGCGCCTCCCCACAAGAGGTCAGGCGGCTTTTTCGGAGAACCGTTCCGGTAGGCGTCCAATTCGGGATTATCCTCGTTGTGCTCAAAGGGCAAAAATTTGAGGTGGCCCAGTTCCGGCATCCCACAGAGACGACCCGCGTAGAGAGTTTGATACGCAACGATACAAGCTGCCGGGATTTTACGATCAACGGCATGTGTTATGATCCCTTCATGGATACCATCTACGATTTTGTCGGAGGACAACAGGATATTACCGCGAAACGCATCCGGGCTATCATAAATCCCACCGACCGTTTTCGTGACGATCTGTTGCGCATGATGCGAGCTGTTCGTTTCGCAGTTTCGTTGGAATATGCAATTGAACCAGCCACCTTTGCCGCTATCCGAACCCTGGCTCCTGGAATCACGCAGGTCAGCGCAGAACGGGTGCGCGATGAATTATTCAAAATTCTGGTCTCACCCCATCCCGCTCAGGGCCTCCGGCTATTGGACGAAAGCCGGCTGTTAGAGTCCATCCTTCCTGAAGTCTTTGCGCTGAAGGGGCTGGAGCAGCCGCCTGAATTCCATCCTGAAGGCGATGTGTTCACCCACACGCTTCTCATGTTACATCATCTGAGGACATCTCCTTCCCCAGAACTGGCGATGGGGGTGTTATTGCACGATGTCGGGAAGGTGAGCACTTACACCAGGACAGACCGGATTCGGTTTCATAACCATGCTCATGTTGGGGCTGAGATGGCGCAGGATATTTGTGAACGGTTAAAACTTTCGACAGCATCACGGGACAGGATCGTAAGTCTTGTGCGGGATCATCAGAAATTCGCCGAAGTTGAGTCGATGAAAACGAGTACACTGAAACGATTTTTGCGACAGGAACACGTTGCCGATCTCCTTGAACTGCATCGTGTCGATTGCCTGAGCAGCAACCGTTCGCTCCAGTCACATCAGTATTGCCTGAAGAAACTTGATGAATTCCGGCAGGAAACAATTCGTCCGCCTCAGCTCATCTCAGGAAAAGATTTGATTGCGTTGGGTATTCGACCCGGCCCGGTCTTTAAACAGATTCTTGAGTATGTTGAAGATGCCCAGTTGGACGGAACTGTGGTGACGAGACGGCAAGCGCTTGCACTGATCGAGGATATTCGGGAAACTCTCTGAGTGCTGACACGTGAACAAAGGACGACGCGCAGGAGTGTGGAAGCGCAGCTTCCACACTCCTGCGTATTTTGAAAAGAGGATAAGCCATGGCAATTTACGTCACAATGCTGAATTACAGCACCGAAGGTGTGAAAGGACTGAGCGCTGCCCGAACAGCCGAATCAAAAGAAGCGATTAAACGAGCCGGTGGAAAATTTATCAGTGGCTACGATCTGCTGGGAAGTTATGATGCGATGATCATTGCGGAATATCCGGATGAGCGGGCTGCAATGAATGCGAATATTGAGTTGAATAAACTGATCGGCGTGTCCTCCAATACGATGATTGCCGTTCCCATTGATGAGCACGAACAGGACTTTTCCTGTTTCTTGTAATCGTCTTTTCAACATGCGGCAGAGGAGAATCCCCATTCCATGAGGGACGAGGGGAGGGGGGCGGCAATAGTCATGCAGCTCTCTCTTCGGATAGCTATAGCCTCTCCACGGCGTTTATGAACAAAATCCCCTTTTCCTGCGAATGGCTGGGTTATCTCCTGGCTTTTCTCGCGGCAGCGTGCTGGGCTGTGGCCGGGACAGTTGCAAAACACATGATGATTCAGGGAATTCCGCCAATCGTCCTGGCTGAAATGCGGGTAACAATTGCGGCCGGCCTGCTGTTGCTTTTTATGGCTGTGAAAAGTCCGGCGTTGTTGCGGGTTCGCCTGCGTGATATTCCGTATATGATTGTGCTCGGCGTGGTTGGAGTCGCCGGAGTGCATTACAGCTATTATTATGCTATCAGCAGGACAAATGTTGCCACCGCAATTCTTCTGCAATATCTTGCTCCGGCGTTTATCCTGTTGTTTGCTGTATTCGTGCAGGGAGAAAGCTGTTCTCTCAGAAAGATCATCGCGTTGTGTTTCGCGTCTTGCGGCTGCTTTTTGATGGTCGGGGGGTATGATTTAGATAGTCTGGAGATGAATCGGGCCGGGATTGCGGCCGGGTTGGCGTCTGCGGGATTTTTTGCCTTTTATAGTATTTTTGGGGAGCATGGCCTGCGGCGATATTCTGTTTGGACGCTCCTTCTTTATGGCTTCACCGCTTCCGCAGCATTCTGGTGGGGTCTTTATCCGCCCCGGACTATCCTTCGCGCTCATTATTCCGTGCGAATCTGGCTGCTCTTCCTGTTTCTTGGCGTATTCTCCGCTATTGTACCTTTTGCGTTGTATTTTTTCGGAATTCGCCGTATCAAGGCGACCCAAGCCAGTATTACGGCAATGGCCGAGCCTGTGGTCGGCGGACTCGTCGCCTATTTTTTTCTGGGGGAAACCATGACAGGAGTTCAATTGCTTGGGGCGGGGCTGGTGATGGGAGGAATCCTCAGCCTGCAAATTGTTCGGCAGCGGCGGCGTCACTGATGCTATGTTTCCCTTTTCCCCACTGATGATCTGGTTTCCAATCTCTGCTTCGCCCTGTGTGAAGCAGGAGCTTCACAGGACGTTCGTTCCCAAGCTGGAGCTTGGGAACGATCATTTCGCAGCCCTGCTTCCAGGCGGGGAAATAATCTTGTCCCTCTCCTGGGTTCTGCCTGGGGGCTGTTTCCCCTTATTCTTCCGCCTCAATTTTTTTCGACAAAGCCCATTCCTTGATGTTAAGCACTTCGCCCCGGAGAACCTGACGGCGTAACCCTTCAAGCAAAAGATTATATGCGCTCCGTTGGTAGGATGACAAAATATAATGCACAGTTTTGCCAGCAATCAGCGTATCATTCATGCTCACAGGGACGTCAGGTTCTTCGATCACCTCAAGAACCTCCTGGAGACCTTTGAAATCGGCAATCTCGCCGACAAAGAGTTCCGATTCCTGCTCGGCATCATGATGTTTCCGCAAGCAGTACAGCAGTGTCTTTCGTCCGCCGAAAGTATGGCTGTCAGTCGGTTCCGGCAAGCGAATCACCGCTTTGACAATGGTTTGAGCAATGATCTGATTTCTCAACGTCGAACTGAGCAGACGGTCTCCGTCAAACAAGTCGTCAGGAAGCAGCAAGAGAATTTTGCCTCCGGGTTTTGCCAGCGTCAAGCTTCTTCTGAGAAAACGGGTCGGGTTGTCTCCGAATTCAGGAGGATTTCCAATGACAAGATCGTACACGCCGCTGCCAATCCGTTTACTCGTCAGAGCATTGTCCTGATGTAACACAATTTCCGGGAATCCCTGAATTGCGATATTCAAATCTGTCGTGCGATACGCAAAGCGATCAAGGTCAACCCCGGTCAATTGCTGCTGTTTGCAGAAACGGATAATCGGAAGCCAGCGCGCAACCTCTTCATCAAGCGGAGTATCAAAATATTCCTGCTCTTCCTCGTTCATTTGCACAAAATAAAATTGACCGCTCCGAAGTTCATATTGAATCGCAAAATCCCGCTCCGTCCATTCCGCTTCCTGAAGATAATCATCAAGGATTTCCAGAATTTTCAACAAAAATCCTCCGGTGCCGCAACAGGGGTCCAAAATTTTGTCATTTAAGGTCGGTTCGGCAAGATACACCATGAATTTAATAATATCCTGATCCGTCAAGAGCCGTCCCCTGGATGGGCTGACATAATGATCCTGGATGAACCGATCGAACAGGGTTTCCCGTTCTTCTGAATTGACGAATTGGTCAATGATGTCGGCATTGTAGACGATTCCTTCGGAATGGAACGCATTTTGGAGAAATTCGATCACTTTATTGCGCAAAGTTTCAATATACTCATCCATTTGATCGAACGTTTCCTCACCTTCTCCCGGCCCTTCTTCCGGGAGTTCCTCTCCTTCAAAGCCGACTTCCTCTGCATCAGGTTCTTCTCCAACTCCTGATTCGACGGGTTCCTGGAAACCCTCTTCGTCACCGTCGGCCTCTGCGATATGCTCTTCCGGAATCAGGTCTTCGTCTTGTCTCTCGACGACAACTGCTTCAACCGGCTCCATGCTGTCGGATTCCGACAGGTCTGGCGCATCTCTGTCCGCGTCGAGTAAAGAAGGCTCGGCTGCTACCATGTCTGGCTCCGCTCCAGAGATTTCCTGATCTGTTTCCGGTGCATCAGCAGCTTCAAACATGCCGTCCACAAGTTGCTCTGCGGTTTGTCGCTGCTCGACGCGGGACCGCAAATCCCACAACCCGTCTTCCAGCACAAATCTGGGGTCTGCTGTGAGTTTTTCATCGACATCAGTCATGGCGGCCGGCATGTTCAGCACGGTGGCTGTCAACTCATCAGCGCTCATGGGCCGCTCCATTTTCAGCAGAAATTGGTAAAGACGTTCGATTCGCGCGGCGCGCAATTTAGTTTTCTGTTCAATAAATCGCTGTAATGTCCATTTTTTTTCTTTTTTGACAAAGCGTTCGTCGAGCTTGGGAATAAAAATGGCAGACTCCTCATCTACATGGAATTCTTCAACCACTCTGTTCAATAATTCTTTTTCCCCAAGTCCTGATTTGACCTTGATCAGAATCGAGCGGGCATACTCGTTGACAACAACCCACTCGCTCAGAATCCAATATTTTCCTCCTTCAATATCGGAAAAACGGGCATCATTTTTTAAATCCAGCGTCAGGTGAATATTTCCGGCGATATGTTCCACTTTTGCCAGCCGGTTGAGCACTTGACGTTCGCTTAACGGGGTATGGTACTTTTTAAAAGCCTCATAGACCGCATCGTTGACCTTATTTCCTTCTGATAATTTCCAAACCTGACTCTCTGGTTCAACTTCTAAGAAACTGGGATTACCTTTCAGCATCGGTCCCACGTAGCGTTCTTTTATCTGTTCATAGGATTGGTCTTTCAGCATATACTCATGAACTTCTTCAGTAAGTTCATCCACGCTTGATGTTTCATGCAAAAACAATGTTCGTTTCAGTAATGCCAGCAGACTATATGAAGGCCCAGAGCTTTGTTGGTTCTTTTTTGCCATGCAATCATCTCCCTCCACGAATTCTCCCGCCGAATGATTTCGTATGCACTCATCCTGTTCGACGCGGCGTTAAAGAGTTCTGTAGAGTGTCAGTCCTGCCCATTCACAAGGTACGTTTTCTGCTCTGTGCATACGAGCGCTCAGTGAGCAGCGACAAACATTCATCATCAGTATTCGTCTATGATTTAGATTTCTGACTGCTGATATTGTTCCCCCCTGAATTAGTCAAGCATTGAGTGAACATTTGAAAAAATTTATTTTCACATGAGCCGGTCGTCACCCAACATGGGCCTATCCCCCCATGCTGGATGCCTGAATAGTGAAATGATGTGAAATTGGCTGGTATTAGGGGAAATTTAGGTGCTCAAGGAGAAGGGGATTTTGTAAAATTCAGTTATGCGTTTGAACCGATCACACATAATTGGATGGTTGGAAAGGCGTTCTCTCTGGACAATAGGGGTCGAATATGATCTGCTCCCCCTCATCATGCCTGACGGAAGTGATAGGAGAAATAGACAGCAACACCCTGTTCACGGGCATATTGGGCCACGCCCGGTTCACTTTCCGCATGGGCAACGATGATGGGAAACGCCGTGAGTTCCCCGGTATCAATCCGTTGAATGCGGGTTTTGAGAAAGGAGTCAACGTATTTCCGAGATAATTGGAGTTTACTCTCGCCAAGCAGCAACAGCGGTTCTCCATTACGGGTGCAGCGACCCACAATATTGACTTCCACCATTTTCCCGCGCTTGGTCGGCATCCACTCGCGGCGCAGTGGTTCGAGAATTTCAATCTGCCAGTCACGGCGCAGCAAATCAGGTAGAAAGCGGAAAGCCTCATTTTCCAGAGTATATCCGAAAGCCATGTTGAGGCCGCCTAATTGTTTATTCGTCTGATCCAGTCGTTTTGATAGATGAAAGACAATCTCTTCGGTGCGTTTTTGGGCTTCCGCCAATTCCTCCACGCGAGCTTCCGTACGTTCCTGAGCCTGCGCCAATTCCTCCACGCGCTCTGTCAGGCGAGTTAAACGTTCTTCCGTACGTTCCTGAGCCTGCGCCAGTTCTTCCACCCGTTCTGTCAGGCGAGTTAAACGTTCTTCCGTACGTTCCTGAGCCTGCGCCAGTTCTTCCACCCGAGCTTCGGTGCGTTTCTGAGCCTGCGCCAGTTCTTCCACCCGAGCTTCGGTGCGTTTCTGAGCCTGCGCCAGTTCTTCCACCCGAATTTCGGTGCGTTTCTGAGCCTGCGCCAGTTCTTCCACGCGAACTTCGGTGCGTTTTTGGGCTTCCGCCAGTTCCTCCACGCGAACTTCGGTGCGTTTTTGGGCTTCCGCCAGTTCTTCCACGCGAACTTCGGTGCGTTTTTGGGCTTCCGCCAGTTCCTGAACCGCCCCTCTTAATTCCGAGAATTCCGCTTTGGTCACGCTGTTGCGCAATTCTTCGTACATGGACGACATCACATTCACCAGCTTGCGCGCATTTTGGTGATCCATGGTTTGCGATAAGTCATCGTAAATTTGTAAGGTGTTAAACATCGTTCGTCTCCCAACCTCTCTCCTCTGTTGCTTCTGATCATCTCAATCACTTTAAATGATAGGCCGCTCGATGTATTTGTCAAGGATTTTTTACCATGATTTATAGCAACTCAGGATATCCCCTGGATGAGTCGCATCAGAGCCTCGTCTTTTGGCCCTGCTCCCACCCTGGTGAGAATTCCAGGGAAGAGTGACCAGAGGTTTTTTCGACCCATCTTGTCTTATGCAAAATTTTGCACAGTCTATGCACTCTAATGCGGTGTCGCAGGAACGGCCTGAACCGGTGCGCGCTGCTCGCCAGCTAATTTATTGCGGAATTCCAGGGATTGAATGATACCTTTTCCCAGGCTCGGCTCAAGCTGAACAGCCATATTAAATTCCTGCGCCGCCTTTTCCATATCGTCCAGTTCCAGATAATAGTTTCCCAGTTCTATCCGCGCCGACCCATATATGAGTGAGGTGCGGTCAATATCGGGGTCGCGGGCAATGCGCGTATTGTCAAGAATCCCTCGGAATTGGTAGCGATTCCACACTGTCTCATCAACGCTTTCGCCGTGACGCTGGATTTTATAGGTGATGCCATTGAGGAGCAGCGGATAGGGGAGCATCAGAGAGTGGGCGCTGGAAAAATCGAAATAGATCGGGCGCGTGGTGATCTGGGCATGAACAATATCGTCAATGAAGGCCAGAATATCAGTGCCGTAGCGTTCGGACGGGTCGGCAGCTTCAAACAAGTCCGGCGGCAGAGATTCGACAAACCACCGGGTGCTTAAATGGGGCACATGAATCAGCGTTACGTCTGTGCGCCGTTTCTCCACTATCTGGAGATACCAAAGCGGGAAGGCGCCGCTGTCGCCCCAGGTAAAGAGAATTGCATTTGGTTTGAGAGAACTCAGCACATTATCGGCATAATCATAGGCCACGTAATTCTGCCGCCGATTGACGGTTTTCAGATTTTTCAGCATCAGGCTTCCCGGAGGAATGAGAAAATAGACTGCCAACACAAAAACGATCACATACTGCGATTTTCTGCTCGCAGAGGCGACCCAGAGTATCGCGCGCGCCAGAGCGATGGCCCCCATCCCGATCCAGACGGCCATCACAAGATAGGATGGCGTGTGAAACTCTTTCACTAAGAAAATGTTCTCCTCTGGCGCATCGCTGATCACCACGGTGATCACTACCAGCGAGAGCACGGCAACGAGCAGCGTGACCGTCGTCACGCGATAGGCAAACAGACCGTAGAGCAAGCCTGACAGGGCGAGGCTCACGCCGAACCAGCCAAATTCCCGCAATGGATCGCAACTCATCAACTGTTTCAGGAACAGAGAATGGGCAGCGGTGCGATAGATTCTTGCCAGCCCGCCCGTCCCTTCAGGCAAAGGGTTTTCGGAAGCGTCTTCACGTTCAGCAGCAGTCTCCGCCCCGGCCAACTCTTCCCATAAGGTTTTCAGAGCATGTCCCCGAGGCACATTTTTATAGCCTTCCCGGCTCACCAGCCAGGTAAATTGCCGCAGGGTCGTGGCTTTCCCCCAGTTGATAGGCGGGTTCTGAGCGGCTCGGATCGGGACAAGCGCATAAATCGACAAACCGAGCATCAAAAACAGCACAATGAGCAGCAGCTTCTTCATGTTCAGGAGAATTCGCGGAGTTGTCGCCAGCACAATAAAACAGGCCGCCGGCGAGAGCAGCGAGATGGTCTGGTGATTCCCAAATCCCAGGCCGAAGATGAAGGCCGTCAGGTATAACAGCCATGACGCGCGGGTTGTGCGGTTTTGTTGATGCGCGCGCCATTTCACGAGCAGGAGCACGATCAGCCCGCACAAAAAAGCATTGAGCGAATACACTTCTGCAATAATCGCATGCTGCCAGTGGGTGATCGAAAATGCGAAGCTCAAAGCAGCGATCATCGAAATCACCGGATGCAGCATCCGGTCAGGATCGGGCTGTTGAGAATGATGAACCGGGGAATCAGGCGGTGAGGAGTGACCAACCTGACGACGCGTGGCGATAATCGTGTAGGTAATATAGTACACCATGACCGCCGCCAGCGCAGCAAAGCACGCTGACATCAGATTGATCCGATGGGCAATGTTCCCGGCCGGAAGTTTTGAGAAAAACCATCCCATCAGGACGTACAGCGGGTAGCCCGGTGGATGGGCGATTCCCAGCGTATAGGCTGCGGAGATTAATTCGCCGCTGTCAAAAAATGACACCGTTGGTGCAAGAGTTTTCATATAGACCCAAAAGGTCACAAGGGCTACGAAGAGCGCGTAAAAATGATATAATGTATCCTGAAAATCCCGATTTTTCATCATAAAAACATCCCGGTTATGGAACCTGAATTTCGTGATCAGATGAATCGCGTCAAATGCTGGCCGTGTTGCCCCACCCCCGGACAGTATCTCCTTCAGGGGCGGGCAGGCACAGAATATATTTCACGATAGGATGCCTATATCGCATCTGTCAAGAAAGTTTTACAAACATCTTCAAAGCCTTCTTCTGGATGAAGCGTCAGGGGCAGGCAATATCGGCGTTTTACAGCAGTACTCATCAGGATTGAACAAAACCTCTTCCAGAATGACCTGGTTCCCAGGCTCTGCCTGGAAATCAAACTACCTGCGAAGCTTTGCTTCGCCCGGTGTGAAGCTGGAGCCTGGGAGCAAGCACTTAACAGCCCTGCCCTGATTATTTTTTGGAAACCGCAAAATAGATTTGACAGAAACCCGGGAAATGGCCTGAAGTTTGCATTAAGATTTGTGAGCAAGAGCGACGATAGTTACAATTTTGTGCCCGAACGTGGAGGAAACACCATGAAGTCACGTCTTAATATCCTATTAAGTGGTATTATGTTTGTTCTGTTTGCAGGAATGGCCGCCGTCGGATTTTTGGCAGAGGCCTACGAATCGCACACCTTCCCGACCACGCTTTTTATCGCGTCCTATGATTGGCTGCACAATTTCTACGATCACAATTTCGCCTCAACAGAGGGAGCGACCGATAATTTCAACAAGATCATTGCCATCGACTCCAACCTTTTCCCGCTTGAGGACCCCTTGCGGGACGATGATGAATTTCCCAACCCGGTCATGCGGAATTTATCGACGAATAAGCTCTACAGCCCCAACGTCAACGACTATTTCAATCGAGCCGTCGCGGTTGCCCCGAATTTTATGAATTACACCCAATATATCCCCTATCAGATAGATAATACCGCCGGAGGCAAAACCGGTTCCGTGACGATTACAGGGCCGCGTTCAAATTTACAGTGGGTGTTTGTGACTGATCCGGGCAACAATAATATCAGACGCTATGAATTTAAAAAGGTTCCGGGACAGGGGAATGAAGTGTTCTTCAAATTTGATGAGGATAGTAATGTCTTTGAGATTAACGGGGACCTTGCAGGCTATCTTAAGCCTGCTACTTATCCTGCCGGAGAAACCATCGACCATCCAGGCAGCGCGCTGTGGGGCTGGCAGAGGGGAGAAGTGGGGACAGGAAAAATTTTTGGCGCCGCCGGATTTGGAGCTTTAACAAGCCAGTATGACG
>Ga0256845_1002839_pt1 | contig 12175 bp, 9 predicted proteins | sample RiftiametaG_FD_189101 | JGI IMG/M metagenome (GOLD analysis project Ga0256845, IMG submission 189101) | Tube worm associated microbial communities from hydrothermal vent at the East Pacific Rise, Pacific Ocean - Riftia | ecosystem: Host-associated > Annelida > Integument > Unclassified ... | reverse complement strand
CACCCTGACCTCGCCGGCCTTCGACCTGAGCTTGGCCAAGGCGGCGACCGTCGAGCTGACCCGCTTCTTTTACAAGTCCGACCTCGACCCGGCCGCGTCTTTGAGCATCGACCTGCTCGTGCCCGAGGGCACACGGCGACCGCCTCGCCCGTGCACTACCCCCATTAATGATGCCAGTGCGCGATGCACTCCCTATTTTCCTACCAGTCTGTGGCAGACCGAACGCCGACCAGTGTGCGGTCTCGAGCACCGCGCCGGTCTCGCGGGATCAACCCGCCCCGCCGGCCCCACCGGCCCCACCTGTCCAGCCGGCCTTGTTCGGCCCAGTCCAGCGACGGGGTACATCGACCTCGACCGCGTCGATGTTGCGTCGCACATGGGGGAAGATCAGCTCGCCGAGCTGCCACTCCGCGTCGATCCGCGTCGGAAGGTGCAGGCCGCCAAAATCGCGGCGCTCCGTGAACCGCACTGTCCAACGGGCGGGCCCCTCGTGATCGACGTCTTCGATCGGACACGGGCGATCGTGGGTCTCGAAGCGCACCAAGTTCCCAAATTCGTCGAAACACAGCTGCGCCCGAACCTCGAGCTCACCGTCGACGACGATCAACGTCGCTCGGTCGTCGTCGATGGGCTCCCAGCGCAAAGTGTCACTCGGCAACAGCGCCGGTGGCAGCAGCGCGAGCTCGGCCAGATAGGCCAAGAGCATGCCGCGCCGCGCCGCATCCCCGTCCTCGTCGACCGTGGTCAGCGAGCTGAACAACTTGGCGACCACCCGCCCGCGGCCCCGGAGGTAGACGGCCCGGCTGTCCACCCAGACCAGGGGAAAGGGTCGGGCGCGACGAAACTTCAGGACCGCCGGCCCACCCCGGATCGCGTAGACCTCACCCACGAACTCGGTCCAAGGCTGCCCCGGGGCCTCGCGGACCTCGCCCCGATCGCGCACCCGGACACAGGAGGGGTGCGGCTGCCCGTCTTGCAAGTTGCGCTTGAAAAATCGCTGCACCGGAGCCGGCAGGCCCTCGAGTTCATCGGCGCTGAAGTAGGTCGGCATGGTCTCGACCTCGGCGAAGAGCTCGGCGACCTCGCTGTCGACCTCGCGCTCAAAGGCCCTTCGGTTGAAAAACACACCTGCGGACAGACCCGCGAGCAAGGCGGCGAAGGTGAAGGTAAGCAGCACCAGGGGGGTCACGGGGCAAGCAGTAACACACTCTCCCGAGAGCGCAGACACGCCGCAGAGCGACCATCCCCTTTGGATTCATGCCGCCAGGGCCACGTGGAACCGCCCCTGTCGCCGTCGCTCGGCTATCATCGGCGCCAACCATGGCCAAACGTCGCAGGGTCGAGCGAAATGAGCGGGGTCGAGAGCACACGGCGGTCGACTCGACGCCCCTGAGCTTCAATCCCTTTGCCAGCCTCAGCGGTGTGAGCGGCATGAGTTCGGACCTGAGCGCCGAGAGCTCGGAACCGGCGGCCCCCAACCCGGCGCCCCCTGCAGAGACGAAACCCGAGACCCGAGACCCACGCGCGGCCTCTCTCGAGTCCGGGCTTTCTCTCCACGGCCTGCGCTTGGTGGTCCGACGACAAAAGAAGGGCCAAGGGGGCAAGACGGTGACCTGTATCGAGGGCCTCTCACCCGCACTCGCGGTCGCGCTCTTGGCTCGCGCCAAGCGTGAGCTCGGCTGCAGCGGCCGGCTGGATGGAGCCCTGCTGATCGCGGGGACCCGAGACCACGGGCGCGTCGCCGACTGGCTCCGCCGCAACGGCGCCGACCGAGTCACGCTCGGGAACTGAGCACACACCGGGTGAGCGTCTGCGTCGTCTCGCACTGGAGTGTGGAGGTGAAGGTGGCGCTGCGCTCCATGGGTTCCACGGGCTGCTAAGATGATCGATGTGCCGACCCATGGCACAACCAAGACACGCGGCACTCCCCCACCGCGCGCGGACGGATCGACCCATGTACGACTATTTTAAAATTTCGAAGCCCGCCCGGACCTCGAGCCTGGGCCTCCCCGTGGCCTCCCTCACCCTCGCGCTCGCAGCTGTGACCCCAGGCTGTGGCGTCAACATCGGAATCGAAGACGACGTGATCGGCGACAGCCAAGGCGACGACATCGGCGAGTCCGAGGGAGACGACGCAGACAGCGGCGAGGAGGTCGGGAGCAGCGAGGACACAGGGACCAGCGAAGGCACAGAGGGCTCGAGTGACACCAGCGACGATGCAGAGACCAGCGAGGGATCTGGCGACCAGACAGGCACGGACTCGGACGCCACCGAAGGCTCCTCCGACACCGAAGAAGAGAGCGGCCCGGGTGATACCTGCGCGGACCTCAGCGAGGGGGACCTCGAACTCGGCTCCATCGGCGTCGAGGTCAGCATCGATCACGGACTCGCAGCCAGCTGTGGCGCCCCTGGCGCCGATGCTCTCTACACCTTTACGGCACCCGCTGCGGCGACCTTCCGCTTCGCCCTCGACCAGGCCCAGGGATTCTCGCCGGTCCTCTACCTGGTCGGCGAGTGCGACCCGATCGTCGAGCTCGCCTGCGAGCCCGAACCCGGGGAGATCGACTTGGACCTCGAGGCCGACCAGACCGTGTACGTCGTCGTCGACTCGAGCGAGGGCGCAGGCACTGTCCAGCTGACCGTCTCCCAGCTGTGAGCCCGGTCGACGACAGCGAGATCGACGACCCCCTCGATCGCCTGTCTCGGGCCCGGCTCGGGCCCGTTCGGGTCGCGGCCGTCGACGCCGAGCAGCTGCGCAACTCGGTCGCCGCCCGGCTGTTCGGCGCCGCCGCCCACCCGGTCAAGATCGGGCGCTTCACCGTGCTCGAGCGCCTCGGTGCGGGCGGCATGGGCGTGGTTTACTCAGCCTACGACACCCAGCTCGATCGCAAAGTCGCTATCAAGCTCCTGCGTGGGGTCGACGACCAGGGTGCCCACCACGCCCGGCTCCGCCGCGAGGCCCAGGCCCTCGCCAAGCTCTCGCACCCCAACGTCGTCCAGGTCTTCGAGCTCGGGAGCTGGCGCGGACAGGTGTTTGTGGCCATGGAGTTCATCCAGGGCCAGACCCTGAGCGAGTGGAAATCGGAGAGCACCGCCGATGTACTGGCCGTCTTTGGCCAAGCTGGAGAGGGCCTCGCCGCCGCCCACCGAGCCGGGCTCATCCACCGCGACTTCAAACCCGACAACGTCCTCGTCGGCGACGACGGGCGGGTCCGAGTCCTCGACTTCGGGCTCGCCCGATCCACGAATGAGCTGCCCCCCAGCACGGAGGAGCGAGCCCCAGACCCCGAGCCAGACCCCGAGCCAAACCCCGAGCCAGACCCCGAGCCAGCCGCTTCATCCAAGTCGGGCTCGCGCCTCGGCGCCGACTTGGCCGCGCTTCGAGACTCGGCCTCGGCGACCTTCGAGAGCTCCCTGACCGCGACTGGAACCGTGCTCGGGACCCCCGCCTACATGGCGCCCGAGCAGCACTTGGGAGGGCACGTCGACGCGCGCAGCGATCAGTTCGGATTTTGCGTGGCGCTTTGGGAGAAGCTCTACGGTGAGCGCCCCTTCGCCGGGGCCGACCGCCGCTCACTGGTCGAGGCCGTGGTCCACGGAGACCTCCGCGAACCCGAGCCCGCCGGCGTCCCTGCACACGTGCGCCGGGCCCTCGAGCGCGCTTTGACCTCCGACCCTGACCTGCGCTGGCCCGACATGGACAGCCTGCTCGCGGCCCTCGCCCGGGCGCCACGCCGTCGCGGCCGGTGGATCGCCGGCGGTCTGGCCGTCGCCGTCGTGGCCCTCGGCCTCGGCGCCTGGGGGCTCACCCGCGACCCGGGCCCGGGGCCCTGCGACGGGGGCGAGCGCGAGCTCGCAGGAGTCTGGGACACGCGGGTCCAGACCGACATCCAGCGGGCCTTCTCGGCCACCGAGACCCCCTTCGCCGACGATGCCTGGACCGGCACGGCCCGCCTGCTCGACGCCTACGCCGAGCAGTGGCAGACCACCCACCGAGAGGTCTGTGAGGCCTCTGTGGTCCGCAAAGAGGAGAGCCCCGAGCTGTTCGGGCGCAAAATGGTTTGCCTGGGTCAGCGGCTCACCGAACTCGAGCTGCTCACCCAGCTGCTCGTAGAAGCCGACGCCGACGTGGTCTCGCGGGCGGTCGTCGCCGCCGGCAGTCTCAGCCGCATCGAGGCCTGCGCCGACGAGGCCGCCCTGCTCGACGCCCCCATCGACGATCCTCGCATGGAGGAGCTCGAGCGCATGCTGGTCAGCGCCAACGGTCGCAAGGCCCTCGCCAAATACGAGCAGGCCGCCCACATCGCCGCTGAGGCCGTGACCTTGGCCCGAGACATCGGCACCGCCCGCGGCGAGGGCCGGGCCCTCGTGCTCGTGGGCGGGCTCCAGGCCCACGACCGCAAGCCCGACGCGGCCGAGCTCAGCCTCCGCGAGGCCCTGCGCCGGGCCGACGTCGCGGGCGACGACGCGACCCGCGTGCAGGCCCTCATCCAGCTCATGTGGGTCGCCTACATTCAACACGACCTCGAGGCCGGGGCCGCCGTGACCAAAGATGCCAAGGCGGCCCTCGATCGGCTCGGCGACGCGCCCCTGTTAGAGGCCGACTTCTCCCATTACGCCGGCCTCTTGGCCCTGGCTCGCCGCGACTTCAAGACCGCCGAGCGCGACTTTGCCCGGACCATCACCATTCGCCAGACCGAGCTCGGCGACGACCACCCGGAGGTCGCCATCGCCATGTCCAACGTCGCCAACGCCTGGCTGCGAGACGGCGAGCACGCCAAGGCCGAGGCCATCGCCCGCCGGGCCCTGGCTATCTTCGAGTCCAAACTCGGGGCCGACCACCCCTACACGGCCTCGTCCCACAACAACATCGGCAACAGCTTGCTCGAGCAGGGTCGACACCTGGGCTGGGACGACCCGGACGCCGCCCGCCCCTTCTTCGACCGGGCCGCAGGGCACTACGCCGACGCGATCCGAATCCGGGTCGCCAACTTCGGCGACGACCACGTCTTGGTCGCCATCCTCCGCCACAACCTCGGGGAGGCCCAGCGCTTCCAGGGCAACTACAGCGAAGCCCGCGCGACCTGGGAGCGCAGCTTGGCCGTCAAACTCGAGCACTACGGCGGCGACCACCCGAGCGTGACCATGACCATGACCGGCCTCGGCCGGGTCCTGCTGCGCCTGGGTGAGACCGACGCCGCCCTCGAGCTGCTCGAGGGCGCCGCCGCCAACCGCGAGGCCAGACCGGGCTCCGAAGACGCCACCGCAGAGGTCCTCTACGCCCTCGCCCAGGCCGTCCGCGCCCGCGCCCTCGCCGACTCGGACAGGTCTGCGCGCAGGGCTGGCCTCGCGCGAGCCGGGGCCATCGCCCGCGATGCCCTCACCCACTATGAGGCCGCCGGAAAGGACTACGCGGGGGAGCGCCGGGAAGTCGCCCAGTGGGTCGAAACCCACGCCGGACCGGCGCCCCTCGAGTCCGGGCCCGAGTCCAAGCCCCAATCCAAGCCCGAGCCGGGCGCGGACCCACAGCCCACAGAATGAAAAGCGGGGTCCACATCCGGGCCCCAGCGGTTCCATCCAAAGCCGAGCGATCCCTCAAACCCCCGCTGGTAGACTCGGGTATGGCTCGCTCCCCCGCCCCAGTGTCTGCCCGCCTGGCTCCGACCTGCCCTACGGCGCTGAGTGTGGGCCTCGCGTTCACGCTGCTGGGCTGCAGCGACGACAGCCCGGGCGCGAGCACCACGTCCCAAGGTACCGACACGAGCGAGACCACCGACGACGAGGTCGGCTCCGAAGCGACAACCACCGAGACCACCTCCGACTCCAGCGAGACCGCCGGCGAGACCTCCTCCGACACCGGTCCAGACTGCGACCCCGGGATGCCAGCGCTCCTCGAGCAGGAGTACCTGAGCCCCGGCGAGGGCCACCAGGACGTCACCCTCGAGGCCTGCGACTACCACGTGTGGTGGTTCTCGGCCGCGGCCGGCGTCGAGACCACGGTGACCGTGTCCGCCGCGGACGGGCAGACCCTCGACGTGGCGATCACCTATCCCGACGAGCCCACCTTCGCGGCCCCAGCCCTGACCAGCGCGACCGTCTTCAGCACCGGCGAGCTCCGCTTCGACGCGCCGCGCTCGGGCGAGTTCGCGGTGATCGTCCGGGCCCAGAATCCGGGCGCCGACCCGGAGCTCAGCTTCAGCTACGACATCGACAGCGCCTGCACCAACTCGTGTGAGCGCGAGACCACCCGCTTCCCCATCGTCATGGTTCACGGGTGGACCGGGTTCGAGAACATCGGGCCCATCGAGTACTACTTCAATGTTCCGTCGATGCTCGGGGAGCTCGGCTACCCGGTGGTCATCGCCGTGCTCGACCCCTACAACAGCGTCGACGTTCGCGGTCCCCAGCTCGCCGATGCGATCACGGCCAGCTTGGTGGGTCGCCGGGCCCGCAAGGTCAACCTCCTGGGCCACAGCCAAGGCGGCATCGACTCGCGCTGGGTCGCCGCCGACGCTGGCGCTGGCCTCGGAGATCGGATCGGCGCCCTGATCACGGTGGCCACCCCACACCGCGGTACCCCCATGACCGACATCGCCCTGGGCCTCCTGCCCGGGCCCAGCGAACAAATACTATTCTGGGTCCTCAACTTTCTGGGCGCCACCCAAGACCAACAGTCCGACGTCGAGGCCTCGCTCTACACCCTCAGCGAGACCTATATGCAGACCGAGTTCAACCTCACCTACCTCGACCACCCGGGGGTCGAATACTGGAGCTGGGCCGGCGAGACCTGCATCGCTAGCATCGGCTGCATGGACGCAGTCGACCCCCTGTTGCTGATCCCCTACCAGCTCATCCTCCCGCTGGCCGGCGACAACGACGGCCTGGTGCCCATCGAGAGCGCCAAGTGGGGCGAGTATCTCGGCACCATACCCGCCGACCACATCGACGAGGTCGGACAGATCGCCGGGCTCACAGGCCTCAACTACGACCATATTGCGTTCTATCGCGACAACGCCCGAATGCTCAAAGACAACGAGTTCTAGCAACCCACCGCCGAGCATCTCGCCCCACTTGGCGCTCTCGATATGGATCCCGGCCATCTTGAAAGACAGCCCCTGGATCATCTGAAATCCCCGGGTCGCAACCCATGGCGTAGTCGATGCGGCTTCCCAGCGTTATGTCTATGTCTATGTATATGTCTAATAGGGAGGGCAGCCGACGACGAACACGATCGGTGCGCCATCGAGCAGCGCGAGGCAAGTTTCTTCACACAAGATAACGGCATCCTCCTCGGGCGACCTCGTCCACGCCCGCTCCCCCGCATCCACGTCGTCGCAGCTTGAAACCCACGGCAGCGTCTCTCCACCGTCGACGACCTGGGTATAGGGGAGAATCGCCGGGGGATAGCCGACGAGTGAAAATATGCAGGCTTGCGGCGAGTCGACCGGGAACGGGATAGTCGTATCGCAGGACACCACACAGAACCCGAACTCGCTCGAACAGGTCTCGTACACGGCGCATTTTTCCTCGATGCAGAGCGGACACTCGGTGGGGGGTGTACACCCGCAGGTCTCCCCGTCGATGCAGGCCCCCTCCAGGGGCTCGCCGCACTCGCTGGACTGGCTGCCGCAGGTCTGGCTGCAGGCGCTCGGGGTACAACCGGACCCAGCGGTCTCGATACTGAGATCTGTGTTCGTGTCTGTAGTAGAAGTCTCGCCTTCGGCCATCGTGGTACCCGCGCCGGACTCGCCTGGGTCCCCCCTGGTGGATGGACCGCAGCCGAACAACACAACCGGCAGGACGAGCACGGGGAGAGCCCAAAGCCGGACGCCAGTGAGACGATGCGTGGTCATCCAAGTCGAGACACCAGGACAGGCGAAACTTCCGTACTTTGGCCACTCTGCGGCCACTCTGCGGCCACTCTGCGGCCACCCTGCGGCCACCCTGCGGCCACCCTGCGGCCACCCTGCATCTGGGCCCACGCTGCGCCTGGCGTGTTTCACGCGGAGCGCCCAGGCGCGCCTTGCCCACTCAGGGCGGCCACCCGCTCCGGGGGACTTGGCGAACACCCCTCGAATCCACAGTGATGCAGAACCCGCTCGCCATCCAGACACCATATGGTGTCTATCAATACGGCTACAGTATCGGGATCGGGGCACATGCGCGCACCATTTCCATGCCCTCTCGTGAGGTCACCTTGGCGTGACAGAACCGACACCCACCCCCGGGACGCCACCGCCAGATCGACCGGTCCGGCCGTTGCATATGTCGGGGGCGTCTGGCGACTGATCTGGGCCTTTCCGCGCGGAGGGTGTCCCGAATCAGGACCTCACCAGCGCGGGCCTCTCGATGCCGGATTCACCGGCCAGTTGGTATCCTTGACTACCTAGAAAATCTCGTCCAGAGTCCTGCCGTGCCAACTCCTAAACGGCGATCTCGATACACCAAAGCGGCGTGGGTGATGGTTTGTCTCCCCCTTTTCCCCCTCCTCGGCTGCTACGAGGAGGAGTCGTGCTCGGCCAGATTCGGCGTCACCGGGTCGGTGATCCTACAGCACGTCTGGCCGTCCGCGAACTGTATGTTCAACAGCTTCGAACTCAGCGACGCTAACCCGCAGCTGACTCTCGAACTCGACGAGGACCAACTGCTCATCAGCTTTCGCCAGAGCGACATCGGTGTCGGCACACACCTGGTCGATGTCACCTACCGGCACGAACTCGAAGTCTGGACAAACAGTGGCACTTTGGGGGCAGAGATCCCCTGCACAGTGAGGTTGGACGAGGCTGAGCTCGAGAACTGGGTGGTCAACGACCATTGGCGTCTCTCAGGTATTCTCGAGTGTCCCGGACAGTTGGAGTCCTCCAATGGATCCGTTCAGCTCCACGATGTCCATTTTTCTGTGTTCATTGGCCAATTCGACCACCTCTAAAGAAATCCCGAGCCGATGAAAACCAAAACATGGTTAAATGCCGCCGTCGTGTGCGGCCTCGCGCCGCTGCTCACGTTGAGCCCCTCGACCTCCCATGCGGCCCCCCCTCCCCAGTCCGACCCTGCACCCGAGTTCGACGAAGTCCGTTTGACCTCCGGCGGGTTCGTGCTCGGAGAGCTCGTGGAGTTGGCTCCCGGTGACTACGTCGAGATCATCCCTCGTGGCCGCACTGAAGCGAGGCGGATCGAGTGGAGCGAGATTGCCGAGGTTGTCCGAGCGGAGTCCGCGACGCCTCCAATCACGCCCTCGCCTCAACCTCAGCCCCAGCCCCAGCCCCAGCCCCAGCCCCAGCCCGCTGAGCCGGACACCCAACCAGAGACAGAATCCAAGGTGGAGGGGTCCTCGGTAGACCGCCCGAAGATCTACCTCGAACAGACCTCGGGTGATTTGCCCGTCATCCTCTATCACGTCGATGCCCAAGCGGTCGGTACCAGTGGCGGTTACGCTTCACATGCAATGCAGTACAGCGAGGTCTGTACCGCCCCATGCGACGGTGTCCTCACGGATAAGCAGGGTGAGTTTTTTGTTGCCGGTGACAAGTACATCGGCTCAAAACGGTTTCGCCTCACGGGCGAACACTCGAGCTACAAGCTGGTCGTCAAACCGGGCAAAAAAGCGATGGCGGTCGGTGGATGGGTACTGGCGGTACTCGCTCCCAGCGTGGGTATCGCGCTCATCGCCATCCCAACGGCAATCGACATGCCGATGCGCCATGCTGTCGGCTACTGGGTCGGTGGGGCCTTGATTGCGACTGGAGGTCTCGCCGGTGGTATCACAATGATGAAGTTCAGTCGTAGCAAGGTTCAGATCTTCCCCGATCTGGTCCCTTGAATACCGAGGCTTCCGGCTCTCCCCCACTTCGTCTCCCCGACTTCGTCTCCCTGACCCCGGCCCACTTCGTGGGCCGGGGTCAGGTGGGGAAGTCGGGCTCGCCGCTGAACCGCGGTCTCGTCCTGTCTGTTGGGGCACAGTCTGTCCGTTAGGCAGTAGCGAGGTCTGGAGCGGCCCCAGCTCCCCTCGTTTGGCCCTTCCGCCGGGCGCGGTGTTGGCCGGAGGTTGGAGTATGCCCACCCGGAGCGGCGTGCTTGCAGGAACTCCGGCTTCTCGGCTGGTTTTTCCAAGGGGACAGCCTGGTCACGGCCGGGTTTCTACAAGTACCGCTCACCTGTGAGAGAGCGGCCCGAGTTTCAGTAACTCCGCTGTCCCCAGATCGTTCGGGCGCCGGGATGATCGGGCGCCATTCGTTCGGGCTCCATTCGTTCGGGCGCCGTTCGGGCGCCGTTCGGGCGCCGTTCGGGCGGCTGGGCCCGTTTGTTCGGACGTTGTCGTTCGGACGTTGTCGTTTGGACCTGGGTCGTTCGGACAACAGTTGGTCTGGACGCCGGATCGTTTGGACGGCAGTGGGTCTGGATGCTGCCGGCCGCTTCGCGGGGATCTCGGTGTTTCAACCTCCAACATCGCCCTGACCGACATCTCTGTGTCGAACATCCCTACGCTGTCGAACCAACACCGCTGGTCGAACGGCCAGTTCGAACGGCCAACTCGATCGTTGGCCGCCCTCAGCCCCCCCCCTCGACACTTTCGAGAGAGGAGACTTTGTCAATTGGAACACTACAGGAACATGATGTGTGGACACCTCAGCGACCTGAAATAATGTAACAAAACGTGTAACCAAAAACGCGCAGCCCCATTCCTCTCACACTCGCAGCACGAGAACCTCCGGGCACATCGGGCGGGCACTTTACCGTGAACGAGTGCCAGGCAGGCCAGCCCCACGAGAAGGTCATGGGATTGGCTGCGCAACCGCGCCGAGGGGATTCGATGATTCGATACCGCCACGTTAAAATGGACGTTTAGCCCAGCCCACCCCGTCGGGGCAATTGGCCCAACCGTCCAGTCCACTATAGGACCGCTGCCCCCGCACATAGACGGCCCCGCAGCTTCTGCGAGGCTCTGTACCGTGTGCTGTCACTGGCCGCCATCGTCTCCATAGGGGATCGCGCTGAGGCGTCCTCCTGTACAGATCACAGCGCCCTGACCTTCTGCGCACACTTTGATTTCGCATCGCTCTACCAACGAATCACAAATCGTGCGCAGCCCATCTCACTGGGCCGTACGCGTAAATGTCAAAGACAAGATCATGAAAACAACACCAATGTTCTCACGCCGACTCTCTCCTATGATTGTCGCCCTCCCCCTCTTTGCCGTGTTCGCCCTCTCGGTGGGCTGTGAGGGAGCCGAAGACGATACTTTCGACGCTTTCGAACTCGAGAGCACCCAGCCGACGATCTCTCCTTCTGAGGCGATGGGCGACCAGCTGCTGGAGCACTCCTTGGTCGAGGAGCGCTGTCCCGAGGACGACGCCGCATGTATCTCGGCGCTCGGTGAAGAGCTGGGGCTGACCTTCATGGCCGAGCCGGCGGATATGCAGACCATGGGGACCTGCGTCAGCTGTGTCACCGAGACCCTCTTCGCCTTCGGAAGCTGTCCCTTTGGATGGACGAAGGACCCAGTTTCGTGGTGGGTCAACAACCAGCAGTTTGGGGTCTGTCTCCGCAACGTCTGCTTCAACACCCAGCTCGACGGGGATGTCAGCGCATCTCCGAGCACGGTCTCGATCAGCGAGAGCCTGGGCAGCACCACGATCTCCTGGGACGTCGACTGTGGGTCGGCCCAGGTGTGGGTAAGCAAGGATGGGGGCGCAGAGACCCTGTTCACGGCTGGAAGTAGCGGCTCTCAGTCGGCGCCGTGGATTCAGATCGGCTCGGAATACGAGTTTTGTGTCTACGAGGGCAGCGCCCACAGCAACTCCCTCGACTGTGTGACGGTGACCGGGGTCGAGGCTGGCCCGCCCCCGGATCCCTGCGACAGCTGCTCGTCCGGCTGGAGTTGTCACTGTGGGGAGAACATGTGTTGGCCCAACGGCAACCCCTGCCCCTGAGCCGAACCTGAGCCCAACCTGAGTCGATAGAGCCGGCCAGTCTCGCAGCCCATGGACGGGCATCGAGACTGGCCGCACTCGTCACGATGTGGCGCTCGACAGGGCGTCGGCCAAGAGATCGAACACGACCCGCACCCGCTGGCTGGTGTGGACCTCACGGTGGGCGGTGAGCCAGGTCGGAATCATGAACGGCTCGAAGTCGGGCAGGGCGCGCCGGACCAGGGGTTCGAGATCCCCGATGTCCT
>Ga0256845_1002838_pt1 | contig 12176 bp, 6 predicted proteins | sample RiftiametaG_FD_189101 | JGI IMG/M metagenome (GOLD analysis project Ga0256845, IMG submission 189101) | Tube worm associated microbial communities from hydrothermal vent at the East Pacific Rise, Pacific Ocean - Riftia | ecosystem: Host-associated > Annelida > Integument > Unclassified ... | reverse complement strand
GTGAGCCATCCATCTGCCTCAGTGGCATCGCGAGATTTCCGAACAAAGTAGCCGAAAGATCGTTTTACTATATGATCAAACCCCGTTTCTCCATCGGAGAAAACAGATGACAATCGTCGGATCATTGCCTGAGTTTTTGAATCCGTATGCGCGGAGGATTCAATAGTGTCCATGAGCAAACCAATTGGATCGACAATATCATGACAAGCATCTTTATCTGAAAAGACTGTATCAAGAGGAAATTGATTTTGTTCAAAATGAAAAGCTGAAGGATCTACCCGTATCGGGTTGGCGGGAATTACAATCGAGAGGCCAGTAGCCGAGTATGCAGCTCGACCGGCTCGCCCCATTGCGTTAAGTATTTCATGGGGTAGCAAGTTCTTTCTAGGGTTGCCGCTGGGGTCGTCTTGAACGCTTCGATCTGTGCCCGCGAGTATGACGACATCACAAGGAAGATTCAGACCTTGAGCGATTGTCGATGTCGCGGCAATCACTTCAAGTCCGCGATCGCGGCCATCTAAGCTACGACGCTTGCGGAACGTGTTTTCTGTTAGCCTACGTTCCGCCGGGAGGAGGTCTCCGTGATGAACGCTCGCTCGTTTGTTCTTTGGTTCGTACGCGGCCTCAACAGATCCGACATCCTTGATAATTGAAGAGCGCAATTGTTCGTGCTCATCATCGAGTTCAGTATTTGAAGGGTCTAGAAAACTGTTAATTGAGTTTGCAACACTCGTGCATCCTCTTGAATCAGCACAAAAAACCACCACCCGTTTGCCGAGCTCAGCGTAGTCTGCGGCAATACGAGCCGCTACAGCGTTTCTGTTTGAAGTATGTTTGCCATTTGCTTTACGGGTAAGCGGAGGTTTGTGTGTGGAAAGTGCTCGAATATCGAGTTTTTCAGGTTTGTCGGGGTGCCAACCCGCAATTAGAGAGAATAAGCCTAACGGTTGAACCGGAATTTTGTTCTGTGCATTTTTTGTATGTAGTTGAAGGGCATCTTTGGAGGCCGCAATAACTTGTGCGTTATCGTAAATCACGCAGGATCGAAGTTGACGGGTGGGTTTCCATGGATCATCAAAGGTTTTGACGTTCTTACCAGTCACCTCACGAAGCCAGTTCGAGATTTTGCCACCATTGGCAACCATTGCGGAAAGCAATAGTAAGTCTGCCTTCTCGCAGAGTTTCATGAATGTCAACAATGCTAGCATAGCATCAATCGCGCGAGAGTTTATTTGTGCAGTCGATTTTGCGTCGTCTGCGCCAATGAGATGAAATTCGTCAAAAACGAGAAGTCCCACATCCTTAAAGAGCTCAGGTGCTGATCCCATTAGTGCGAGGCATCTCTCTGGCGTCATTACAGAAAGAGGTGGCAGTATCTCTCCGATGTCGTCAAGTAGGATGTTTTCAATGCTTTTGGGTTCAATGTCGCCGACCTCACCAGAAAGATCGTATTCAACCTGGTCTGCGAGCGCGTGGGTTGGAGCGAGATATACGACGCTTTTGCCGGCGCAAAGAGTTGCTGCAATTTTTAGAACCGAAAGGGTGGTTTTACCTGAGCCTGTTGGCGTAGTCATAACCATAGAACAGCCGCAATCAAGATACTTTGTGTCGATTGCACGAAGGTGGTTTGTCCACAGAAACGGACGTGATTTTGCCTGCGGAACCAACCATTCTTTCCAAGTTTTTTCGCTGAAACCGGAAGGCAGTGGCGTGCGCACGAGCATTGAGGCTCTTACATTTGGTATCAATCTAAGAAGAAGTGTTGCGAAATGGTGCGGCCCCGCAAACTGATCTAATACTCGAAACCCTATCCCCGTAACAGGTTCAGACGATCGCGTCCCTGATAGCGAGATGACGTTCTGCAACTGGCGTTCAATCTTCTCAGCGGGAACGTCTTCACCTAGAGCCTCTCGAGCAAGCCCTTGAATCGCAAATGCACATTCAAGGAACATCATATCCGTCGCGACTTCCCTGCTGTCTCGGTCTTCAATCCAACTGTCTTGTAAGTTGCGCCCCACGACATTGGCTAAGTCACCCTTTGCAAATTCCCGTAATGAAATAAGCAAGGATCGACGGACAGCACTTGGTTCACCTATGGCTATAATCTGAGCAGCTGCTTCTGCGGCATCTGCTGCTCGGTCCGCGATCAAAAACAGCAATGTGCTCGCTATTGAAGCGTCAACAGCATCGCTTGAAAGCAATGTGGGTTTATCTCTTTCATGAGCAATAGTTTGAGAGAAAATCTGGTGTGCTGTTGCTGCCACAAAGGCTGTGGCTTGCGTTTGATCAGGCTGCAATTCAAGGGCAACATACGCCTCAAATGTAGATGCTAGTCTTCCCACTTGGCCGAGTAGATATTTGCCTTTTTCGACGTCTCCTTCGCTGGATGCTAAGCGAATTGCGGCAAGTTCTACGTACGCCGATGTCAAAATCTCATCGATTTTATTGGTATCTATTCCGGATAGATTTGGCGCTTCTCGTAGAAGGCGGCGCGAGCTTTCATCAAACATAGGGACTTTCACTTTCTGCTACGAGCAGTTCAACCTTTCGAATCACTTCTTCGGCCAAGTCGTGAAGACCTTGGCGAACTGATTCAAATGGCAATATACCGCCAATACGGCCATTCGTCGGCCCAGGGGCAACCACCTCGAAACCATTAAACAGATGATCAAATGCGCCGGATTCTCGGAATTTTTCGTCTGTTGCTATAGAAACCCTAAATTGACGTGCCCGTTCCCAAAAAATAGCATCGACCGCGTCTTCAGCTTCCTCAGGAGTGAGGTTAGGAACCGCTTTAAGCAACGTGGTAAGGTCAGCCTCAACTTCATCTTCTCGGCGCTGTGCGATGATATCCTTGATTTCAGGCCACACTTTACTAGTTACCATTCCGCGTGGTCCTTCAGTGGCTTTATCCTCACACAAAATTACGCGCTCTACACTTTTTTGGTCATGATTAAATTCGATAATGAAGCCATCGAAACCCTTGTCGGCATTTCTGACATGAGGGGGCGTCATATACCCATTTGGATGCTTCTTTTGTGCGACAATCCACGATAAGTGCTGGAATAGTAGGCCATCTCGGTGCCAAATTGAATTTTTCACACGATTTGAGGCTGATTTTCTTTCCTCCTCATTACCGCGCTGAGCCAAGTCGAGATCAGCTTTCTTGGGCGCCGTGAGTTTTTCAATGACATTCGGCCCCACGTCTTTAGTCCTTTTTCGCACTCTTTTGGGCATAGCATTGATGACCCGTAGCGCGTTTTGTTCTTGTCGCAGATAGAGATACGCCAGTATCGTGACTACTTGGTCACGATTTATGACATCTATAGCCCATTCGCTTAGATCTACCTCATCATTTTGTTTGGCGGTTAAACTAATTGGCATTAAAGAATGGTCTCCTAACCTTCAATCACAACCAACTCTTAGTTGTATTTCACTGAAAAGATAGCGCCTTTTGCTGCATCGACCATATTAGGCTGGTAAGTGTAGGCCTTGAAAAAATTCTTCTTACGCGATCAGCGCTGTGACGCCAGTAGCAATAACTGCAGCAAACGGGAAATTTTGCTTCACCGCCGCATGACAGCCCCTTAGCCCAAATTGATCGACCTCCTGCTACTCAACCAAGGTCCGCTTTTGACGTTTGCATCTCTTATGGATCAATGAGGTACGCAGCGCGGTTGAAATCGATGGGTGCTGGCCCATTCGAAATATTTCTATCGCGAACTTGTCACCTTCGCGAAAAAAGCCGAAACTAAAGTAGATATATCAATAGCTATTTCTGGGATGCGTCACGCAAAGCCAGTTTCGCACGACATATTATTGTTAACTGGAGGTTAGCGCCATGGAAGAATGCGATTTGATTATGAAAGGCGGGGTGACATCAGGCGTTGTTTACCCCCATGCCATCCGAAAGATTGCAAAGGCCTATCGGCTGCGCTCCATTGGCGGGACGTCCGCAGGTGCGATTGCCGCAACCTTTGCCGCCGCGGCAGAATACCGGCGTCAGGAAAACCAGCAATCGATGGCCGGTTTTGACGAGATTGGTGATGTGGCCAAAGAGCTTGGCAGCAATATGTTTGGGTTGTTTCAACCGACGCCAAAGACGGAACCGTTGTTCAAGTTGCTCATTGCTGCCATTGATCAAAAGTCTGGTGGAGCTGGTGGTGCACTGCGTGCAATTCCACGGGCTTTTCCCTATCCGGTACTTTTTGGTGCGCTTTTAGTCCTGTTGTCTGTCTTCACTGGCGTGGTCACGGGCAATTGGGCAATTGGAGTGCTGGGTGTTCTTATTTCGCTCATTGGCTCGATCGGGTTGATCGCAATTGCGTTGAAAAAAATGCTCTTTGTTGACCTACCTGCCCAAGATTTTGGTTTGTGTTCTGGTAAAACGCTGCCCGCAAAAAGCGAGCTGGCGTTTGGAGATTGGATCACCCAGAAAATCGACCAAATTGCGGGCAAGGATGATGGCCCACTCACTGTCCGCGATTTGCGCAGACATGGCATCGACGTGGCTACAGTGACAACCGACCTATCTTCGAAACGGCCATACCGGTTGCCTTTCGAGACTAGTATTCACTATTTTTCAAAGGCTGAATTCGCAAAGCTGTTCCCTAAAAAAATGATGGAATATCTATGCGAAACTGGTGAAAAGCGTGCCTGCCGCGGCAGTGACCCTAGCGATCTGCCCAAAGATCTTTATAGTCTACCTGCTGGTGATGATTTCCCTGTCTATTTGGTGGCGCGTATTAGCCTCAGCTTTCCGGGTTTGATCAGTAGTGTTCCATTGTGGCGCATCGACTATCTGCGAGCTGATGACCCTTTTCGCCGGTGCTTGTTTTCAGATGGCGGTATATCTTCGAACTTTCCAATCCATTTCTTTGACAGTTTTTTGCCCTCGCGCCCGACCTTCGGTATCGCCTTGGCGTCCTACGATCCTGATCAGGGCGACAACCGCATTGACCTGCCAAAGCAAGCGCCGCAAAGCACTGCATTGCCTATTGGCAATGTCGATTCTTTGCCCGGGTTCTTGATGGCTATCTTGAACACCGCCAAAGATTGGCAGGATACGATGCAATCCATGCTGCCGGGTCACGCAGAAAGGATTGTTTCGGTACGGTTGGATGACAGCAGCGAGGGTGGTCTGAACCTTTTAATGTCTGACGAGACAATCGCGCGCCTGACCGAGTTCGGCAGTCAAGCTGGCGACCGGTTGGTATCAGAGTTCAATATGGATGATCAGCGCTTGAGCCGGGCGCGCGCGTTGTTTCCGACGCTTGAGGGTGCCCTTGCAGATATGTCCGAGACTTATGACGACGCTTATGCAAAGCTGCTAAAAGAACATCGCGTGAGATCAGGCACGCAGGCGTGGCGGGAAGATCCGTTTGCTAAATTCGGGGCGGCGCTGAAGGCTATCGGCGCTGAAGGCAAGGCGAATCACAATGATCCCGACGGCAAGAGCATCCGGCAAGGTGATGTTGGTAAATTTGACGCTGAGGTTCGGTTGGTGGCCACCGAAGACCGCGTTCCAGGGCGCGATTAGGGAGAGTGAGATGATCTTTTTTGACCGTGCTATCGCTGAGGGTAAACCTTTGTCCCTCGACCCAAACAGTTCCAGCCTGCACGAGATTGGTAAAACTGTCCTTACGCATATGGCAATGCCAGCCAAACAACGCGCCCAAACAGATGTTCCCGCAGTTTGGAAGGTGCCTTTTGATGATGACGTGCTGAAATCCCTGTCAGCAATTACAGAGGGGCGATGTGCATTTTGTGAGATGCGATCGCCACTGAGCGTGTACCGGTTTCGGCCGCCAGCGTTCGCGGTGCCAGAGAAACCAATCGAACGCGATCAAAGCTATCTGTGGCTGTCATTTATGTGGGAAAACCTCTTTCCGATATGTGATGCATGCCGACCAAACCAACCAAATCTTTTTCCGGTGAACGGCATTCGCGCTGGGTTTAACATGGCTGACCCTTCGGAAGAGGATTCTGTCCTCATTGCCCCCGGAGAGCTCACACAACCTCATAGGAGCTTTTGTGCGCGATCTGATGGCACCCTCGAAGGCCTGACACGTCGTGCCCGATTTACAATCAATCACTTCAAATTGAATGAGGGTACGAAGCCTTTTGAACGGAAACTCAAGTTATCTAAGTTTATCCAACCTTTACAATCTCCCATATTTGTTCGCGGTAGTCGCCCGAATTTACCATATGTACGCGCGCAATTTTTACTCTCCAAAAATGGGTTTTGGTATCTCTACCTCCGTCGGATTATAGGTAAGGTGTTGGAAATAAGAGCGGGGAACACGCTGTCGCGGTCTCCGGCTGCTATTAATAAAACACTCCAAAAACTGGAGCGCGATAGCAACTTTGAGATTTGGTTGGAAAGAGCGATTAATGATGTGCATGCCGAAGATACTTTTCACCAAAGTAAGTCGGACTTGTCGGATATCGAAGCACTTTATAAGTCACCTTCAGAACCGACACACATCCCTCGAATCGCCCGCGTTGACCTCACCACATACAAATCGTTAGAAGAAATCACGTTTGGGATGGAGGCCGTACTCTCTGAAAATACCCGTAAGCGGCTCACTGCGCATGAGGCGTCGACCTCAAGTATTCCCGAAGCGCCGTGCGTGTTGATTTTGGGTGAGAACGCGACCGGAAAAAGCAGCATCCTTGAGGCCATTGCCCTAACGTTGATGCCGGTAAATCAGCGCATGCAGCTCAATTTGGATGCCTCAAGCCTTACCCTCAATCCCGAATATATGGGCGCGCCAGACCGCTCCCCTGAGCCGCATAGTAGCGTGGTGATCAGTTTTCATTCTATCCCCTCCGACGATAGCAGTGTGCCACAGCAGGTGACGCTGAACATTGATGGAAGTCTGAGTGCTGCAGTCCCATTTAGAGAAGGTGGCGATCGCAGCAGGCCGCTTCCGCCTATCTTTGCTTATGGCGCACATCGTCTGTATGGCAATGTCAAAAAGCGGTCGCCCTTGCGGCATATAGAGACGCTGTTTCACAACGACCGACAGTTGCCCAAACCCGAAACATGGCTGTGCAAACTTAAAGAGGACGACCTCAATCAGGTGGCCCGCGCTTTGCGCCATATCATCCAGATTGATGGGACGTTCGAGACGATCGAAATCGACAAAGCCACCGGACAGTGCAAAATCAACATCAGGAAACAGGCGGCGACCGGTGAAGAATACACTATTCCCCAACGGCTCGATATCGTGTCGTCTGGCTACCGCGCCGTCTTTGCACTGGTTTGCGATGTACTGGAAGGACTGATGGAACACACCGGAAGCGATATACAAACAGCGCGCAGGACACCCGCTGTCGTTCTGGTCGACGAGATTGAGGCGCATCTGCACCCGCGTTGGAAACTGCATGTGATTACCGGCCTGCGGCGCGCCTTGCCAAAGGTTACGTTTATAATCACAAGCCATGATCCACTGTGCGTGCGCGGCATGTATGACGGAGAAGTTCTGGCGCTCAACCGCTATCAAAATACCAGCGGCGGGGGTCTGGGTATGCCCGAGCGCGTTGAACGTGTTGAAGGATTTGAGAACGTAGAGAAATTGACCATAGAGCAGCTTTTGACTTCTGAGCTGTTCCAACTGTTGTCGACCGACAATCCGGAACTGAACCATGCTTTTGCGCAGGTAGCCGACACGCTTGCTGAAGAAAGCGAGGCGAGTGAAGTCGTGCGTGACATCATTTCCGATGCGTTGCCTTATGGTCAGACAGATGTTGCTCGTTTGGTCCAGGAAGCTGTGACCGAGTATCTAGTGGAGCGGCGAAACAGAAGCGCTTTGGCAAATGAAAAGGCACGGGAGAGGGCCAAGGAAGAGATCAAGGATCGCCTGCGGAACCTGATGCAATGATTTTCGTTAAACGCAAACCTGGTGAGGTTCCCAAAAACCTTGAAAAGCGTTTCAGGGATGACAGGACCGAATTCGACCGAGCTTTTGCACACTATGTTACGGAGAATAAATCGGGCTCCTATGATTTTAGCCGATATAGCGGCGCTGACGTCAAGCGGGCGCTAGATGACATTTTCCATGGCAAATGTGCGTATTGTGAAAGCTTTTATGCAAAGACGCAACCTGTGGATGTAGAACACTATCGCCCGAAGGGGGAAGTCGAAGGTGCGCCGGATCACCGTGGCTATTGGTGGCTTGCAATGAATTGGGAAAATCTTGTGCCAAGTTGCATCGATTGCAATCGCAGGCGCGGGCAACAGACACCAAATCCTGACGAAGACGGGTCTATGGTTGCGCTGAATGTCAGAGGCGACTTTGCCCGTGGCAAAACCTTTCTGTCCGGAAAACATGCTGGGTTTCCGCTGGAAAGCAACAGCCCGCGCGCAAAATGGGACGCCCAAGGCAAGGCCATCGATCTTGATTCGGAAAAGCGACTGTTAATTGATCCAACGCGTGATCATCCCGATGATCATCTGGTTTTTTACGTCGACCGTAGTTCACCCGAAAAACTGGTGAGTTTCGTATACCCAAAACCCCTCTCCACCAATGAAGCATTAGCACTGCCTATACTGGGAGATCCCGAAAAAATTTCGGCAAATGCTGATCGAAACTCGGTCAGTGCTATTGGTGCGGTTTCGATTCAGGTCTATGGCCTAAACCGCTTGTCGCTGGTTCAAGCGCGTACAAAGATGCTGCGCGATCTTGAATTTCTGCTTGAGATGAGCATCAGTTTGCAAAGCCTGCACAGTGAAATAGACGACCGGATCGCTGACCGAAAAGACAGGATTGAGTCGGCTACAGGTACTGCAAAGGCGGACCTCAAAAAAGATCAAACGCTTGATGAGAGGATTAGCACCCGTTTCACGGAGCTCACGCAAAAGATTCTCATCCAAATGACTGACATGACTGCCCCAACAGCACAGTTTTCAGCGCTTGCAAATGCGTGGTTGCAGTCGTTCGTCCAAAATTGATCGCCGATACGCGCCTTTTAGGCTCGAAGGCGGTCATTGCGCTGTTGCAGCGAGCTGACGCTTTGTCCGGCTCTGCCATCAAATACTCCTTTAAATCTTTTAGGATAAAGCTTTGTTTATGCTCTCACATACCACGTTGCCCGTGCCTTGCCGTGTTTGGTGATGCACCCTGCACTGACCAATTCGCGCAAGCGAACTTTGATGGTGTTCTTGTTGCCGCCAGTCAAATCTGTGACCTTGGAAAGGTTTAGGCGTGCATGCTCGTCAAAAAGTTCCAGAATTTGCAGTGAGAGTTCAGGCATATCCGCTTCGTGTGCTTGGCTCTGCTCACGATCCAGCCGTACCACCAGATTGTTTTTTTGCTTTTTCAGGCAGCGCAAGAAAAACCCGATCCACGGCGTCCAGTCGGGGGCATTCCCCTTCAGAGTGGTTTGGGTGCGGCGCAGGCTTTTGTAATAGATATCCTTGTTTTCCTCGATCACACTTTCAAGCGATGCATATGGCACATAGGCATAGCCCGCTCTGAGCAGCATCAGGGTTGTGAGCACGCGCGATAGCCTGCCGTTTCCATCTTGAAACGGATGGATGGCCAGAAACTGCACGGTGAATACGGCTACGATTAGCAGTGGGTGCATGGTTTCTTCGTCAATGGCTTTGCGTGCCCAATGCACCAGATCTTCCATCTGGCGCGGGGTTTCAAACGGGGTGGCGGTTTCAAAAATTACACCGATCTCTTTGCCATCCGCATCAATGGCCACCACATGATTGTTAAGCTTTTTGTAGTCCCCACGATGCCGTTCGTCCTTGGTGCTATGGCGCAGCAAAACTTGATGCAACTGGCGGATATGGTTTTCCGTCAGGGGCATGTCGTCATAGGCTTGGAAAATCAGGTCCATCGCCTCGGCATAGCCCGCGACCTCTTGCTCGTCACGGGTCTCGAATTTCTGCATCTTGATGTTGGAGAGCAGGGTTTCGACCTGCATATCGCTCAGCTTAGCTCCTTCGATTCGTGTTGAGGACCCAACGCTTTCAACTGTTGCCACCTTGCGTAGTGCATTAAGACGATCCGGAGAGAGGTTCTTCAACGCCTCCCACCGGCCTTTGAATTCATCAATTTCAGCAACCAGTTTTACAAGGTCTTGGGCGAGGGATATGTTCGGATCAATCATGTGGGGTTATCTTTGTATATTCGATTCCATACCCGATAATACCCGATTATATCCGATTTGTCGAATGGGCTGATCAATTTGGTATTGACCAGCCCATTCGAACAAGCCTTACCTTTTTTACCCACTTTCCATCATTTTCTCAATTTCCCGAGCGACCTTGTCGGCAGCATTAGCCAGAGTGCCACCATCCAGATGCGTGTAGCGGCGGGTGCTACGGGGGCTGGTATGCCCGAGGAGGCGGCCTGTGATTGGCAGGCTTTCACCGGAGAGGATCGCATGGGAGGCGTAGGTGTGACGCAGATCGTGGAGCCTGATATCATCTGGGAGACCAGCTCGGCTTCGAACGCAGCGCCATAGGCCGTCGATTGAGCTGCGCGGGTGGTCGAGGTTCCTTATGGATGGAAAAACGTAAAGGGATTTTCGTCCAGTTCGTAGCGCCTTCAATATTTGACTGGCAGGGTCACTTAACAGCACATCGCGGGGGCCGGTTTTGGTTTGTGACAATCGCAGCCGCGATTTTGTAACTTCGGACCAGCGCAGGCGTAAGATTTCGCCGGAGCGACATCCGGTAAGCAAAATTAGGCGAATGGCTTGTGCAGACACTCGATGCCTTACTTTTACTTTGTTCAATTCAACCGCTAGCGCCCGCAATTGCTCCGCGTTGAGCATCCGTCCGCGGGCGGCGCGGCGATTTTTGCGAAGGGGGGCGGCAGGGTTTGGAAGATCATAGGGGAGATGTCCTTGCGCCTTGCCCCAGTTCAGGATGGTGGTGAAATGGCCCAATGCTTGATTGGCTCCGCCAGCGCGCAAACGGGAATAAGCGTGGAACCAGCGGGCAATTTCGGGTGTTCGGATTCGGCCAACCTGCTGATTGCCAAAGGCGGGCAGCAACTGAGTGCGGAGATAATCATTGAGTGGGCCTATGGTGGATGGGCGGTAAATCCCTTCCTTGGCAGAAAGGAAACGTTCGCAAAGAGTGGCGAAGGTTATTGTTGTATTTGATAACGGCGCGGAAAGTACCAATCCCGACTGATGCGCGTGCATAGATTGCCGCGCCTCTTCCAGTGTCATATCAGGGTATTTGCCAAGCGTGATCTTTCTTGTTTTGCCGTCAACACGCTCCCAGAAAACCCATGATCGAACACCGCTAGGCTGGATGCGAAGCGCGAGGCCCTCACACTGAGCATCGTAAAGCGAGAACTCCTTGGGTTTTGGCTTAATCCCAGAGAGCATCAGCGGGGTAAGAAGGGTGAGGGTTTTCATTGTCCGGCCCTCCGCTTGCTTTGGGATTTACGCCACTCCACCAGTTCTTTCTGGAAAGTTGTTGGGTCGAGCTGATTCTGATTGCAAAACGCGGCCAAGCTCAGTTTGGACATTAGATAAACCTGATAGATTTTGGCTTTCCGTTTAGGTTTCGGTTTAAGCGGAGCCAAGGCTGCATCCAGATGCACGCCAACCCGCTGGCTTGCCGCCGCCACGCGTTTCTCGTCCAGATGCGCATAGCCCGCTGTGGTGCCTAGATCAGAATGCCCCAGCAGCCCGCCGACGACTTGAAGGTCCAAACCAGAATTTACGGCCACGGAGGCAAAGCTGTGGCGCAGATCATGCAAGCGCAGCTTGGGTTTGCCGATCTGAATGCGCAACCGGTTCCACAATGTTGTGACCTTGGTGCGCAAAGCTGGAATATTGCCGTTGGCGAAAACATAATCATTCGTTCGAGGCTGGCTGGCGAGTAACTTGATAACAGGCCTTCCCATCCATACGGCGCGCGGCCCACATTTGGCGTCAGGAAGCGCCGCACGGTTTTTGTCGATCATGGACCAAGTCATTCCTTCAACCTCACTGCGGCGAGCACCTGTCAGAGTGAGAAAACGGATTACGGCCACTTCAATGGGGCGCGCCTCCGCAGCTTCACTCAGGGCAATCGCCAATTTGCAGTATCCCGCTGCATCAAGGTATTGAGCGCTAAAACTGGATTTGTGTCTGCGAAGGCCCGCGCACGGATTGGAGCCCGGCGGGCGTAACCCCGTTAGTTCGGCATGGCGCATTAG
>Ga0256845_1002837_pt1 | contig 12182 bp, 7 predicted proteins | sample RiftiametaG_FD_189101 | JGI IMG/M metagenome (GOLD analysis project Ga0256845, IMG submission 189101) | Tube worm associated microbial communities from hydrothermal vent at the East Pacific Rise, Pacific Ocean - Riftia | ecosystem: Host-associated > Annelida > Integument > Unclassified ... | reverse complement strand
TTCGCATCCAAGATGTGTTCCGTCCTGCTTCGGAATCTACTTTTGATCACCACGGCCTCCTTTACATCTACACTCCGCCCCTCTTTCTCCCCTTTTCCCCACTTTACTCCACTATCCTTTCTTTTATATCAATACCAAAGGGTGTGTCAAGCAAAAAATAACCAGAACTTCAAGGTGTTAAAACGGAATGTAAAACAAGCACTAAACACAACATACAGTACTTCCTCACCCCAACACACACAACATATAGTAAACTACCAATAAATTGTTTGAAATTCTCCCAACAAACCAACAACTCGAAGCTGAGAAGTAATGCAATATTTTCAGTTAGTTTGGAGATAGTTATAAAAAATGTGAATTTTCAATATAGTTAGTATCCATCAGGAAATAAGATAGTTGGGACGGACATCAATCATAGGTGGTGGAAAGTGGTGCCATAAAACAGGCACCCAATATGGATAGTGAGACAGGACATCTCCAAAAACATGATGATTTGAATCATGTAATCATGACGATGGGATGAACTATAAGAAATTTTTAATATAATAATGTTATAATACCCAGATCTTGCACATATAATAATGAACTACTATACTTCAAGACATTGACAATAAGGCAAGTTCGGAAAAATTGCCGATTCCAAAAAATGCAGAACACGATTTAATACTGCCCGCAGCACCCCAATGTCATCAACTTAAAATACAATGGCGTGAAAAAGCCCATTTTGTCCTTGACCGGAGATATTTACAAACCCCCACAGACTTGTCTGCAGCGTCCCTGGGACAAGGGTGGAATAGGACCCAAAAGGCGTAAAAGTTGACAACATTGGAATTGAACCCAAAACCAAGATTAATAGTGTCGTGCTGAAAATACAAAGTAGTATAGACCGGTAATATACTAATTTAACACATAATTATTTTTGCATTTCCTGCACAAAAAATTGAGAAGATAGCGAAGAGTTCAAGAAAAGGTCAGCAACGGCCTCCTGGTTCCGCATAAAAACGGGGAGAAAGACTATGAACAAGGAAAGACGAATCTTCACCATCGAAGAGGTGGCATCAAAGGAACAACAGATCATAAAGAGGCGTCGCCAAAGAATCCACCCACAACAAAAAAACGCCGCAGGCAGCGAAACAAACCTCATAGGCGTAGCACTTTCCGGCGGCGGTATCAGATCAGCCGTAACAAATCTCGGAGTTCTCTACGAAATGTCCAGGGTAGGATTATTCAGGTCAGTTGACTATTTAAGCACCGTTTCCGGCGGCGGCTATATCGGCTGCTGCATATCATCCCTTCTTTCCCTGACAAAAGAACAGCATGGTAAAGACAAAACCAACCCCCAACAGGTGGATGATGGCCGGGATATCTATTCATATTCCCGTGGGGATAACGAGCCGTCCCTCTTTACAACGGACTGGAAATCATTTCCCTTCCGCGATATTCCGGTTTCCGCTACCTACGGATGCAGGGAAATAATATCTCAGCCCAGTGATGATAGACCGATGCGTTGCAATTTTTCATCGAAAGACCAGGTCTTTCATCTTCGCAACCGTGCAAGTTTCCTCCTACCGAGGACACTTCTCTTCGGGACCCATGTGATGAAGGCGGTGGGAGCTATAACCACATCTACTTTCATGTCTCTCCTCTGGTTTTCAAGCTCTATTACCTGCATATGCGCATTTTGCATGCTACTCACCTTTTCTCAGTGGAACAGTTACCCTGCAACACCCGCGACACCCCATATCGTACAAAAAAATACATTTATCATGACAGATGTGGGAATGATCGGTATTGCCAAAGAAGAGGCTGCGGACAGCGGTGGGATTTTCACAACTTTAATTGGGAAAGCCAGTCACGCCGCAAAAAAAATTAAAGCACTGCTTGTTCGCCAATCGGCTATTTTCAATGAGTTGGACTACTTGTATTTCGTAGCAATCCTCGGACTGATATGGGGGATCTGTGCACCTTACTATATGAAATTTCTACGTTATAGATACAGTAAACATAATATTGAAGCTGAAGACCATGAAAGTTATATCAGCCGCAAACAACTCCAGCATATCGCAATATTAACCGCTTTTTTTCTCTTAATTCTACTAATTTGTTCACTTAAATATTTTTGTGTGGAAAGGAATACCCCCGACCCTCGCCTCCTCTTCCTGCCCCTGTTCTGTGTGGGATCCCTGGCTGGTTCTTTTATAATGCACTGTTTTGCAACATTTTCTCCTTCTTCGTGGAACAGAAGGTTCAGGGCAGAACTGGCCATGGGTTCGGGAATTTTTTTATACGCAATCATCTTCAGCCTCTTTTTCGCAATGATGCCGGCGGTGATTATCATCGGCAACAAGGCTTTTCTAGCTATCATCCTGGTATGTTTAGGTTTTATCCTACGCTATTATTACAAGGACGGTGTTGATTCTCCCCCCACCGTTGAAGAAAAGGGGATAAATGTGATAATAACAAAGTTGACTCGGTGGGCGATGGGCATGCTGGTGCCGCTCTTTATCATTTTGGCCGTGGTGGGCGTAGGTACAATTATCCGTGACTATTTTTTACCGGTCGGGGGAAACACTCCCACCGTAAACATAACCGGCAACGTCAGCTTCGATCTCGCCCTCCTGACGGTTATCTTTTTTATAATTGCCTTCTGCCTCTCTTCTCTTAATTTTAATCGGATTTCCCCCCATGTCTTTTACAAAGACCGCTTGTCGGAGGCATTCCTGGCAACATTCATGTGTAAAACTGCCAAAAACGGCCAGTGTGCGCAACACAACAGAATGGAGCTTGCAAGAAATTCAATAGAAATGAATCTTGTCGACCTCCACGGCAACCTGGAGAACAGTCAGGAAGAAAAAAAGGGAAAATGCGCGGCGCGGGGACCATACCTACTTATCAACAGCACCCTTAACCTGACCGCCGTTCGTGACCTCTACGGATTTCGCCGCCAATCCACCAGCTTTCTGTTTTCAAGATGTTTCACAGGTTCAGACAGGACAGGTTACGTGACAACGGATATCTACAACCCTCCGTTAAAACTTGGCCGGGCCATGACCATCAGCGGCGCTGCGGTTACCTCAGTTCGAGGTGCGGGTGGTTCCATGCTGGAATCCTTCGGCTGCACTATCTTGGGAGTCAGGCTTGGCTACTGGCTGCAAAACCCGCTGGCCATGATCAAAGATAAGATACCAAGACTCTGGAGCGCCAGGAACCTGATATACGAACTTTTTCGTTATACCAATTCCAGACATTCACATATCTATCTCAGCGACGGGGGCCATTGTGGAGACAACCTTGCCCTCCTCCCCCTTTTACAGAGAAACGCAAGATTAATTATTGCCTCAGACGCTGAATGCGATCAAAGACATGAATTTAACTCCCTCAACAACTCAATACGCCGGGCCTATATTGACCATAATATTAAAATATCCATATTACTGGACGGACTGATACCCGATGAAAACGGTTTCACCGAAAATCATTTTACCATCGGCCGTATTTTTTATCCCCACAGACCCTGGCAGAAAAGCTGGCTCTTGGTAATAAAAAACACCATGACGGGGGAGGAGAGCTCACCCATCCTCAATTACAAAAAAAAGAGCCCATCTTTTCCCCACGAAACCACAGCAGATCAATTCTTCTCCGAGGAACAATTTGAAGTATACAGATCCCTTGGCCGAGAAGCGTGCGCAAAAATATGGACTGAAAATATCGATATTTTCAACTCACCGCAATGGCTCAACAATCCATGGTCTTGCATCGATTCATTCTGCGAAAACCTCGATAGGTTCTGCAACCCGGATCCGCAGGATGAAACATGTGGCATAAACTGTTGGGACGATATCATCAGGGCGATATGGAAGTCGGAAACGGGTGATTTTTCGGACTGGCTTGGTTTCCGGCAAACAATTGATTCCATAGTGGCAAATTATGACCGCATTGAGCACGACCAGACCGAAGCGACCATGGTAAAACAACTGTTTGAAGTTAAAAATTGGCTTGACGGCAAAAAAAAGAAGGAATTACAAAAACTAAACCTCCTCCACGAAGTGCCCAGAACATACCGATATTTTACAAAAATACGTGACGCAAAATAGGTTATTATCTGGTGTCGTTAACTTGTGTCTGTTCAGAAATAAGATATTTCCGGATGGACACTGATTTAAGAACAAAATTATGTGACATTACATTGGAATATTACCTGAATTTTACAGTCGGCAGACTCGGAATCCTCGCTACCGGCTGATTGCAAAAATTTGGCTACATATATTTTGACAAAGAACCAAGCCATACATATCATAACCGAAGGTAAAAGGCCGGAGAATATGGCCAAAAGACTGACTATATGGGCAGACACTAACTCAACAGCTGACGATCAAAATGATTCGGCGAATTTACAGACGATATATCCGGATAATTGGTAAATACACTCTGATTCTAACCTTATCCTTCTTATCAGCGCAGATGTCAACGGCCACAGAGCTGGATGACTGCATGTTGCAAACCATGCATAATGCTGAAGAAACCATGACAATCGGTGAGCTGCGCCTACAGTGTCAAAAAAGGATCAAGGACGGTTCGTTCGTTTATAATGAAAAAGACGACGAATTACCACTTGTTGAAAAACGAATCCGCCAGGATAAAGAACATATCCTCCAGCCGTTTACGTTAATGGCCCATAAACCGACATATGTACTTCTGGGCTCATATAACACCAATTCATACGACCCCACACCCTGCCGGAAACAATTTAATGACCCGAATATCGAGTTCGACGATATGGAGACAAAATTCCAGCTCAGCGTAAAATTTCCACTGCTGGTAAACCTCGCCGACAACACCTTCGATATCTACGCCGCCTACACCAATCGCTCGTTCTGGCAGGTGTACAATAATACCCTCTCATCTCCTTTCCGGGAGACCAACCACGAGCCGGAAATCTGGCTTCAATTCCACCCGAAATGGAAGATCTTCGGTTTTACCAACATATGGAATTCTTTTGGAGTAAGCCATCAATCCAACGGTCGGGGCGGTGTCCTGTCACGGAGTTGGAACCGTATCTACGGCTGGTTTACCTTCGAACGTGGTCACCTGGCCATGAGCTTTAAACCGTGGTACAGACTTCCTGCCAACGGCAACGACGACAACCCGGATATTACCGAGTACCTGGGACACTACGAGCTAAGCGCTTCATATAAATACGGAAAACATGTATTCAGCATAATGTCGCGCAATAATATAGAGTCCAATTTTCACCGGGGCACAATAGAGCTAAGCTGGAGCTTTCCCCTCTACCACTGGCCCTATTTAAGGGGTTATGTACAATATTTCAACGGTTATGGTGAAAGCCTCATTGACTACAATCACCGTTCAAACTCCCTGGGAATTGGTTTTTCTTTAACCGACTGGCTGTAACAACCTCCCGCAACGCCATAATTCCTGAATGCAGGGCAACAACGGCTGTATCAACTTTAAGGATCCGTTCCCCCATGCTACAGACGCCGAACCCCTGCTCCCTGAATTTTCGGACTTCGTAATCCACCCAACCACCCTCGGGGCCAATTGCCAACACAACCCTACCGCTGCTACCCGGGATAAGATCCACCAACCTCGAATCGCCAGCGGGATGGGCCAGGATACGGGAGTCGTATCCTGCTAAACTGGAGGGCAGATAATCTTCAACAAACGGTTTAAATCTTTTGTGTAACCGTATCTCAGGAAGCCTGGTATCCACCGCCTGCTCCAATCCGTGCAGCAGGTGGACTCTATATTCTTTTTCGCAAAGAATTCCGGCGCTCCAGAAACTCTTTTCCACACGGTTGGCATGGATTAAATGAATTGTGCCGACCCCCAGCGCCGTAACCTGGGCCAGGATACGTTTCAACATTATCGGCCTGGGTAAAGCCAGAATAAGGTCCAGGGGAGAGAGTGCGGAAACGGGTTCACAAATATCCAACTCGAGCTCAACTTCAAACGGGTATTTCACGCTCATTGACAAAATACGTCCAGTCCCGCGCCCCCCCCCCACGATGCCGACACGCACATTGTCGCCAACATTACTCCGCAACACCTTGACAATATGCTCGGCACGAATTTCGGTTAAAGATACTTTTTTACCGGATACCTCTCGAGTATCCACGAGAATTATATTCATACCTGAATTTTGATTTCCTTGCATTTATCGAACATTTTCTTTTAAGATACGCCACCATGGACCACCGGCCACTACCTTTAACAATTACACCCGATTTTGCAAATTATCCTCTAACCCCAAAGACCAGACGGTATGCCCATACTCTATAATATTCTACAACTGCTCTCCATCACCCTGTTCTTCCCCTTGCTCCTCATCGTGGTCCTCTCTAAAAAAAAGCTTCGCCGCCGCATAATCCCCCGGCTCGGTATCGGTCTGAAAAAACAATTTTTGGGATCTGTTGCCAATAAATCCGCTACATTCTGGATCCATGCACTTTCCGTGGGTGAAGTCACATCGGCGGTACCGCTGGTGAGCGGGATAAGAAAAAAATATCCAGAAAGTAATATTGTAATCTCGGTGAGCACAAACACCGGCAAGGATATCGCGGAAAAACTCCTGGCTCCCTGGGCCGATTTTATTATCGACAGCCCCGTGGATCTGCTTCCGGTGGTGTACCACTACTACACCACCATCAAACCCAGTATCTTTATTTTAGTGGAAACCGATTTCTGGCCAAACACTCTCTTTTTTCTAAAAAAAATGCGCGTCCCCACCCTCCTGGTAAACGGCAGGATATCGGAACACTCCATGCGGAACTATACAAATTTTCGATCTTTTTTTACCCCGATGTTCCAGAATTTTTCTCTTCTCGCCCTGCAAACGGAACTGGACCGCAAAAACATGCTGACCCTCGGCATCAAACCGGAAAAACTCCTTGTACCCGGTAACCTTAAGTTCGACACCAACATCGGCACCGACAAGAGGGCCGCATCTCAAGAACTCGAACCCCTCATACCCGAAAACAGTATTGTCTTTATCGCCGGTTCAACCCACCGGGGAGAAGAAGAAATAATAATCACCCTGTACGGCAGACTGCAAAAAGACTTTCCCGATCTATTCCTTATTCTCGTACCAAGGGATCCCAGGCGAAGTAAAGAAATACGAGACAGCGCCCGAAGACACGATATGACAATCTCCCTTCGATCCGGCAACAACGTCATCCACCATAAGCAAAACAATATATTACTTGTTGATACCATAGGAGAATTAACACTTTTCTATGGTCTTGCCCATATTGCCTTTGTCGGAGGAAGTTTGGTAAAATGCGGCGGCCACAACCCCATCGAACCGGCGGCGGCGGGCCTTCCCGTGCTGTTTGGCCCCCATATGCAGGATTTTTCCGAAATATCCCTTGCCCTTATTCAAGCTGAAGGGGCGATGGTGGTAAAAGACGCAGATGCCCTGCAAAAACAGCTTAATTTTCTGCTTGAGTCGCGGGGTAGGCGATATGAACGGGGTCGGGCGGCACTTAAATTTGCACAAAATCAATCTGGTGTAGTTGCCAGGCACCTGGATCTTATTCAGGGACTCCTGTGAAAACATTATTTCAATATCTTTCCAACAATCTGTTAACGGCTGTAACCATCGCCTTTGTAAGCGGCATCGCCATATCATCCCGGTTCATACTCGGCCCGACAACCCTGAATATTGTCGGAATTTCACTCCTTGTCATAATTACAGTCATTTTTATCTTCCAGCGCAGGAAAAAAACAGAAACAACACTTTATGTGCTGCTCCCTTTTGTCTGTGCCTTAGCCTGCTACCACACGCAACTGCACTTACAATTACCCTCTGAAAAAAACCATATATACAACATAATACAAAAAAAACTAGAAGCGGTCATAACCGGTACCATGGCACAAACGGCTTCATTCAACGGTACAATGAGCCAGACCATAATCCGCCTTGAAACTATTCGTTTTCCAAAAGATAAAAGATGGCATGCCGTAAAGGGAAATATTCTGCTTAAGATGCCCGGAAAATGGCCGGACAATATATTACCGGGGGACTCACTGGCGGTCCGGACGATGCTGAAACGCCCCCACGGCTATATGACCCCCGGAACCTTTGATTACCCGCAATTTCTGGCCAGAAAAGATATCTGGATCACCGGTTCGCTGCGTTCTCCCCTGCTCCTCCATAAAATATCAAAACAGCAGACATTCCTCCACTCTCTTATCTACTTCCACGAACGTCTCAGGACCAAAACAGGTCTTTATATTGATTCTGTCGTATGTGAACACCAATCACCGCTCTACCGGGCTATTCTCCTTGGGGATAAATCACGCATTAAAGAAAAGACCCTGGAAACATTTAAAAATTGCGGAACAATGCACATTCTTGCTATTTCAGGATTGCATATGGCGGTGATCGGCACCCTGCTCTATCTGTCCATTTACCGACTGTTGAGTCGCTCTGAACATATCTTGCTCCGCGGCAACGTACGAAAATACGCCTCTTTTATTACCATGCCGGTACTGATTTTTTATGCCATGCTGGCGGGTTTAAATACCCCGGTGATACGATCAGTTATCATGAGCGGCATCATTATCCTCGCCATTTGCTCGGATCGTAAAAAATCCCCGGCCCCGCTCCTATCATTTGCAGCCTTAACTATGCTCGTTGCCGACCCCCTACAGCTTTACACGGTTTCGTTCCAACTATCCTTCGCCGCGACCATAGCAATTCTCTTCTATTTCCCTAAAATCAGCAGTTTCTTTTTGCGACAACCAACGCTAAATAACAAACCACCAACAGTTATCCGAAACATCTTTGGCTGGGGCATGGCCGGTCTATGTGTGTCGACAATTGCCATTCTGGCCACTATCCCCATTTCCCTGTATGTTTTTAACCGAGTCTCCTTAATTGGGCCGGTTGCCAATCTTATTATCGAACCTCTAATCTGTTGCTGGGCCCTGGTTCTAGGCTTTCTGGCTATACCATGCATATATTTTTATCCTGACCTGGCCGCTTTTTTCTTGCAAAGCGGAGAAATCGGCCTCAAATATGCGATGCATATCGCATCATTTTTCGCCAATCTCCCCCACTCTCACCTCTGGCTACCGACACCATCAGTATGGCATATTGCCTTTTATTACGGAACCATCCTTTGCCTGAACATGCCGTTTTTCCCTGGAGGAAACAGGGGCAGGTACATGACCGCAATCCCCATTGCGACTTCCTTGTTACTGTTTTTTTTCCCACTTAATTTCCTGCAAAACAACAGGTTAACATTAACCTTCCTTGACGTAGGCCAGGGCAGCTCAACCCTGGTTCAATTTCCATCCGGTAAACAGGCCCTCATCGACTGCGGAGGATCCTCCTATCCCCAGCCGACGGTCGGCAGACGGGCAATAGCCCCCTTTCTCTGGTACAAGGGAATAAAACAGCTTGATTTAGTCGCCATTACCCACCCGGATGCGGACCATTACAACGGACTAAATTTTATTGCAAAACATTTCAAACCGCAGACATTATGGATTAAAAACAGGCTGGGACACGATAAAGAGTACAGGCGGGTTATTGATAAATTACAAAAAAAGATAACAGTCACGGTACCATCACAGGGTCAGGTCAGGGAGTACGGGGAAACCATACTGGAAAGTATAACCAATATCGGCAAATGGCGAAACACATCTTTTCAGGCAAGCGACAGGAGCAGGAAAAACAGCGGTCTGGTAATTGCGGTAAAAACCCCAGGTTTTTCAGCACTGTTTCCGGGTGATATAAGCAAAAAATATGAAAACGCCCTCGTTGACGGGAAATACCCGATTCAGACCGATATAATGCTTGCCCCCCACCACGGCTCACGAACGTCAAACTCCGAAAGATTCCTCACCACCTCGTCAACCGACTTCCTCATTGTCTCGGCGGCCGAGTCATCAAAAAATATATTTCCGCACAAACATTTAAAATCGCTGTGTAAACGGCATGGTATAACCATGCTGTCCACGGCTGAGCAGGGCACCATTGAGGTTGTTGTCGGTGAAAAGATGTACTCAATTTACGGTCACAACAAACCGGGCAATAACCCCCTTCTCTCTCCGCTACGATTCCCCATCACAAAACAACCTATATGAAAGCTAACGCAGACAAGCTGCAAGTAAATGCCTTGTTTCTGTTATGAACCCGTTAAGTTGAACATTACCTTTATTTTCTTGTTTTCTTAACAGGTTTTATAAAATAAGGCACTAAACCTCGGTAAAATCGGATGGTGATTTCTTTAAAAATTTTAAAAACTTCCCCTTTTCAACGGCATTAGAATAAGCATCATCTGCCGTGATCATCCTCTTTTCCAGCAATTCCATGATGGCGTCGTCGAGGGTTTGCATACCATACTTCTTACCGGTCTGCATGGTTGAAAGGATTTGAAATGTTTTCGAATCCCTGATGAGGTTTCTAACCGCGGGGGTAGCGATAAGTATCTCCAGCGCAGCACAGCGTCCTTTAATATCAATACGTTTAAAAAGCGTCTGGGAGACCACCGCCTTCAAAGCATCGGCAAGGGTCGACCTGACTTGGCCCTGTTGGGTGGCAGGGAAAATTTCAATTATACGATCAACGGTCTTCATGGCGTTGATCGTATGGAGCGTACCAAAAACAAGATGCCCGGTCATGGCAGCTTCCATGGCCAGGGTAATTGTTTCCAAATCACGCAATTCACCAACCATTATTACATCAGGATCCTCACGCAAAGCCCCCCTCAGTGCGGCGGAAAAACTCTTGGTATGACTGCCAACCTCCCTGTGATTAATTATACATTTTTGACTGCGGTGAACAAATTCAATGGGATCCTCTATTGTCAGAACGTGATCTTTTCGTGTCTTATTACACTCATCGACAATTGCAGCCAAGGTAGTTGATTTACCGGACCCAGTGGGGCCCGTAACCAGTACCAGCCCCTTCGGCAGATGGGCAAGCCTGGAAATAACCTTCGGTAAACCAAGCTGTTCAACTGTCATAATTTCACTTGGAATCTCACGAAAAACTGCACCGATCCCATATTTTTGCATAAAAAAGTTACATCTGTAACGGGCCAGGCCGGGAATTTCATAGCCAAAATCAATATCCCCCGTTTCTTCGAAGACCTTAATCTTTTCTTCGGGACATATCTCGTAGAGCATCGCTTTTAGTTCTTCATTCCCCAACTTCTTAAACTTAACCCGTTCCATATCTCCCCTGATACGGAGAAGTGGTTGCTGCTCTGCCACCATATGAAGATCCGAAGCACCCTCGTCATTCATCAATTTAAAAAAACCGTCTATCTGAGCCATTTTGCCCCTCAATACGCAAAAAAAATTATCCGGAAAACACCATTTTCTTCCCGGTACAATAAAAACATCTATTCATTCTCAAAATACTCACAGCTCCCCGAAAGGCCGGCAATCACAGAATTCAGGTATCATTTTATACCTGAATAATGCACACATAAAATGAGAAACTCTATTATACTACCCATCCACTCCAAAACCCTCAATAGAAAAAGAGCGGCTATTAAAATATTTTTATTTAGATAACCTCGTGAACAGGCACAAAAAATACCGGTTCAAAAACAAATATTTCCGGCAACACCTAACCGCCTTTAACGGCGCCCAGCGACAACATCCTGAAAATCAGACTGTTATGTAATTTCAGCAACAATAGATAATACAACAAAAAGTATGATACAACATTTTGTTGTTATTAAGAATATTTTAACTTCGTTTATCCTGGGCCACAAAACACGCCCATATTTATATGAAAGTACCTTCCAAGGTTTTGACTCTTGATTCACTTTCATTGTTCGTTGTAACTGTGGTCTGACAATTTGGTCCAGCCATGCTGGTTACCAAGTTAAGACGGAGTAGACGGATATGGGCTGCCCTGAACAGTTACAATTTTATTATATTTTTAAGATAATCTACAACATCGTCAACATCGTCCAATACTTTAAAAAGCAAAAGATCGTCTTTACTTATATTACCGTAACCAAGAAGTTTTTCCCTTAACCAGTCCACCAGGCCGGACCAAAAAGAGCTGCCGACAAGGACAATGGGAAAGGGTTTAATCCTCTCTGTTTGAATCAGGGTCAAAGCCTCAAAAAGTTCGTCAAGGGAACCAAATCCCCCCGGCATGCAAATAAAGCCCATTGAATATTTCATAAACATAA
>Ga0256845_1002836_pt1 | contig 12187 bp, 12 predicted proteins | sample RiftiametaG_FD_189101 | JGI IMG/M metagenome (GOLD analysis project Ga0256845, IMG submission 189101) | Tube worm associated microbial communities from hydrothermal vent at the East Pacific Rise, Pacific Ocean - Riftia | ecosystem: Host-associated > Annelida > Integument > Unclassified ... | reverse complement strand
AAGCAGCGATGATGATTTACTTGGTCAGTTGGACGGCATGAGTGCCGGGTTTGGTGATGAGGGCATACCGCAGCAGGAAAGTGTATCGACCGAATCTGCTGATTTTAAGATTGATGCTGCTGATGAAGGATTAGAAACTCAAGCAGAAGCACAAACTCCGGTCATTGATACTGAACAGGAATCTTCATTTAATACCTCGGAACAAAGCGGCGATGATGATTTACTTGGTCAATTGGAGGGTATGAGTGCCGGATTTGGCGATGCGGGTGTTCCCGAAACAAAAGCCCCTGAATCAATTGATGAAACTCATACTGAAACAATAACTGATACAACCGAACCGGAAGCAGCAATATCAGAGAATGATGATCTGCTGAGTGAGTTAGATGGTATGGGTAATAGTGCCGTCGGATCTGATGAAGCGGTTCAATCAAATGATGCGCAAATGTCCGCAGATATGCAATCAAATACCGATGCATCATCAAGTTTGGATGAACTTGATGCATTGATGAGCAGTCGTTCTGCAGTTTCAGAAAATACAGTATCTAATGATGAACCCCTATCGGTGAGTCCCGAAGCGGGAAATGAATCAGCAGTTGAGTCGGAAAGTATTCCACCTCCACTCGAAGCGCCGTTATCGCCTGACGATTCCGGAATGCCGGATGAATCATCGAATATTGAAGAAGCCCCGGCTGTGGATGAAAATGCGTTGGATCTGAGTGATACTGATCTTGTTGCTATTCAGCAGCGTATCGGAATGCTTTCATCGGGTATTGCTGATACTGTTCGTAATATTATTATTAATGAATCATTACCGCAGCCGGCAATGAATACTTTATTAGTACAGCTGCGTGATAATGCCCCTGAATCAGATATGAAAATACTATTAGCGGAAAATGGTATTGCGGTTCCTGAATCTGCTCCGCCCATTGGTATGCCGCCCGGGGTTTCGGGGGGGGCTGTCGCCGGTGAATCACAACCGCCGGTGTATGCTTCTTCACGTGCTGCTGCCGGAGGATTTGCACAGGATTTTGTCCCGATTTTACGTCTTTTCCTTTTTATTGTTGCAATTGTCGGGTTTATCGGAGGGGGTATTTATTTTATTTCAGCATGGATGGAAATGCATAGGGCAATTGAGAAAACCGGTGTACAGTATATTGTTAAAGGTGAATATGAAAATGCAGAAACGGTTTTTGACAAACAGGTTACTGACCGTGAATTACAAAAGAAATTTCCATATTTTAAGTATCCGGAAGCATATTATATATATGGTAATGCCTACCTGAATACCGATCAGCTTGAAGAAGCAAAAGTAAAAATTGACGGCTATAACAGACGAGCGCATACGAATATATCGGGAATAGTATTACTTTCACGGTATTATACGGAACAAGGGAAACAGCATGAGCGGCAGTATCAGTCTGCACACAATGTTTTAAGCGAATATACTAATGGGAAGCATTTATCCGATAAAGATATGTTTAGGATAAAAGATCAGATAGGGAAGGTATATATTGCGCAGGGACATTATCCCGGAAAATCAGCCGGTGCGACGGCGCCTTTTATCGAAGCATTGAAACATTACAAAAAATTGAAAACCAGTTACCCGATGTATTCTGATATAGTTGATAATCGTACACTTGAAATATATATTTTACAAAACAAAATTCGCCAAGTATATGAACTGGATAAAACAATGGTGCAGGGGAAACGGCGACAACGGGATATTCCGTTATTATTGAAACTGGCGGCATATTACATTGATGTGAATTCATTCCCGGATATGTCTGATGCTGAAGCACAGCAATTCACGAAATATATATTAAAACGTGCGGAAAACATACTTGAACGCATTACCGCGAAGCAAAAATCAAATGCTGATGCATATTATGAATTAGCACGATTATTTATTAAAAAACGTTCGCCGAAACGTGCCGGGCGATGTTTAGATAAAGCAATTCGTTATAGCGGCACGGTTGAGCCGCGATATCATACGTTAAAGGGTAAATTGGAATATAATAATTATCGTCAAACCGGCAATCATCATGCGATGTTGAGTGCTGTTGATCATTTTAATAAAGCTATTGAAAATGCAACACCACGTAATCCGCAACCTGCCGCACATTTTTATCTTGCGATGCTTTCCTATCTTCGAGGGAATGCGGATATTGACACACAAATCAGTCATTTTGAAAATGCATTACAGGATACCGCACATTTCAGTCATCAGGAAAAAATTGATATGCATTATTGTCTCGGCTGGTTGTATTATCATACCGGGCGTTATACAGCGGCAATGGAACATTTTATGAAAAGTGCTCATCTCGGTATTGCCCGGAATCAAACAGCGGTTATGCATATTGCGCTGGGAACCGTAAAGCTGAAACAAGGGCAAGAGAATGCACGTGCATATCGTGATGCTATGGGGGGCTATTTGACGGCAATTGATATTCTTGAAAACTATCTTGATGAAAATCCGTATCTTGGTCCCGGAAATCGTATTTATAAAAAAGCGCAGTTTCTGCTTGCAGCAGCATATAATAATCTCGGTTATGCATATGAGCACAATGAATTACCGGCATATCAGCAAAAGGCGCTTGGTATGTATTGGAAAGCAATTGAACATTCAAAACAGGATGATTTTGAATTTGAAATTGAAGAACCGCGCATCAATCAGGAATATTATTTTCAACGCAATGATTTAACAATTGGCGGTCCGGTGATTATGGAGATTGACAAACTTACGGATTCGGAAAACCTGAACAGCGGTTATGCAGCTTATTTTAAAAGCATGGATTTTACCTATCGATAAACTCTTTCCTATTAGTTATCTTCAAGCTACACGATATCGTTGTATACGGACGTGATAGTAAAACAATAATTATTGTCTTCGTATCGTTTGATGTAAACATACCAATGATGTAATTATTAATGAATGCTTTCTCTTGCAATTTTGATTATTATCGTGCATATCATAGCATTATGAATACAGTAACTTCCGAACAGCAAACTTTTATTGACGGTTTTATACATGCATGTATACAATCAGTTCGCTTACAGAACGGTTTGTATATGGATTCATTTTTATCTGATGATTTTAAATGGATAACAGCAGAGGGGACGCGGCTTGACCGTATGCTTTTCATTCATCGTAGCGAATTACGAAAAGCCGATGAACAATTCCATGCATCATTTCAGCCGAGCAGTGTTTTCAGTAAAGGTGCGATAACCGTTATCAATGGTATATGGAAAGAACGATTTGTACGAGATACACAGTATACAGAAAATGAACAATGGCGAACACTGGTCATATGTTCTGATAATCACGGATTGCAAATAGCATTCGGACAGGAAACGAACATTATTTCTTAGTGTTTTTCCGTACTGAACTGATCAGCACTGCTGCTGCCAGAGGGAGTGTGGCGAGCAGCATGATCATTGTTTGATAGTATTTTTCTGTTTGTTCTAATTCCTGTAATAGCATACACAATCGAACAATTATAAAAATAATAACAGCACTTGTTGCAATAACAGTACGTATTTTTTCAGGCGATGCTGTCGTGTTCATGGTGTAATCGGAAGTGCAGTTAAAATATCAAGTAATTTTTCTACACGACTGAGTTTTGATCGTGCATCATCTTCATATGCGGAGCCCGGGTGGGAATATACGATATCATCAAACAAATCATATGCAGTATGCAGATGTGTATGCGCGAGTTTTATATATCGTTTTTTTAATTCATCTGAAGTGCCGGCGGTCGTGCCGGTGTTGTGTGTACAAAGCCTGAAATATTCAAAACCTTCATCAAAACGAAGCAATGCTTTTTTATACGTATTAAACAAAGGGTCGGGCTGTCTGTTTCGCTGCGGTGTACGATGAACGGCAAATGGTTTTGCGTACATAAAACGAAGTTTTTTATTGTATGCAGCGCGTTGTACAGGGTCTTTTAATACAGCATATGCTTCATTGAGTTTCCGCATTGCGTGCGTTGCTTCCGGAAGACGATCATGTCGATGGTCAGGATGGATTTTTTTACTGAGTGTTTTATATGCAGCACTGATTATTTCATTACATGCATTACGATCAATCTGCAGTATTTTATAGTAATCATCCATACATTAATACTATCAGAATAGTGCGTATTTTACCAGAAAGATATTTTACCGTACTCACCCGGTACTGTCGGCAGAAAGTAATTATAAATACCGTATGCGTGTTTTTTCATGATGATATGAGCCGTGTTGATATATAAATATCGCAGAGTACAATGCGTGATATATATAATTGCTTATCGTACACTATGAATAGATAATAGTTCAGTTAAAATTAAGTATACTGCGTACTCCGCTTCAGCGCGGACGGGCAATAAAAAACATTAAATCGGTTTTTACGGTTATCGGGTGAAAGGTAAAATCACCAACGGCGTCAATAAGATGCCATTTTTCCGAGAGTGCTGAAATGATTTCATGTTTAGAAAATATACGATGAGGATGTTTTTCATGAAGAATAAATCGGTCTGAACCATTCGTTGCGGGGTGAGCAGTATTAATAGTAAAATGAGCGGTAAATATTTTTGTATCAGTATTATATTCACCATGCCACATGGTCTGGTATTTATTTCGCGTCTGATGAAATTCCCGGCATGCAAAGTTTTCAACGATATTATTTTCTGTACTCATATCGAAAATAAAAATACCGCGCGGATGCATGGTTTTTCTAACGGCGGCGAATACTGAACGTAATTCATTAAGGGTCATACAATAATTAAGTGAAGTATTAATACAGACCGCCATGTCAATCGGGATGTCATAATGAAGATTATTAAATGAAGTACATTCCCAGGTAATGTTTCGGCGGTGATATTTTTGTTGTGCAATGGTCAGCATTTCTGCCGAACGATCAATTGCATAAATATGCGAGTATTTCCGTGCCATAAGTGCAGTCAGGGTGCCGGTTCCGCAGCCGAGATCAAGAATATGTTTCGGTTTCACCGTATAGCGGCGGCAAATGCGTTTGATAAATCGAAGCCATGGTCGATGATGAATATGATTGAATATCGTATCGTAATAGGGGGCGATATGGGTATAGGGGAGAACACTCATTGCGTATATACTGCCGGTTGTTTGATTAATACCGGACGCATGCCGCGAACATTGCGTAATACAAGAGAATATTTTCGTTTCAAATATTGAAACGAATTCCGGAGAAACTGAAAATGCGTCATATCGGTAACAGTTGAAAGGTACCGATCGGTTATCTCTGACATATGCAAATGAAACTTTTTCTTTGAGTGTCCATGTGCGGAACGTTTTTTCCCGAAGGTTCGGATATCGCCATTGCAGAATGGTGAGATATGATATAATTCATGGATAAGGGTTTGAATTTTATAGTGGAATGAATGATTATGAAAACGGGGTAAAAATACATTGATAATATAATAAAGCTGTTTGTCATTTAAATAGACATCAGGCCAGTACCACGTATACCCTTTTTTTGAACAATACGGTGAGCCGTCCTGAAATCGTAATGCTTGAATATTTGCCTGCATTCCGTAATTACTGCGCTTTCGTGTTTTTTTTGTCGCAACATATACTCGTTCCATATTTATATGTGCAAATTCGGGCAGTGTCGTTACTATGTCATTCATAATATAATGCAGCTTTGCCGCATAATCAAATTCCGGTCGGTTTGTAATGGCGATACGTTCATATCGCTCTTTGATAACAATTGGCGGTGTTTGGTGCCGGCGCTCTTCTGCAATTATCGAAAACAGAGTTAATTGACTCATAGGTATATCATTTCTGAGTAATACTGTTCACCATCGAGTGTTTTATTGACAAAGTGTCATATGAATTTTATATTCTATCATACTATATATAATATCATTAGAAAATAAAGGAAAAATAATGCACAAAGATATTATCGCAGATCGTATGGCGCGTATTGATTCATCAGGCATTAGAAAAGTTTTTGATCTTGCTGCTGAACTTGATGCACCGGTAAATCTATCGATCGGGCAACCGGATTTTGATGTACCGGAGCAGATAAAAGCTGCCGCTATTGATGCTATACAAAAGGGTAATAATAAATATACGCATACACAGGGAATTGCCGAATTGAATGATGCAGTACGGGAACGCTATATGCGTCTGTATAATTTTTCTGCTGATGCATCATTAATTACATCAGGGGTATCCGGCGGGATTCTATTGGCACTTATGACAATGATTAATGCCGGCGATTCAGTTATTTTGACGGATCCGTATTTTGTTATATATAAGCATATTGTTACCTTGCTTGGCGGAACAATAAAGTATCTCGATACCTATCCTGATTTTCGTATTTATAAAGAACGGCTGGAAACGCTTATCCGGCAAAGTAGCGAAAAACCGAAATTAATGATTATTTCATCACCATCGAATCCGACCGGTGTGGTGTATTCAAAAGAAGAACTTGCCGTAATTGTCTCGCTGTGTAAAGAGCATGATATTTTCCTCATTGCAGATGAAATTTATGATAATTTTGTGTATGATGTACCGCAGGCAAGTGTTGCTGAAATTGCTGATACGGAAGATTGTCTGATACTTAACGGTTTCAGTAAAAACACCGCTATGACCGGCTGGCGATTGGGGTATGCACTTGGTCCGAAGGAATTAATTCAAAAAATGACAATATTGCAGCAATATACATTTATTTGTGCTCCGGCACCGGTGCAATATGCCGGACTTGCTGCATTACAGTATGATAATTCTGAAATTATACGTACTTTTACGCAGCGTCGGGATGTGATGTATCAGGGATTACGGGAGATCGGTTATGAAGTTGCGCAGCCGGACGGTGCAATTTATATGTTTCCGAAAGCGCTGGGGACGAGTGCAACAGATTTTGTAACCAAAGCAGTACGGAATAATTTGCTTATTATTCCGGGAAATGTTTTCAGCGAACGGGATACGCATTTTCGTATTAGTTATTCTTCTGATATAAAAACGATTCAAAGCGGTTTGGAAATATTAAAAAAATTATATGCAGCGTATCAATAAGTATCATCCTATCGGTAAGAATTGAGAATACAATTTTTTCAAGGCAGTCTACTTCATCGAATGGTATTTAATATAAGTACAATATCGGATTATTCCATACTGTGTGTGCATGACCGATGCAGTAAAGGCGTTTATAGAGGCATATTATCGCAGATTAGGGGGGCTCAACATATAAGCGCAAATTGCAGTAGAGGCCACAAAAATATCGCCTTGGTGTACACCATCAGAGAAATGCTGAAAGTATTACCATTATGTTATACGTTTCAGCAGTGTATCGGCACAGTGATGTATTCCTTCATGTGTAAGGGCTGATATTTCACAGAAGACTGCCTCAGGATTAAGAATGCGAATGTCGGCGAAAAACTTTTTTGTGTCAAATTGTACATAGGGGAGCAAATCGGTTTTATTTAAAATAACAAACGGGCTTTCAGTAAATAATAACGGATACTTTGCCGGTTTATCATCCCCTTCGGTTGTTGATGAGAGCGCGATTTTAATTGTTTCACCGAGATCAAACTCAGCCGGACAAACCAGATTACCGACATTTTCGATTAGTACTAAATCAAGGTTCTGCAGCGGGAGTGTTTGTAAGACAGTGTGTATTGATTGTGCATTAAGGTGGCAGCTTTGTCCGGTGGATATTTGCACTGCATGTGTTCCGGTTGCGGCAATTCTTTCCGCATCACGTGTTGTTTGTTGATCTCCTTCGATAACGGCAGTGTGAATAGAACGTTCTTCAAGAACCGGCAGCAGCGCTTCAAGAAAGGTTGTTTTTCCGGCACCGGGAGATGAAATAATATTCACCATTTTTGTATTATGGGCATTGAGATACCGTCGATTCTCATCAGCGATATGATCATTTTCTTGCAGTAATTTTTCTTGCAGAATAATTTCCATGTTATTCTCCTTCAAACGAGATAATATTCATTTCTTTACCGTGTATGATTTCCGATTGATGTGTCCCATCTGTTGGGCAACGTGGTATACCGGTATGTATACAATATTCAGCATTACAGTCATGACAGTGTAGCGTGAGCGGGATAGTTTTAATAATTAATGTACTTCCATCGGCACATGTATGATTGCTCACGGTCTGCCATGCAGTATCCATTATTTCAGGGATGATCTGATGCAGAGCGCCGATTTCCAGTGTAACCGATAGAATACGTGTACAATTATTTTTTTCAGCAGCAGTTCGGACACGATTAATGATAGCATTGCACATAGAAAGTTCATGCATGTTCAGCAAATCCTCGGCAGTTGCGTTCCGGCAGGGATATCGATAATGCGCCGTGTCCCGATTGTCGTTTTCAGAAGAACAGAATGAGCGGATCGTTCAGTAACGTGCCCGATAATTGCCGCATGAGTGCCATGCGGGTGTTTATGCAGCAGTTTTAAAACAGTATCAGCTGCATCAGGATTAACAAAAAAAACAACTTTTCCTTCGTTCGCAATGAACCACGGTTCAATACCGAGCAGCTCACATGCACCGGATACCGCGGGTTGTATCGGCAGCTTGGTTTCATCAAGTTCAATTGAGAACGAAGAACCATTAACGCATTCCCAACAGACGGTTGCTATACCGCCGCGGGTAGCATCCCGCATCATATGAATATCAGCTGCATAATCGCGCAGTGATTCAATGAGATTCCAAAGCGGAGCGCAGTCAGTTTGAAGCGGCGTATCAAATTGCAGCCCGGTGCGTTGAGACATAATAGTTATGCCATGGTCGCCGATAAAGCCATTGATAATAATAACATCATCTTTTTTAATCCTCTGTAGTGCAGGCGCCGGCGAAAAAACCTGTGTTCCGATTGCGGACGTATTTATATATATCCCGTCACCATGACCGGCATCAACAACTTTTGTATCACCGGTAACAAGTTGTATTGGTGCACTACTGCATGTTTGTGCTATGGAATGAACAATACGTTTTAATTGCGCGATCGATAATCCTTCTTCAAGAATAAGACCCAGCGAGAGCCAGCGCGGCTGAGCCCCCATAACTGCAAGATCGTTGACGGTTCCGCTGACTGCAAGCGTTCCGATATCTCCGCCGGGAAATTCAAGCGGGTTAATCACATACGAATCAGTGGTAAAAACAGATGCAGTTGTTTCTGCCGGGAGTAATGCCCCGTCATCAAGAACGGAAAGACCGATGTTTTTAAATGCATCATGAAAAACCGATGTGATCAGATTGTGACTGAGGCGTCCGCCTTCTCCGTGCGCCATAGTGATAGTATCGTTTTTTTGAATACTCATGCGTGTATATAATCATGAAGTTTAAAAAGAGGCAAGAGTGATTCATGATTATTAATGCCTGTGGAAATGATTTAAAATGAAGGATAACTGATAGTGCTGCTGAGACGGTATTGGTGAGCAAGTGCATTTCTGACATGTGCTTTTGCGGCACGGATTGCCGGCAGAAGTTTCATGCCGGCAGCAAGGTGAGCGGCAATGCCTGCTGATAGGGCACAACCGGTGCCATGGGTGTTTTGTGCAGGAATATGTGTACCGTTAATGAGCACTGTTTTTTTTCCATCAGAGAAAATATCCGCACCCTGTAATATTCCATGTCCGCCTTTTAACAGAAATGGTACATGATACCGTGTTGCCAGTTGAGCGGTTGCCTGCATAAGTTCGTTTATCGTACTGCCGATATGCATGCCAAGAATTGCGGCTTCATGCATATTTGGGGTAACAATGGCAGCACGGGGGATCAGATGTCTTGTTACCGCACGTATTGCGGATGACTTCAGCAGGGGTGTTCCGCTTGTAGCAACCATAACCGGATCAACGACTATTACCGGAATATGAAAATGATCAAATGCCCGTACAACGGAACGGATAATTTCACGGGAAAACAGCATTCCGGTTTTTGCTGCGGCTACCGGAAGTGCTGATGCTATCATTTTAATTTGTTCATAAATACTTTTCGGCGATGCCGGCTGCACGTGCGAAATGCCGGATATATTTTGTGCGGTTAATGCGGTAATTGCAGTAGTGCCGAAACCGCCGCAATGATTAATAACTTTTAAATCAGCTTGAATACCGGCGCCGCCACTTGAATCGGAACCGGCAATAGTTATTACAACAGGTGTAAAACGTTTCACTTTTTACCGTGATTTCGTTTGAGGGTTTTTCTGAAAGTAATAACCGTCCATTCATGTTCTTTTGCGGTGAGACGGAGGCGGGCATCGGGATTAACTACAATGGGATGACCGACTTCCTTAAGAAGCGGGATATCGACATGAGAATCTGAATAAAAATAACTTTTTTTAAGATCAATGTTTTCTTTTTTTGCCATGGCTTTAACGTAATATCGTTTCCCTCCTGACCAGCAGTAGGGTTTTTTTGCTTTTCCGGTAAAGCGGTCCTGTTTTTTTTCAAGTTCAAACGCAATTAATCGATCCGCATTAAAAAAATCAGCGATTGGTGTTATTGCTTCACGAATTGATGCAGTTGCAATGATAATCATATGTCCCTGATTACGATGCTGTTTGATACGATCAAGTGCGTCAACGAAAAGACGTTTATGGTAGCTTTTTTCAAATGCCTGACGCGCAATGTGCTTATACGTCGTAACACTATGTCCGGTAAATCCTGAAATGCTTTTATCAAGAAATGTTTCCAGATCAAGAAGTTTTGTTTTATGCAGCAATGAAGCAATGACAACAGCGGTGAGTTCCTTCCAGGTTACCGTATTATTTTTCCGGAGTAGACGAAGAAACGACCATCCGGTTGTTCCTTTATGCAGTGTTTTATCAAGATCAAAAATCGCAGCGATTTTCTTTTTTTTGTTATTGGTAGTAGTACTATTCGTTGGTGTCATTGTTTGATTATGTAATACTAATACTACTGCTTGTCAATACTCTCATTAAGATATCTGCATAAATATATACAATACCCGTAAATCACTCACTATCAGATATGTCATATCATTGTCAATGAACACGAATCCCGACAACGATATAAATAAAAGTATGAGATTATTATGGTATAATTGTAATTAATTTGTATACATTACAAAAAATATTGAAGATAATTGAAAATAATCATTGCAATAGGCAACAAGGTATACTACTATCTTACCATCCTTCCGGTACAGCCAAATTAGACAGTGTCTTAATGCGGCCGAATAAAAAAAACGATAATGAAATTATGATAAAGAGTGAGCTTGCAAAGAAATGAACCTACAGATGGATTATGTACTATATTATTAGTATTTTATGTACGGCGGCGTTGTTTGTACCGGAAGGCGTGCATCAGTTCATTGAATTGATGCCTAAACAGCGTCGCCTATTTTTATCAGTCGCTTAACTAATAAAGATAATTGCTTTTTCAAAAGGGTTGTTGTTCGGGCACCATATCTGCTTTTTTTACCGCATGTTAATCACTACTCGCATTATTAATATTACATATTTTTCTTATATCCTGTCATACATGAATAAAAATAAGTGTTTATAACAATAGTCATATTTAATAAGTATGGAGGCAGGAATGAACCGTTTCACTAATGAATCTCCTTCATTGTTTGAATGTATGCCGTATGGCGGATATGCACAATGGCAGGATGAACAACGACTGTGTGTATATGATAATGAACCGGGTATATACGAAATTGTATTTCATGTTCCGTTTGAACGAAAGATTATCTGCAGTACGAGTGTAAAGCAGCATATTCGTGCTTGTATTCACATGCACGGTATGCTTTTTGATGTGGCTATTTTATCAAATACGATTACGAATTCAAAGATTTCACTTAACTGTGCAATAATGCATTCAAATATAATAAAAAAGGAGTTTATCAGTGTAGTGCGGCAATCATTGGAAAAAGTGTTGTTTAGTAATAGCAGCAATACTGCCGGTAAAACGACACAATGCCGATTGCTCGTTGATGTTCACCGAATACGCATACGTTATGCAGAAAATGAATAGAGTAAATATACCTCGTGAGAAAATGGTGTAATAGTGTATATAATATATTACTATACGTGCCGCTGCTTGGTATTGTATGCGTAAATGAGATTGCAGCATATAAAGGAGGGATAAGTAATTATTAAGACTTGTTTTCATATGCAAGCATGATAAATGATAATAAAAAAAGGCACCCCTTTCGGCAGTGCTGAATGATTTTTTATGCAGTTGT
>Ga0256845_1002835_pt1 | contig 12189 bp, 13 predicted proteins | sample RiftiametaG_FD_189101 | JGI IMG/M metagenome (GOLD analysis project Ga0256845, IMG submission 189101) | Tube worm associated microbial communities from hydrothermal vent at the East Pacific Rise, Pacific Ocean - Riftia | ecosystem: Host-associated > Annelida > Integument > Unclassified ... | reverse complement strand
AATCTTAAGATGCCATCTTTATACTCAGCATCAATTTTACTTAAATCAATCATTTCTGATAAAGTAAAAGACCTTTTAAAAGAACTAAATGAAAATTCCTTCCTAGTATAATTCTCCTCTGTCTCAATATCTTCTGACTTATTCTCTGCCGAAACCGTCAATACATCATTATCAATTTCAATTTTAAAATCATCCTTTTTCCTTCCGGGTATAATTAATTCCAAATCAAAATTTTTCTCATTCTCTTTAATATTTACCGCAGGCATTCCATTAGTATTATTAATTGTCCCTCCCAACCAATCTGGTGAGAAAAACTCATTCATAAAGGATGGATATATTGTATTATTTCTTTTAACTAAACTCATGACTATATATTTTAATTAGACTTCTGTTACGATTAAGAACAGTCAAATGGTGTACCAATTAAAAATAAATGACAAAATGTCTTGTTCAGTGAGGGATTTAATGACAAAATGTCATTTTATGGATTACTTAATTGTTATACGCGTTAAAAATATCAATCAAAACATGTGGAGGAACAACTTTATTGGGGTATTTGTGCATTACAATCAATACTTGGTCTATTGCCGAAGGAGGCAACCCCATTTTAAGGCCAATATTATGAAGTGTGTTGGTCTCAGCAATACTTTGAACGGCATCAACATTCATCAATAAAATCAACCTATGAAACTGAAGAATACGGTCTGCTTGGGATTTGAGCACTACTTTTTCAATTTTTCTTTCAAAAAGAGAATCAAATTCTTCTTTACCAACACCTAAATGAGAAGCAACACCAATAAGAAAATTGTATTCAGAATCTTGTATTACATTATCAGCTTTCGCAAATGCAATCATTTCTGAAAGAATACTAAGTTTTTCCCTATTTGTACTCATGGTTTTCTTGCTTATTAATTTAGCTTGTGAGGAACAGTATTATAACTCTAAAACCAATGCTTTAGTATCAAAACTAGATAAAGATATTGTTAATATTAGCCTTAACTTTGCGACAAAACATCTTTCATGACCAATAATGACATTTTAAAAAAACTTAGAGTAGCACTTATGTTACGGGATAATGAAATTGTTGATATCTTAAAATTGGTTGACTTTAAAATTTCTAAAAGCGAATTAGGTGCCTTATTTAGAAAAGAAGACCACCCCAAATACGTAGAGTGTGGTGATCAGATATTACGTAATTTTTTAAATGGATTGGTCATACATCTAAGAGGAACCAAGGAAAATCCAAAAATACCAAAAGAAGTTTTATATCAAAAAAAGGGCTCACAAGAAAAAAATAGAATTAATTATAAAGATAAAAAAGGGAAAACACCTGATTTAAGCTACGTAAAGTATAAAAACAAAAAATCCTAGTCCAAAAACTGGTGCTAGGATTTTTTAACCAATGTAAATTTTAAAACTGTCCTTTGATACGCACAGGAACGGTATATATTTTACCTTCTCTATAATTATCCAATTGTACTTTTTTATAATTTAATCTATTTTTTACAAACCCTTCCAAGTTGCTATATTTAGTGTCTACTGACATTACAACAATTTCCCCTTCATTATTGATTGTAAAACGAACCTGAGCAGTCAACTCTGAATTCTCTTTTAAATCAAATGTATTTTCTTTTAGCATTTTGGAAATCTGTACTGATAATGTTTCAGATGGTTCAACTCTTTTTAAATCGTTTGCAAAAATGCTTCCTGTAGATAGTAACATTGCAGCTACAAATACTAAACTAAATTTTCTCATGATGTTTTTGTTTTTTTGATTAATAAATTAATTGATGATACTTAATAGACGCCCCAAAAATGATTATGTTACATGAAAATATTTTTTTAACAAATTTTTAATCAATTAGACAACTTCTTTTGCACACAAAATTAGTTCAATCATTCCTTACAAATCATCATAAAACAAAGGATAACAATACTATAAAACAAGCAATAATTTATAAACATAAAAAAGGTCAGTATTAACAAAACACTGACCTTTTCTTTATTTTATACTGGTATTGTATTCTAGCTCAAAACTTCTTTTACCTTATCAGCAGCTTCCTGGAACTGTATAACTGACTCTACTGCCAATCCAGAATTATCAATAATCTCTTTGGCCAATTCCGCATTGGTTCCCTGTAAACGAACTATTATAGGCACCGTAATGGCATCTCCCATATTTTTATAGGCATCCACAATACCTTGGGCAACACGGTCACATCTAACAATTCCTCCAAATATATTCACAAGGATTGCCTTTACCGCTGGGTCTTTTAAAATAATTCTAAAAGCTTCTTCCACTCTTTTAGCATCCGCAGTACCACCAACATCTAAAAAGTTAGCTGGTTCTCCTCCTGCCATTTTAATTAAATCCATAGTAGCCATGGCCAAACCTGCTCCATTCACCATACAGCCAACATTACCATCTAAATCCACATAATTAAGGCCTACTGCTCTTGCTTCTACTTCAATAGGGTTTTCTTCACGTAAATCACGCATCTCTGCATATTCCTTTCTTCTATAAAGTGCATTATCATCTATGGATACTTTGGCATCTACGGCTATGATTTTATCATCAGATGTTTTTAACACTGGATTTATTTCAAACATACTGGAATCACTTCCTACATATGCTTTATACAAACACGTAACAAACTTGGTCATTTCCTTGAATGCCTTGCCAGATAACCCTAAATTAAAAGCAATTTTTCTTGCTTGGAATGGCAATAAGCCAGTTGATGGGTCTATTTCTTCAGTAAAAATAAGATGAGGTGTGTTTTCTGCAACATCCTCAATATCCATCCCTCCTTCAGTAGAATACATGACCATATTTCTACCTGTACCTCTATTTAACAAAACTGACATATAGAACTCTGACGTTTCACTATCACCAGGATAGTACACGTCTTCTGCCACTAAAACTTGGTGCACTTTTTTACCTTCAGCAGATGTTTGTGGTGTAATAAGATTCATTCCAATAATGCTACCTGCAATATCTTCAACTTCCTTTAGGTTCTTTGCCAACTTTACACCGCCACCTTTTCCACGTCCACCTGCATGAACCTGTGCCTTTATCACATGCCATCCTGTACCAGTTTCCTCTGTTAATTGTTTAGCAGCATCTACAGCTTCTTGTGCATTATGCGCAACAATTCCTTTTTGGATTTGCACCCCAAAACTTGCCAGTATTTCTTTTCCTTGATATTCGTGAAGGTTCATATATAAAAAGTGTCTTTAGATTCAGTAGCAAAAATAGCAAACCCATATCATTTACCCTAATGAAACAACTAGGTAATATCTTTTCAAAATTTTATAATTGTTTTATTTTTAACAATTTGTTTTATTTTTAATACGCGTGAAGTTTTTTTTGCCCATTTTACCTAAGTACCCTAGTTTTGTTTAAAATGATTGGACTATGAAAACTACCGATTTACTTAAAATCGCGAAAACTTACGGAGATCCCGTTTACGTATATGATTCAGAAAAAATTGTCAGCCAATTTAATAGACTGACCAATGCATTTAGTAGTGTAAAAAAGTTAAAGCTTAATTATGCCGCCAAAGCTTTGTCCAATATTACTATTCTAAGACTATTGAACAGTCTGGGAAGCGGATTGGATACTGTTTCTATTCAAGAGGTGAAATTAGGCTTATTGGCAGGGTTTAAACCCGAATCTATCATATTTACCCCTAATGGTGTTTCTTTAGAAGAAATTGAAGAAGCGTCTGCCCTTGGTGTGCAGATTAACATAGATAATTTGTCCATTTTAGAACAATTTGGAAGCAAGTACCCAAATATTCCCGTTTGCATACGTATTAACCCACATGTAATGGCTGGTGGAAATAGCAAAATTTCTGTAGGTCATATAGACTCAAAATTTGGGGTCAGTATTCATCAGATTCCACATTTATTGCGCATTGTGGAATTAACGCAAATGAATATTAACGGTATACATATGCATACCGGTAGTGATATTTTGGATATTGATGTTTTTCTTTATGCATCAGAAATTCTATTTGAAACTGCTAAAAATTTCAAAAAACTAGAGTTTATAGATTTTGGCAGTGGTTTTAAAGTGCCTTACAAAAAAGGAGATATTGAAACCAATATAGAGGAATTGGGCAAGAAATTAGGAAACAGATTTAATGAATTTTGTAAAGAATACGGCAAGGAACTTACATTGGCATTTGAGCCAGGTAAATTTTTGGTAAGTGAAGCTGGTTTTTTCTTAGCGAAAGTAAATGTGGTAAAACAAACTACATCTACTGTTTTTGCGAGTATTGATTCTGGTTTTAACCATTTGATACGACCTATGTTTTACGGTGCATCCCACCAAATTAGCAATATAAGCAATACTGACGGAAGAGAACGTTACTATTCTGTTGTTGGTTATATCTGCGAGACAGATACCTTTGCAAGCAATAAAAGAATAAACGAAATCTCTGAAGGCGATATTCTTTGTTTTAAAAATGCTGGCGCTTATTGTTATACAATGGCAAGCAATTACAACTCAAGATTTAGGCCACCAGAAGTTTTGTGGCACAATGGCAAAGCTATTTTAATCCGTGAACGGGAAACTTTTGATGACCTTATTAAAAACCAAGTGGATGTAGAAGGTCTTTTTGCCACAAAAAAGGAGAAGGCTATAGCCAAATAAATATAAAGCATTATGCTTACAGTATTGGGAACTTTGGAAAGCATCATTTTTATGATGCTTTCTTTGCTTCATTTTCATTGGGTTTTTGGTGGTAAATGGGGGCTGAACACTACACTGCCAACAACTGAAAGTGGCGAGAAAATAATGAACCCTAAAAAAGCAGGAACAGCATTGGTCGGTATAGTTCTTTTCTCTTTTGCTATCTATATTTTTATAAAAACCAACACGTCTTTTCCAATAGTTGCATTATTGAACAACTATGGCGGGTGGGCAATCACTGCCATTTTCTTTCTACGTGCCATTGGTGATTTTAAATATGTCGGCTTTTTTAAGAAAATCAAGAATACTCCCTTTGGAAGAATGGATACCAAATACTTTTCCCCTTTATGTCTTTTTATAGCTTTAATTGGCTTGCTTATAGAACTAAATATCTAATCCAATTAAAAATATTCTTCCTTTTTTTTCGTTAATTTTGATATAACTATTGGACTAAAGTCCTGAAAGGAAATACCATGAAAAATATTGCTCCGTCATATCGCACCTACATCCTAACCCTTTTTGTTGGACTATTGACATTAAGTCTAAACGCTCAAAAAGTTGAATGGCTTAGTTGGGATGAGGCCACTACATTGGCACAGACCGATAAAAATCCGAAGAAAATTTTTATTGATGTCTATACGGATTGGTGTGGATGGTGTAAAAAAATGGATAAGGACACCTTTCAAAATGCTCAAGTAGCCGAATACATGTCCAAAAACTTTTATATGGTTAAAATGGACGGTGAGGGCAAAGAACCTATAGAGCACAAAGGAAAAACTTACAATTTTGTACCTTCAGGAAGAAAAGGCTACCATGAATTTGCGGCAGCTTTAATGCAAGGCAGAATGAGTTACCCCACAGTTATCTTCTTAGATGAAAAATTAGAAATGCTTTCTCCTGTTCCTGGTTACCAAAAACCGAAGCCTTTCCTTAAAATTGCCAAATATTTTGGTGATGACATCTATAAAGAAAAGGACTGGAAGTCTTATGATGCAAAGGGAAAATAAAATTTTTATCTACTATAATTTGGAGATTCTTTGGTGATGTGCACATCATGTGGATGGCTTTCATTGATACCACTCGCAGTAATTTTAACAAACCTGCCTGTTTCCTTGAGTGTAGCAACATCTTTAGCTCCACAATAGCCCATTCCTGCTCGTAAACCACCTACAAACTGGTGAATACTCTCATTTAGGTCCCCTTTGTACGGTACACGACCTACAATGCCTTCTGGAACCAACTTTTTAATGTCATCTTCCACATCTTGGAAATAACGGTCTTTACTACCCTCCCTCATAGCCTCAACGGAACCCATTCCCCTATAAGACTTAAATTTTCTACCTTCAAAAATAATGGTCTCTCCTGGAGATTCTTTAGTTCCTGCCAAAAGTGACCCCAACATTACTGTATCTGCCCCAGCGGCAATGGCCTTTGGAATATCTCCTGTATACCGAATACCACCATCTGCAATTACTGGAACTCCACTCCCCTTTATAGCAGCTGCTACTTCTAATACTGCCGAGAATTGTGGAAAACCAACACCGGCAACAACCCGTGTTGTACAAATGGACCCAGGCCCAATCCCTACTTTAACGGCATCTGCACCAGCTTCAACCAAATATTTTGCTGCTTCTCCTGTCGCTATATTACCAACTATAACTTCTAAATCTGGAAATTCCTTTTTCACCTCTTTTAACACAGCAACAACACCTTTTGTATGCCCGTGTGCCGTGTCAATAACAACGGCATCCACACCTGCATTTACCAGAGCTGTAGCTCTGTCCACAGCATCAGCAGTTACACCTAGTGCAGCTGCAACTCGCAATCTACCATATTGGTCTTTATTGGCATTAGGTTTTTGTGTTAGCTTTGTAATATCTCTAAAAGTTATAAGGCCTACTAGCTTGTAATTCTTATCTACTACAGGTAATTTTTCAATTTTATACTCTTGAAGAATCCCTTCAGCTTCGGTCAGTGAAGTTCCTTCTCCTACAGTAACTAAATTTTCCGAAGTCATAACCTCTACTATAGGTCTATCTCCGTCTTTTTCAAAACGTAAATCCCTATTGGTCACTATCCCAATCAACTTGCTTTCATCATCTACAATAGGAATACCGCCAATACCATGCTCTCTCATATTGGCTTTGGCATCACGGACACAGGAATTTAGAGGCAAGGTCACAGGATCCAAGATCATACCGCTCTCGGCACGCTTTACCTTACGCACCTTTATGGCTTGTTGCTCAATACTCATATTTTTGTGCAACACACCAATACCACCTTCTTGGGCCATGGCTATTGCCATTCTGGATTCTGTAACGGTATCCATAGCAGCCGAAATAATGGGTACATTGATGGTAATGTTTCTTGTAAATTTTGTTTGAATACTGACTTCTCTTGGGAGAATTTCTGAATAGGCAGGTACTAAGAGTACATCATCGTAAGTAAGTCCTTCGCCAATAATTTTTGTAAGGTGAGCTTCCATAGCAATTAAAGATTAATTGCGTGCAAATGTAGTACTTTTTAAGGACAGTTTTTAAATTTGATTTAAAACTTGAGCATTGGCTTTTTAAGTGCTAATTGATACAACACTATAATTGCAGATACTGTAAAGGTAGCAGTCATTAAAATTCCAGAAAAAATAACGACATATTTCATCCACAGCACACCGGACCACATTACATAAATACCCCCAAATGTGAGAATTACAGATATAAAAGGTTCAACAGTAAGAAACAGTTTTAGCTTTTTTGGAAGCTTGGTGAGCCACACCAATCCGCCCAAAAGAAAAAAGATAAAGGACATGGACAAAATATGGGTATGCACAATGGTCAGCATTTCTCTGTTCCCCTTTTTAAATTTCATGACTTCAGCCTCTTCATTTTCCTCATTTCCCAAATAGTTTTCTTCTATACCGGCCGGTGAATTACCACTGGTTTCATTTATAAACAAAAGCCCCATAAAAAATCCAATGGATAAAATAACAACGAACGCACCAATGAATATTTTAATTTCTTTTGGAAAGGTTGATAACAGGCCGTTATAATTCATTATAAAATTTTATTTTCTTGAAGTATTCCTATGGTCTGCAATAAATTATCCATAGATCTGGTCATGGACTGTACTGAAATGGTAGCTCCAGAAATAGCATCTATATTGGTCTTATAGTTTACCCTATCTTTCCCTGTCTTTCCCAAAAACTGGCGCAACCATCTTTTACTCCCAATTTCCCCGCCATATTCTTCACGATACACCAATACCTTGGAATGAATTACTTTAAGTTTCGTATCAAAAACAACCAAATAATCAAAGTTTGCTGTTTTACTAGGAGCTTTGCCTACAAAAGCATAACCTAATTGCTTTTCCCCATAAAAAATTGAAAACAAATTAGTATCAGAAATTTTAGCAGGTAATTTGGTATTGAGCTGACTGGAAACTTCAATAAATTTCATTGTAAAATAATCGACCTCAAAAACCTTTTTAACTTCCTTTTCCACCCTTTTTTGAATGGTCTTGGGTATACCAAAACCTAAAAGGATAAAAACTATTACTGATAAAACACCAATAAAAGATTTTCTATAAGACATTGTACAATCGTATTATTCTGAATTTAAATTGAATCTGGTATTAATATACGGTTAAAACCAGATACCAATTCCTAAATTCAATCTGTTTTTTACATTTCCATCTTCTAAAGCATTGCTTCTAAACTGGTAATCCCCTTTTATGGCAACACCAGGCGCTATATGATATGTAAGTCCCGTAGTGACATCCGTTTTATCATATGCAGGGTTTTGAGCCAATGTGCCTGCAGTACTTGCATGGGTGTCATACATTTCATACCTGACAAAAGCAACCAATCTCTGTCTGTTGCCAATAGGCAATAAATTATAGCCACCTTCTACATACCAACCTTGCAAAGCACTTCCTAAATCTCTACCTGTCAATGAATTATACGCACCTGTATCCGATAAGGAAGCATGGATAAATTGTCCTCTAGCTGTAAATTTTTGATAGCTATATCTAGCATCAAAACCAATCATGGAAATACCAATATTGGCACCATCAATAGTTTCTATATCATCCGCTGCCTGGGTTTTCCCAAAGTAACCTGCCAAACCAAGCCTAAGCCTAGGGATTCCGTAATAATCCAATTTTGCTGAAAAAGTAGGGCTGTCAACTGTAGATTTTATTCCTTTTTGTCTTCCGCTTCTTAATCCTTTAGACCCTTCTAAAACTCCAGACACTCCACCTTCACCATCAGCTATGGTAGATTTAAACCCGTTAAAAACATATGCTTGGTAACCTAATGATATATCATTGAACCTACCGCTTACCCCAAAACCCAATTCTCTCCAAGTAGTGGGCACAATTACATTATCAACCGCTGGGCGCTCCACACCATTAAAAGTAGTTGGCTCATGGTATTCATTGATCAGGCCCATGGGCACCAACATCAACCCGCCCCTTAGGTTTACATTATCTGCTACATTATAATTAACAAAGGCCTGTTCCACAAAAATTTCTTCTACATGTTCCACTTCTATTTCTGAAACAAACTGTGTTCTATCATCAAATTTATATCCTAAGAACACCACTAATCTATGTACATCCAACACTCCGTTGGCTTCTTCTATTTGGTTGTATACAATTTCCCCATAAGCTCCAACAGTTAACCCAGAAGCACTCTTATTTGATAGAATACGCTGACTGGTATTCACTTGAAAGGGTGTATTAATACTTGTACTATCTGTTACGCTCTGCGCACTTAGCACACATGAAAAAAGTAAACCAAAAAAGAAATAAGTATGTTTCATTATGTATTGATGATTTTATTTAGATTAAATTAAAATAGAGTGCAAATATATTCCCCAATTAGGAGACTACAAACTTTATTTAGATTTAATTTAAATAAAGACTATGCTCAAGAGAATTAGTGATAGGAAGAAAACAATTCAGTAGCCTTATTATGAGCAGCCTCATAAGCCATCCAATTAACGCCTGTATCTACCTTTACCGATGTAAAATAGGAAAGCATTTTCTCAGTGGGCATATTACCCGTAAGCTCATCTTTTGCCATGGGGCAGCCACCAAATCCCTGTACTGCACCATCAAACCTACGGCAACCAGCTTTATAAGCTGCATCCACTTTTTCATGCCATTTACTGGGTGTTGTGTGTAAGTGTGCACCAAATTCAACATCAGGGTAATTGGGAATAAGGTTGGAAAATAAATAGTTGATTGTTTCTGGGGTAGAAGTGCCCACAGTATCCGATAGTGATAAAATTTTGGCACCCATAACAGCTAACTTCTCCGTCCACTCCCCTACTATATCCACATTCCAAGGGTCACCATAAGGATTACCAAATCCCATAGAAATATAAGTGACCACCTTTTTGTTATGAGCATCGGCAATGTTCAATATCTCTTGTAATATTTCTACGGATTGCGCAATGGTCTTATGGGTATTCCGCATCTGAAAGTTTTCAGAAATTGAAAACGGATAACCCAAAAAGTCAATTTCTTTATGCTTGCACGCATCTTGCGCCCCTCTTACATTGGCTACAATTGCCAGTAATTTACTTTTGGTGGTGGACAGATCCAGTTGAGACAGCACCTCAGCGGTGTCAATCATTTGCGGAATGGCCCTGGGAGACACAAAACTGCCAAAATCTATAGTATCAAAACCACAGCCCAATAATGACTGAATGTACTTTACCTTTTTATCCGTGGGAATAAAAGCCTTAATGCCCTGCATGGCATCTCGTGGACATTCTATGATTTTTACCTTTTCCAAAGTTGGTTTAATTGACAAGATGTCTCAAAATTACCATTATTTATTCTGATAAAAGAATATAGAAAGCAATGCCCACAAATACCAAAATCTGAAGCCACTTTAAAAACACTCCCGCTTTGGAGTGGTTGGTGAAATAGGTGGAAATTGACCCTGCCAACAACGCAATTAGGCTAAAGACCATAAAAGACACCAGCATAAAGAGTCCGCCCAAAATATAAAACTGCCAAACGGTACTCAACTGGTCACTGAACAAGAATCCTGGGAAAAAGGCCAAAAAGAAAATAGTGACTTTAGGGTTCAGTACATTCATGATAAATCCCTGTTTAAACAATGCTACCAAACTTTTTTTAGGCACATCACTAGAAGAGCTTAATGAAACCTCACTTTTATATGCCTTATACGCCAAGTATAAAAGATAGAGCGCTCCAAATAGTTTTATGATAAAAAACAACTTGTCATTCTCCTTAATAAGGGCAGAAACCCCAAAAGCCAACAAAGTGGTATGGACCAAACAACCAGATATAAGGCCGACCAAAGTTGCCATACCGTATTTTTTTCCATTGACAATACTCTGCATCATCACATAGATATTATCTGGACCTGGAGAAATGGCCAAAGCGGCAGTTGCCAAACAAAAAGTATATAGGATTTCGTAATTCATTTAGTATAAAGCAAATAGGCATTGGTCACTAGAGACCTGTTTAATTCTGCAATCCAAAATACAATTTCTTCTAGAATATGCATGTGTATAAAACATTAATGCATCATATATCTTATATTAGTGATGTAAAGAGCAGTAATGCTCTACTATTTTAGAATAAAGAACATAATGATCTTTATTCCTACGTTGCCATTCATTGTGAAGAAACTTTTCGCTCGGAGTCAACCGACGGAAAAATGGAGTTTATGAGAATCGGAAAAAAGAATCGAAAAAGGACTTTTTAGGCGGTTTGCGGAGGGAATTTTGGAAAAGCAGAACACATAACTTCCAACTCGGACGGAAAAAATAAAATGGCACATAAAAGGAGAAGGTACAATTGTGCGGAAAACTATGTTTGGAAATAATATCGAAAAGAAATCACACGAAAATTCTGTCGGAATTGACAAAGTTTGCTATGACATAATCAGGCTAACCTACCTCGAAAGAAAATAAGGAAAACGATTCGCAAAAATATTCGCGGATATTTTAGAACTGTTTTCTTGCCCTTTTGTTCCTACTACTTCGAAAGTTCCTACCTCTATTGTTAAAATAAGCTATAACAGCCAAAAGTACACAAAGTGAAGCTATAGCAATAATTGAAACATTCATCTCAAGAATAAATTCTAGTAAATCCATATGACAATATACAAAAAAAAAAATTAGAATTTTCGTCAAATTAAAGTGTAGGTTACTGAATTTCAATAAAACAAAAATTTTTACTCCATAGGAATTGAAAACTTTATGGAATAATGAACCAACCGAACTCAATCGAAATTTGTAAAAGAATAAAATAATCTAAATTGAGCAAAAAAACAACGAAATGGCAACAATGGCTAGGGCAAAAGCATCTTAAAAAATTAGGGATTTAGAATAATAAAGTCTATTTGTTTGCGATAAACAGTCTTGTTTTTAGTAGGTTTTGTTAATAGGTATTTATATATTATATTGATTATCAATATAATACGTAAATTAAAATGACCTCCAAATTAACAACTG
>Ga0256845_1002834_pt1 | contig 12193 bp, 6 predicted proteins | sample RiftiametaG_FD_189101 | JGI IMG/M metagenome (GOLD analysis project Ga0256845, IMG submission 189101) | Tube worm associated microbial communities from hydrothermal vent at the East Pacific Rise, Pacific Ocean - Riftia | ecosystem: Host-associated > Annelida > Integument > Unclassified ... | reverse complement strand
CTCGCGAGGGCGGGTACTGCGAGCCGCGACGATCTCACCGGTTCGACCTTTACGATCACCTCACTGGGCACGATCGGCGGGGTTTTGGCGACGCCGATTCTAAACTTCCCAGAGGTCGGCATTCTCGGCGTGCATGCGATCCGCAAGACGCCGATCGTCGACGACAATGACAACATTGTCATCGGCCATATGATGAATCTTTCGGTGTCTTTCGATCACCGCGTGGTCGACGGATTCGAGGGGGCGAGCTTCCTGCAAGAGGTCAAGCGCTATCTCGAGGATCCAAACCTGCTCCTCCTGGCGGGCATCTAGGCATTCGTTCACTCATTCACTTGCTCACTCATCGGAGAACTCAAGGCCATGGCTACGATCAAGAAAAAAGCGCTCGTCATCGGTGCCGGTACAGGCGGCTATCCCTGCGCGATTCGTCTCGCCCAGCTCGGTGTCGATACGATGATCGTCGAAAAGGCGGAGCCCGGCGGTGTCTGTCTCAACGTCGGTTGCATCCCCTCAAAGGCGTTGATCTCGGCGACCAAGCTCTTTCACAAGGCCCAGCACAGCGCGTCGATGGGGGTGAGCTTTAAGGGCGGCGCCGTCGACATGAAGCAGATGCAGGCGTGGAAAGCGGGCATCGTCAAAAAGCTCACCGGTGGTGTGAAGGGTCTGCTCAAGGGCAATGGCGCCACCTACGTCAAGGCGACGGCGAGCTTTGTCGGGCCGAAGTCGGTGCGCCTGCGCTACGCCGACGGCAAGCCTGACGACATCGTCGAGGCTGAGCATATTGTCATCGCGACAGGTTCGCTGCCGATCGAGATCCCCGGTTTTAAGATCGATCAAAAGCGGATCCTCGACAGCACGGGCGCCCTCGATCTCGACCGTGTACCCGAGCGCATGGTCTGTATCGGCGGTGGCATCATCGGTCTGGAACTCGGTCAGACCTTCCAGCGGGTCGGCACGAAGCTCGTCGTGCTCGAGGGCCTGGGGCGGATCCTGAACGGCGTCGACGAGGAGTGCGCAAAGGTGGTCGCTCGTCAGATCAAAAAGGACGGCGGCGAGGTGCATACCGGCGCTCGGGCAACCGGCTGGGAGGAGCGCGGCGGAGCGATTGTGGTGAAGGCTGCGGTCGGCGGCAAAACCGTGGAGTTTGAGACCGACGTGGTCCTGGTGGCCGTCGGTCGTTGGCCGATCACGGCGGGCCTAGACCTCGAAAAAAGCGGTGTTGAGCTCGGTGAGCGCGGATTTATCCCGGTCGACGAGCGCAAGCAAACCGCCGTGCCTGGCATCTACGCGGTCGGTGATGTCGTCGGTCAGCCGATGTTGGCGCATAAGGCCTCCCACGAGGGAGAAGTCGTCGCCGAAGTGATCGCCGGCAAAAAAACGGTCGACGATGCGCGTTGCATCCCCAACATCGTCTTTACCGAGCCTGAGATCGCCTCTGTGGGCCTCAGTGCCGAGGAGGCGAAGGCCGCTGGGCACGAGGTCCTGATCGGCAAGATGCCCTTTGCGATCAGCGGCCGAGCGATGGCGATCGACGAGACCAACGGCTTTGTTAAGGTGATCACGGATGCTGCGGACTCTCGCGTTTTGGGCATTCATATCGTCGGGCCGGAGGCCTCTGATCTGATCTCGGAGGGCGCTCTCGCGATCGAGATGGGTGCCTTTGCTGAGGACATCAGCCTGACGGTGCACCCGCATCCGACCCTCGGGGAGGCGCTGATGGAGGCCGCCAAGCATTCGCTTGGAGAGGCTGTGCACATCATGAACCCGCGGAAGCGGAAATCCGCGCACTGAGGACCCCGCTAATCGTGCTTGGGGGCTCTACCGCCCGAGTCGGGGGACCGGCAGCCACAGGCCCCATCGATGAAAGAGAGCCATCTCGATCACGCGGGGCGTGCACAATGTGGACTAGAATACGCACGGGGTCGCATCGCCCCATCGTTTCCTGGAGCTAGAAAATGACCAAGACTTCGAACTCTGCCCCCTCCCGTCGTCGCCTTCGAGGCCTGGTCAAGAGCGCCGCCCTGGGTGCTGTACTCGCGGGCGTCGGTCTCACTAGCGGCGAGGCATCGGCGGAGATCCCGAAGGCCTTAAAGCCGCCCTCCGAGAAGTCGCAGACGATGCAATTTCTCTTCGGCTTCGGCAACTCATCGCGGCTCCTGGGTCGCGGCTGGGACGGCTATAGCTGCAACAACGGCTATGGTTGCGGTTATGCGGGGGGCTTTGGCGGTGCGTTTAAGCTGCATCAGCAGTTTCTCTTTCACTTTTCGGGCAAGTGGCACGGGCCGGCGTTGGCCTTTGTCGCCGAGGAGGAATTCGCAGGCAACTACCTCGGTCTCAACCTGGTGCCGCGTTTTGCCTGGGACATCCATGTCTACAAACCCCTGGCGCTGGTGATCTCGCCCTATGTGGGACTTGGCTATCACCTCAGCCACTATTCGTCCTATTGGTACAATCTCTATTTTGGCAATTACGGGAGCCCGAATTACCACTCGGCGGTGCTCCAATTTGGCGTTACAGGGAAGCTGATGATCGCCCAAAAATGGTTGGTATGGCTGCAGTTCCCGAGCAGCGAGGTGCAGATCGGACGCGGTGATTACTACTGCAATCCCGGCGTCGCCTATTGCCCGACCTACTTCGCCGCTCGTTTTGACGTGCTGGCTGGCGGCGGTGTCAGCTTTTAGGGCTTGCTGACTCAGCTCGCGGGATCCACTGCCGGAGTATTGCCGCGAGCGCGCCGGCGCGGGGGGGCTTGGCGACGAAGTCGTGCATGCCGGCCTCTTTGCAGCGGGTGCGAACAGCATCGGTCGCGTGTGCGGTCAGGGCGACGATCGGGAGGCCGCGCAGGCCATCGATCGCGTGGATCTCACGGGTTGTCTCGAAGCCGTCCATGCCCGGCATCTCGCAGTCCATGAACACAAAGTCGAAGGCCTCGGCGTGGACGCGTTCGATCGCCTGAGCGCCGCTGGGCACACAGGTCACGGCGTAGCCCAGCTTGCTGATCGTGTGTTGGGCCAGGCGCAGGTTGATCGGGTTGTCGTCGACCACCAGGACGCGGCCGTTTTGCCCTTCAGTGGAGAGAGGTTGTGCGGCCTGTGTGGCCCCATGTGGGTGTTTTTCGGGATGTTTTGCGAGGCTCGTCGGCGGGTCTCGGCCGAGCATTTTGGCGATCGCAGCGTGCAGCTGAGCGTGACGAAAGGGCTTGGTCAGGTAGGTCGAGATGCCGGCATCTCGCGCAGCGTTGACGTCACTTTGATTGTCACTCGCGGTCAGCATCATGACCTTTGGAGCAGGTACAGCGACACTCGCGGCGATCTTTGTGGCGAGGCTGATGCCGTCCATGCCGGGCATGCGAAGGTCGAGGAGCACCACATCAAAGGGTTCTGCAGCGATCGCAGCGAGCGCCTGCTCAGCGTTCTCTGCAGTTCGCACGGTGATGCCCCAGCGCTCGAGCATCTTTGCCAGCACCTGTCTGTTGGTCACATTGTCGTCGACTACCAACACCGAGGAGCGGCCGAGGGAGACGAGGGCCTGGGCCTCGGCCGGGGTCGAGGCGATCTGGGCTTGGATCGTGAAGCGAAAGACGCTGCCGACATCGGGCTCAGACTCGACCTGAATCGAGCCGCCTAGGCGCTCGACGAGTTCCTTGGAGATCGCGAGGCCGAGCCCGGTACCGCCGTAGTTACGCGAGTTCGAGCCGTCGACCTGGGTGAAGGGTGAGAAGAGCTGTGAAAGGAAGTCTGCGGGGATGCCGATGCCGGTGTCCCGGATCGTGAAGCTAAGCGTCGTCATCTCGCCATCGCGTGCGATCTCCTCGACGAGCACGAAGACCTCGCCCTTCTTGGTGAACTTGACCGCATTGCCGACCAGGTTGACGAGCACCTGCTGGATGCGATGTGGGTCGCTCTGGATGAAGCGGGGTATCTCGCCAAAGCTCGCGCCGAGTTCGATGCCCTGCCTGCGGGCCTGGCCTGCGAGCATATCGAGCACATTCTCGACGATCTCGCGGATGTCGACGAGGGAGGCGCTGATGAGGAGCTTTTGGGCTTCGATCTTTGAGTAGTCGAGGATGTCGCTGATCAGCGCGAGCAGGCTCTGAGCACACATATGCACAGTTGTTGCGAACTGTGATTGCTCTGGGTTGAGGTCGGTGTCGAGCAGGAGTTCGGACATGCCGATGACTCCGTTGAGGGGAGTTCGCAGCTCATGACTCATCATCGCCAGGAACTGCGACTTGATGGCGAGTGCCTCCTCGGCGGCGACTTGGGCCTTGATCGCCTCATCACGCGCAAGCTCTAGATCTTCGCGTGCCGTCTCCAACTCTTGCAGGCGGTCGGTGAGCTGTGACTGCTGAGAGGCGAGTTCTTCGATCGCCGTGCGAGCGGAAAAGATGACTGAATACGTTCGTCGAATGCGCGCCCAGAGGGTCATCGAGGGCGGTGGTTGGATTGTATAGACACAGTTTCGGGGCGACAGCTCGAGCTCGATGTAGGCCTCGTCGAGGCCGATAATCCGCGGGAGATTGCGCATCACGCCGCGGTTGAGGTGGAAGAACTCTGGGCAGTCGGCGTACTCGGGAGGGATCGTGACGGAGAAGCGGAGCAGCCCGTGTGGCAGCGAGCGGATCTCGTTGACCAGCGGGCGAAAGACTGCGGGGCCGGTCCAGCGCTTGTTCGCCCAATAGAGCGCCCTGGGGCTGGCGAAGAGGCGCACGATTTGAACGAAGCGGCTGACCTCTGGCAGGTCGATCACATAAGTACCCATGTCGGCCAGCCGGTGGTTCGTACCGCAGGCGGCCCGAGCGTTGCGGCAGAGCTGGCAAAACTCGTCCCAGGTGATGTAGTCAGGGTCGTCGCCAGGCTGCCGCGGGCTCGCAGTGCCCGCGAACATTTCGTCAAGATCGGTGCCTGTTTGTTCTCCGATCTTGCGGAAGATGCCGAGAATTTTTCCTGAGACTTCCTTCATGCCGGCGCCAGCGTGGCTGTCTCGGGTGTAACGCAATCCGCGTTAAAAACGCCAGTGGTGCGGATCTAGGGCGATGTAGCATGTTGCCCTTCACTTAACGCGAGAGTCCTACCTCGGCGACGATCTCACGCATGCGGGCGCCCACAAAATCGTCGCGGGAGCGGACGAAGGCACAGGTTTTGTTCCGGCTTGTTCGAAAACGCTCTTTCTCGTAGTTGGCGTCCATGCCGAGGTGAATCGAGGTCATTGATAGGTCTTGGGCGCGGAGCACAATTTGATAGAGCAACTGTCGATAGGCCCCGTGGGACTGGACGTATTCGTAGTCGAGGCCGCAGACCAGTGGCATGTAGTGACCGCCAGAGGTGTGGGCGCCGTACCAAGCCACAGCTGCGCCATCGGCGGGGCCTCCCGCGGCCGGATCCAGGTGCAGCGTGACCACCTCCCAAGCTGGCGAGCGCAGCATCTCCGGGATGACGCTCAAGGGCAGCAAGAAGGTGTTGATGCGGAGCTTGCGGGCGGCGACGTTGGTGTAGAGGTGTTGGAGGTGGGCAATGTCGGAGGCGCAGAGCTGCTCGTCCTGGCGTCGGCAACTGTAGGAGGGGGTCATCGCCTGGACATCCCTGAGCTGGCGACGGCGACGACGCGAGAGTCGAGCCATGAACTCCTCCTCGCTTCTCCAGGTGATCTCGAGGATGTGCGAGTCGAGCATCGGCATCTTGATGAAGCCGTTGTCGTTCAGGAAGCTGGCGAGTTCTGTATCGTCATCACGAAAGTCGCGGAGCAGCAGGAGCCCGGCATTTGTCCTTTCGTATTCGTCGAGGGCGATCTCGAGGATTCGGTTAAGGGCGGCATGCCACGGACCGCTTCGCGCGAGGTAGAGATGCGAGCCCTCAGAGAGGCCGGAGCCCATACTGACGACCAACGAGGTGAGAAAGTAGGGATCTTTTAGGCGGCGGAGCTCGATGGCGCTCGAGACCTCCGTTCGCATCAACATGTCGTCCTTGCCCCGCGTCACGGTGAAGTAGGTGGCTGCGATGACCTGGTCATCATGGTCGCGGACGATCACGTAGAGAAATGACCAATTGTGCTCGGGTTTTTCGTTGCCCGTAAACGCGGCCTCGACTGCGGCCATCGCCTGCCAACTCGAGCACGAACGTCGCCCCAGAAGCTCGTCCCAGAGGGGGCGGTCGATCTCTTGGATTGTGTGGGCGATCTGGACCTTGAGCTGCTTGCTGGTCATCTTCTGCGAGTTAGGTGCAGGTTGTGCGGTCACTGGGTCTGCCGCCTCGCCGTAGGTGAGGTCGAGGAAGCTGCGAGCGCTGTTCTCGTGGATTTTGAAGGCGTCGCCGCGCAGCGACTCCTGGGGTATGCAGCCCTCGAAGGCGCGCTCGACATCTTCGTTGGAGAGGACCTCTTCGGCCATCGCTGCTGGGATCGCCTCTGCGAGCGCCTGCAGGACTCGGTCGATGTCTGCCATGCTGTGCCCTGTTGTCAGCGAGAGGCGGATGCCTGCGGTTGTCATCGGCACCGACGGATAGGTGGACGCGGTCAAGTAGATGCCGCGTTGAAGGAGTTGTTCGACGACGGAGAAGGCGACCCGCGGTAGGCCGCAGCGGTAGAAGAAGAGCGGGCTCTCGTTGATTGCCAGCAGAGGTAGACCGAGGGCCTCTGAGCGCTCGTTACAAAAATCGACGCGGGCACGGAGGGCTTGCTGGAGGACGATGATCTCGGGTGAGAGGTGGATGCCTGCGGAGGCCAGCGCGGCACCAACCATCGGCGGTTGCATGGGACCTGAGAAGACCATCGGCCCGGCGCAGAGGCGGACTTCCTCGCGCAGCTCGTGGTTCGGCAGGATCACGCAGCCGCCGCCTGCCGAGAAGGCTTTGCACAGCGATGTTGCGACCACCAGCCTGTCGTGCAGGGGCATTCGGGAGAGGAAGCTGCCGCGGCCGTGGAGGCCAGCCCAGCTCATGCCGTGGGCGTCATCGATGTAGAGGTAGACGTTGGGGGAGATACTCAGGATCTGCTCTAATAGCGAGAGCGGTGCGAGGTCGCCGAACATGCTAAAGACGCCGTCACAGCTAAACCACACTTTGCGCTTGGTTCTCGCGAGCCGTTCGATGACGGCAAGGGCATCCTGCAGCTGGCCGTGGCGGATGATCTCGACGGTCGCTCCACCGGCTCGTGCAAGCGTCGCAGCCATGTGCACGCTATGGTGGACCTGGTGATCGAGCACGAGCGCGTCATGCTCTGTAACGAGCACCGGCAGAGCGATTTGGTGGATCAGGGTTGTCGAGGTCGAGACCAGCGTGTGCCCGCCAAAGAGTTCATCGAGCGTCGACTCCAACTCGGCGAGGGCATGTAGCGACACATAACCCCGAGAGCAGGCGAATTGAGTGCCGTAACGATCGACGTGACGGTGCACCCCTTCGAGCAGCGCGGGGTGACGCTCTAGGCCTAAGTATGAGCACGAGGCAAAGGCGAGGTGGCGATGCCCTGCGATCTCGAGGTGGCGGCCCTCAATGCGGAGGTCATCCGCATGCTGAAAGAAGAGTCCGCGACGGCGGGCCTCCTCGTGCATTGTGCGAACAGTGGTGAGAAACTCTGAAATCTCCATTGCTCGTTAATCGTGGACATAATGCAGATTTCTGTCATCCCGCGATTTGTCGCGACTCAATGGATGTGGGTATTTCCCCTATGTGGCGCTTGTAGCCGGGTTTGCAGCCGCCGGGCGACCGGCCGACTAATGATAGGATGGTCGCCCGGCCCTCGGGATTGGTGGCACTTCGGGCGGGCCAGTCGGTTTATTTGGCCTCCGCGAGCTCGCGAGCTTCACGGCGGAGGTTGGCATCAAAGATGAATGTGCCGAAGGGAATGACTGCGGCGATCAGACCGGCGGCTAACTTTTTTAGCGGCCAATCGCGCTCGCTGGTCGTGTGAAAGAGAGCCAGGAGAAAGAGCATGAAGAGCAGGCCGTGCGCCCAACCGACGTATTTGACGACCTCGGGGCGGCCGGCGAGATATTTGAGTGGCATCGCGATCCCGAGGAGGACCAAGAAGGACGTGCCCTCCAACAAACCGATGAGACGGAGGCGGCCGATTGTGGTCTGTAGCTGCATAGTGTGAGCCTTGGCCCGCGGAGCATAGTCGATGTCGACACTGGCGCCTAGCCGACCAGAGAGCGCCAGCGACTGCGGGTTGAGAGGGCGAGATCCTCGATCATCGAGTAGGTTGCGGGCAGGAAGACGAGGGTGATGATCGTGCTCGTAGCCAGGCCTCCGGCGACGATGATGGCGATCGAGTGGTAGTAGACGCCGGCGAGCGTGGGGTGGTGGAAGATCATCGGCAGGACGCCGAGAATGGTTGTGCCTGCGGTCATCAGGATCGGCCGGATCCGGTCTTGCCCAGCGCGGGCGAGCGCCTCGGCACGGGCCATGCCGGTGGCCCGCAGCTGTACCGTGCGGTCGATCAACATGATCCCGTTGTTGACGACGATGCCGATCAAGATGAAGAGGCCGATCATCGCCGCGCTGTCGAGGGTCGTATGCGTCAGCCACATCGCCCAGGGCGCACCGAAGCAGCCGAGCAAGCAAGTAAGCAGGATCGCAAAGGGTTGCAAGAAGCTCTCGAAGAGCGAGGCCATCACCGCGTAGACGAGCAGCAGGCACAGGGCTAGGTTGATCAGCATGTCGTCGCGGGACTGTCGATCTTTCCACCAGGGCACCCAGTCGCCGACGCTGTAGCCCGTCGGCAGTGAGATGCCTTCGAGGGCGGCATCGACGAGGGCGCGATTGGCCTTGGGTTCGGCGTTGACGAAGCGGATTTTGACCCGGACGAGGGTTTCGCGGTCGAGTCGCTGCACGAAGTGGGGGGCGCGGGTGGTCGTAAAGGTGGCGAAGTTGGAGAGCGGGACCTCCTGTGCCAGGCCCAGGGCTTGGACCTGAGGCAGGGCGATCCGGAGGTCGCGGAGATCGGCGAGGCCGGGCGCATTTTCCTGATCGCGGAGGCTGCTGGTGCCGGCGCTCAGACGGAGCTCGATCTCGCCGTCTTGGCGCCTTACCTTGCCCATCGGTACGCCCTGGAAGGCGGTGGTGATTGCCTGTGCGATCGCATCGGCGCGCAGACCTGCACGGAGGATTCGGGCGGCGTCGAGTTCGACGTGGACTTCTCGCGATCCCTCGTCGTAGGGACCGGTGACGACGTCGTAACCGCCGGCCTCGGGGTCGTTGATGTCGCCTTTTTTCAGGCGCTCGCGGAGGCGCAGAGCGACCCTCTGTGCGAGCGCCATCAGGACGCCCATATCTTCGCCACGTACGGCGATCCGGATCTCGTTGCGATCGCCACGACGGCGGCTCGATCGGCGATCTTCACCGATCCGGTAGCGAACGCCGGGACGCTCGGGCAGGGCGGCCGAGAGCCCCAGCTTAAAGGCCTCGATGTCGGCTTCGCTCTCGGCGCGGCTGCTCGCGTAAGCGTCGCACTGCCCCCACCAATCGGAGTACACGCACGAGAGGTGAGCGAGGCCGAGACGCTCCTTGGCGGCGAGCAGCTCGCTCTCGACGGCGATGATATGGGCGCCGATCTCCCGGTGATCGGGGCTGCCCGAGAGCTGGAGGGTGACGGGTACGGCCTCGGTCTGCTCCTCAAATTCGCCGATCCGGTAGTCCATTCGTGTGCCCGGCAGAAGGGCGGTCGCAGCGAGGGCGAGGCCGGCGAGCACAGTGAGCCGCGGCCAACGGAGCGAGCGCGCGATCAGCCAGCGGTAGGCGCGGGCACTCGCCTCGAGCATTGGCAGGCGCGGCTGCGGCTTGGGCTCGCCGAGCGACTTGGACATCATCAGCGGTATGGCGGTCTGCGAGATCAGGAGCGAGCAGAGCAGCACGGTGGCAAAGGTGATGCCGAGCGGTCGCAGGTAGGCGGACATCTGGTCGGCGGGCGGCCCAAAGACCAGCGGCAAGAATACGATCACAGAGGAGAGTGTCGAGGCGATGGTCGCCAGGCCGACCTCGCGGCTGCCGCGGAGGATCGCCCGCTCTTTTGGGGTGCCGTGGGCGAGGTGATGCTCGATCGACTCGACGATGACGACGGCGTTGTCGATCAGGGCGCCGATTCCGAGGACCAGGCCCAGGAGCACGATGCAGCTGAGTTCATCGCCGCGCAGGAAGAGCACGCCGGTGCTCGCGAGCAGGGTCAGGGGGATGCAGAGCGCCGCGATCAGGGTGACCCGCATGCGCCGAAGAAAGAGGAAGAGCACGCCGATGCCGAGCAGCCCGCCGAAGATGCCCGTGGTCCGCAGATCGCCTAGAGTGTTGAGGATCTGCTCGCCCTGGTCGGCGAAGATCATCATGCTCACGTCGCCGAGCGCCGGATCGCCGCTCATCCTGCGGATCGCCGCGCGGACCTGTTTAGAGACGTCGACCGGGCTCGCTCCTGCTTCGGCGTAGATCTCGAGATTGATCCCGGGGCGCCCGTCGAGACGACGGAAGTGGCGCTGCTCCTTGGGGTGCACGCTGATCTCGGCAACCTCGCCCAGGCGGGCCTGGGCGGTCGGCGGGGCTCTTGCTCCGAGGCTGGTGCTGGCGCGAGTGACCGAGTTTATCGGCCCGGTTGGCGAGCTTGTCGGCGACCTGGAGGCATCGCTGTCAGTCGCAGTGAAGGCTGCCCCGCGGCGTTGGAGGGGCAGGGCGGCGAAGGCCTTGGGATCAGCATCGATGCCCGAAGCGCGCACGCCCGGGGTGACCTTGCGGGCCCGGAGCAGGCCGAGGCTACGCCCCTGACGGGCGGCGCGGATCGTCTGGGTGATCGAGCCGGTGGCGACGCCGGTCCTGCGGACGCTGGCGAGGTCGAGTGCGATTTCTAGCTCGTCGGCCTCGACGCCCTCAAACTCGATCCGCGAGACCCCGGGAATGCGCTCGAGCTTGCGCACGATGTGGCGTTCGATGGTCCGGTGGAGGAGTTCGCCATCGCTGCCCAGCCGCAGCGAGAGCACCGGCTCGTCGGCGGAACTCCACGATGAGATCGAGATCCTCTGGATTGTGTCGGGAAGATCTGGGCCTGCGCGATCGAGGCGCTCGCGGATCTCCGCTTTGCGGGCATCGATGTCGGTGCCGGGCGCGAAGCTGAGGTTGATGCGCACCCCCCAGCCGCCGCTGCCAACTTGGATCTGTTGGAGGCCGCGGAGTCCGGCGATCTGCTCTTCGATCGGTCGGATGACCTCGCGCTCGAGCAGCTCTGGCGTGGTCCGCAGGACGCTGAAGCGGATCGAGATTTTCGAGGCGCCGACGTCGGGCATGAAGGTCAGCGGCATCCTGAAGCTCGCGATGATGCCGAGCACGAAGGCGGCGATCAGCAGCATGCTGATCATGACCGGCCGACGGATCGCCAAGTTCGCCAGGGTGAGCCGTCGCGACGTCATTCGCCGTCGCTCTTTTTCTTAGGGTATTTGGTAACCCCGGCATGTTCGACAAGACCGGCGACTCCGGGACCCTTGGAATCATCGGGCTCGTCGTTGTCGCCCAGGGATCCAGCCCAAGCGTCGCGGCGGCGCCCCGGCAGCAGCGAGTAGACGCAGGGGATCACCAGCAGGGTCAGCAGGGTCGCCAAGGCGAGGCCGCCGATCACCGTGATCGCCAGTGGTTGCCGCAGGGAAGCGCCGTCACCGAGGCCGATCGCCATCGGTACCAAGCCGAGGATCGTCGTCGCCGTGGTCATCAGGATCGGCCGCAGACGCAGGGCACCGGCGATCTCTAGGGCTTCTCGCACCGAATAGCCCTGTCCGCGACGGTGGTTGACCGTATTGATCAGGACGATCGCGTTGTTGACGACGATGCCGCCGAGGATGATCACGCCCATGCCGACGATCGCCGACAGTGGGGTGCCGCTGCCGGCCAAGGCTAGGAGTGCGCCGGCGATCGCTAGCGGCACCGTCAGCATGATCAGGAGCGGGTGGTGCAGGCTCTCGAAGCTCGAGGCCATGACCACATAGATCAGAAAAATCGAGAGCAGCGCAGTGAAGCCGAGGCTCCGTAATGATGCGCCCATCTCCTCGGCCTGGCCGGCGATCACTGTCGTGACCAGGGCATCGTCACTGCCGTGGGCATCTAGGATCTGCTGTACGTCAGCGGCGACCCCCCCGAGATCACGGGTTGTTAGGCGGGCACGGATTCGGAGGCCGCGCGAGCCCTCGATCCTTCGAACCTCGGCCGGGCCGATGTCGGCCTCGAGTTCGGCG
>Ga0256845_1002833_pt1 | contig 12194 bp, 9 predicted proteins | sample RiftiametaG_FD_189101 | JGI IMG/M metagenome (GOLD analysis project Ga0256845, IMG submission 189101) | Tube worm associated microbial communities from hydrothermal vent at the East Pacific Rise, Pacific Ocean - Riftia | ecosystem: Host-associated > Annelida > Integument > Unclassified ... | reverse complement strand
AATAATTTTATCACATTACCACCCATAGAAGAACAAAACGCTATTATTAAATATATTCAAGAGAGTAGTAGTAAAATAGATAAAGCTATTAATCTAAAAAAGAGAGAGATAGAGCGACTCAAAGAGTTAAAAGAGACATTGATAGATGGGTGTGTTACGGGGAGGGTTAGGGTTTAAAGACTCTAATTTTTGAAATATTGAATCCGTAGGGTTGGCTTCAGCCAACCAAAAATTGAGTCCGATTTCTGATATTTGGTTGGCTGAAGCCAACCCTACGGTTCTTTTGTAAACCTTATTTGCAATTATTTTTAGAACAAGCTACAACCACACCTTGCCATGGTGTTGATAATTTTTTTGTTGAGTGGCTCTGCCTATGGGGTATTTTTATTGATTTTGTTCTTTTACGATGCTAATTTACCACTCTCTATCAATAGATTAGCTTTTAACCAAACAATAATACAAAATATTGTAAGGTATACCAAACAATTAAGAGGTAAATCATGGAAAAAACAGAAATAATAGAGATATTGAATGAGTGGAACTATTGGGATAGAGAAGTTCCTGCTACGGTAAAAAGAGATTTTTATGATGATAAAATCTCTAAATTTATAACCAAAGATGAGGTTGTAGTAATAAAAGGGGTGCGTCGTTCTGGGAAATCTACGCTGATGTTGAACCAAATACGAAAACTGCATATTGAGGGTGTTCCTAAAAATGAGATACTCTTTGTGAACCTAGAAGACCCACGATTTATTAATCATCTCTCTTTGGAACTATTTGAACTTATCAAAGAGAGCTATTTGGAATATCTAAACCCAAAAGGCAAACCCTATATCTTTTTGGATGAGGTTCAAACCGTGCCAAACTGGGAAAAATGGGTCAATAAAGAGGTGGAATTGAAACAATCTTTTGTGGCTGTTACAGGTTCTAACTCATCTCTGCTTAGTTCAGAGATAGCCTCTGTACTTACAGGTCGTTATCTATCTGTTGATGTCTATCCTCTTAGCTTCTCTGAATTTTTAAGCTTTAAAAATATTGAAGTTAACTCAAAATTTGATTTGATTTCAAAAAAGATTGAACTCAATAGAGAATTAACCCTCTATCTCAAAGATGGGGGATTCCCTCGTTTGGTTGATTATCCTGATGATGAGAAAAAAGAGCTTTTAATCAGTTACAAAAACTCCATCTTGCTCAAAGACATTGTGGCACGATTCAGATTGAAAAACTTTGCAGTGCTAAATGATATAACAGCCTTTTTGGTAGCAAACTCAGGGATTATTCAGAGCATTACAAAGCTCAAAAATAACTTCTCTATCTCCCACGAGATGGCACAAGACTATGTGGACTATCTCAAAAAAGCCTATCTGATTTTTGAGATAAACAAGTTTGATTACTCTCTGAAAAAACAGCGAGTCAATGAAAAAAAATACTACAGCATTGATTTTGGTCTCTCAAATCTCATGCGTGTACCTAACCGAGAGTTTAGAGGTGCAGATTTGGAGAGTATGGTCTTTTTGGAACTCATAAGAAGAGGTTACACTCTGTACTACTACAAAACCTCAAACAATTTAGAGATTGATTTTGTGGTTGAAAAAGATAACCGTATCGTACAACTGATACAGGTCTCAAAAACGCTAAAAGATAAAAAAACACGAAAAAGAGAACTAGCCCCTTTTTCCAAAACAAAAAAAGAGCTACATCTTGATGAAGTAGATTGTATAGTGATTAGTGAAGATATGACGCAGAGTTTAGAGGATGGCGTGAAGTTAATAAATATTAAAGAGTGGAGTCTATTATGAGTTGTAGATATATTCATAAAAGCAAAATAATAGTTTTATGTTAATTTTATTAAAGAAAAAAATAGTAAAATAGAAAAAGCAATAAAAAGGGGAGTAGATGCAGAGCCAAACTGATGAGAGAGCCTTTGAGGAAGCGATAGAAAAAGCACTAACAGGAACAAGTATTGAGGAGCAGAAACGAGGAGTTGTAGCCGAAGAGATAGAGCCTTATGGAGGGAACAAAAGATTCTATTTGGGAGATTATAGAGATTTTGATAAAGAGTTTGCTATTGATACTAAACGCTTTTGGCACTTTTTAGAGAGTACACAAGCCCATGAACTTAAAAAATTTGAGAGAGAACCCAACTACAGACGGATTATTATTGAGAGAATGCACCGAGTGCTTAAAAAGTATGGTCTGCTCTATCTACTTAAAAAGGGACTATCTGTTAACAATGCAAAATTTATACTCTTTTACCCTCAGCCAAATGGCTCTAGTGCAAAGAGTGTTCGAGATAATTTTAGAAAAAATGAGTTTAGTGTAACTCGACAGGTTCATTTTTCACAGGCTAATCCACTATTGGAAATAGATATGGTTCTGTTTGTGAATGGTTTGCCACTTATGACTATGGAGCTAAAAAACAGAAATCAATCAGCAAGAGTTGACGGACAGAGACAGTATAAAAAGGAGCGAGACCCAAAAGAGACGCTTTTGAATTTTGGTAGATGTTTGGTTCATTTTACTTTTGATACTGATGAGGTCTATATGACAACTAAGCTAGAGAAAGAAAAGACATTTTTTCTACCATTTAATAAGGGAGATGGGGAGGGAAAAGGAAATCCTGTTAACCCAAACGGGCATAAAACAGCCTATATGTGGGAGGAGATATTTCAAAAGGAGTCTTTGGCTGAACTTATAGAGCATTTTGTGCGATTTAATGGTAAAGAGAGAGATAGATTATCAACAAGAACACTCTTTTTTCCTCGTTATCATCAACTTGATGTGGTTAGGAGAGCTATAAAAGATGTTTCAGAAAATGGCGTAGGAAAAACATATCTAATTCAACATAGTGCAGGGAGTGGAAAATCAAACTCTTTAACATGGTTAGCTTATAGATTGATAGAGAGTTATCCAAAGAGTTTAGAAGTAGCTAATGGAAGAGAGATTAATGAGCCAGTTTTTGATACTGTTATTGTTGTAACTGATAGAAGATTGCTAGATAAACAGATAAGAGATAATATTCAGGCTTTTAATCAACAGGGAAATATTGTATCTCATGTCTCATCTGCTAGAGAGTTAAAAGAGAGATTGGAGAGTGGAAAACGGATTATTATAACTACTATTCAGAAGTTTCCACATATTGCAAAAGATATGGCAGATATGAGTAGTAGAGCATTTGCTATTATTATGGATGAAGCCCACAGTTCACAAGATGGTTTATCACATGCTAGTATGAATTTGGCTATGGGAAAGATGGAAACAGATGAGAAAGAGGAAGATATATATACTCAAATCTTGGAGTTTATGAGAAGACGAAAGATGAAAAACAATGCCTCCTATTTTGCCTTTACGGCTACCCCCAAACGCTCAACCCTAGAGAAGTTCGGAACAAAAAATGAAAAAGGAGAGTTTAAACCTTTTCATCTCTACTCTATGAAACAGGCGATTGAGGAGGGATTTATTTTAGATGTCTTGGCAAACTATACCACCTATAAAAGCTATTATGAGATAGCTAAAAGTGTAGCAGATAACCCCGAGTTTAAAACAGCCAAAGCTCAAAAGATGCTTAAAGCTTTTGTTGAGAAAAATCCAAAGACTATAGAGACCAAAAGTGGGCTAATGTTGGAGCATTTTATAAGCAATGTCTATCAACAAAAGAAGCTCAAAGGAAAAGCTAAAGGGATGGTAGTAACCCAAGATATAGCCTCAGCTATTACCTATTATCAAGCACTAAACAAAAAACTAAAAGAGAGAGGAGAGCCTTTTAAAATATTAATTGCATTTTCAGGTAAAAAAGAGATAGATGGAGTTGAGTATAACGAAAGTGATTTAAATGGATTTCCCTCAAAAGATATAAGTAAAAAGTTTGATAGTGATGAGTATAGACTTTTGGTGGTGGCAAATAAGTTTTTGACAGGTTTTGACCAACCTAAACTAACAGCTATGTATGTGGATAAGAAGCTACAAGATGTTCTAGCAGTTCAAGCTCTCTCACGACTTAATCGCTCTGCTCCAAAATTGGGTAAAAAGACCGAAGATTTGTTTGTATTGGATTTTTTTAATAAAAGTGAAGAGATACAGAAATCATTTGAACCCTACTATACAGCTACAAGTCTACAGAGTGCTACAGATGTTAATGTTTTACATGACCTAAAAAGCGAAATGGGGGCTTTTGGTGTCTATTTTTGGAGTGAGGTTGAGGAGTTTATAGAACTCTATTTTAATGGAGCAGAGTATAATAGTTTAAGCCCTATTATTGATAGTTGTGCGTATAGATTTAACCAAGAGTTGGAGCTAGAAGAGGAAGAAAAGGCTGATTTTAAAATCAAAGCAAAACAGTTTGTCAAAATATATGGTCAACTCTCCTCTATCTTGCCTTTTGAGAGTGTGGAGTGGGAGAGCCTATTTTGGTTTCTAAAATTTTTAATTCCAAAGCTACAGGTAAAAAATAGAGAGTTAGATAAACTTGATGCCTTGCTTAATTCGGTCGATTTATCTACTTATGGTTTGGAAAGAGTGAAACTTGGTTGCTCTATTGAACTTGATGAGCAAGAGAGCCAACTCGACCCACAAAACCCAAATACAAGAGGTGTTAGAGGTGAAGAGGAGAAATATGATAAGCTAGAGGAGATTATCAAAAGCTTTAATGAGCGATGGTTTCACGGGTGGGATGCAACACCCGAGGAGCAGAGAATAAAACTAACTACTCTAGCAACCAATATGAGTCAACATAACGATTATGAGAGTAAATATCTCAATAATCCTGATACTCATACCAAAGAGTTAGCATATAAAAAGATATTTGATGAGGTGATGTTAGAGCAACGCAGAAAGGAGCTAGAGCTTTATAAAAAAACGGCAAGAGATGATGAGTTTAAACAGGGAATGTTAGATACTTTAAGGAGAGTGTTGGAGGTTTTGGATAGTGGGCATTGAGATTGAGCTAAAAAACATAACCATAAAAGAGATTCTAAAAGATTTCAACTTAAATATCAACCCAAAAGAGCGACTAGTAATCACAGGTGAATCGGGTTCAGGCAAAACAACAATTTTGCGTCTAATTGCAGGATTTATTGCTCCTGATAGTGGGCAGGTGATAATCGGTGGTGAGGTGGTTAGTGAATCAAATAGAGTTTTGGTTGAGCCTCATAATAGAGGGATAAATATGGTTTTTCAGGATTTGGCTCTTTGGAGTCATATGAGTGTAGAGCAAAATATCAGTTTTGGTTTGAGGGTTCAGAAAAAATCCAAAAGAGAGATAGTTGATAGAGTAGATGAGATGTTGGAAATGGTAGGGCTTGTGGGATATAACAAGAGAGCTATCCAGACTCTATCAGGAGGGGAGCAACAACGAGTGGCGTTGGCTCGTGCTTTGGCTACTCAACCCAAGATTTTGTTGATGGATGAGCCTTTGTCTAGTTTGGATGGTAAAAGGAGTGAGGAGTTGAGAGGGGAGATAGTTAGGCTTCAAGAGCAATTAGGGTTTACTCTTGTCTATGTTACTCATAGTGTGAGAGATGTTGAGGTGATTGGAAGTAGGTGTTTTACTCTAAATTGTATTTAGATACAAACTCTCTATAATTCTCTGATGATTTAATTCTCTTGTGATACATATCCACATCAGAGTGACATTTGATACACAAGACTTTTAGATTATCCATAGTGTTGTTTTGCTTGTCTCCATTGATATGGTGAGTATGGATAAATTTTTTATGATAGTTATCGGGGGCTTTGAATCCACAACTCTCACATCTGTACTCTTTTTTTATTTTGATTTGAGTTGATATTCTGTTCCAATTTTGGGTATATACATTTGGTTGGGCAAATTCACCTTTTTCTATGTCTGTTGTATCAAAATCAAAAAATCCTCTATTTTGTTGATGAAACTCTTTTAGGTTAAAATTTTGGACATCTCTATCATTTGCATAACGGTTTAGAAATTTCCTTAAACAGTTTTTGCAGATATTTAGCTTTTGATTCTTTTCTTGTTTTAGTATTTGACCCCTAGAATTGGTAAATGTAAAAAAGAATCTACCATTATCTCTACTATTAATCTTATAACGATGTTTTCGTCCTGAGTTGAACATATCTGTGATAGTTTGACATCTGTAGATATGGTATCTGTATAGATTCTCACTCTTTATATAGTTTAGGGCTTGATAATCTACTGATTTTGTGGCTATATATAGGTTGACTTGAACTAGTGTACCATCGGGTAGTATATCAAAAAGTTCATCACTGTTACTAATAAAAATATCATTGATATTTGTAATATCTCTACCAGTGGTTTCTAAAAGCTCTCTAGCTTTTTGTAGTTCCATAGAGATGATTGACTCTACTGCATTCAAAAAAGAGCCAAAATCAGAAAATTTCAAATCCATTACTCTGAAGCCTTTAGAATCTTGTAAATTTTCTCTTCTGTTTTGAGTTGGACTTTGAACTCTACTCTTCTTGATTTGACCTCATCAGGGATAGTTCTATTGGTGTCTCTATATTTTAGTTTGGCAAATGCCATGCCGTTGGCTCTTAGATTAATCTCTAACCACTCTCTAGCCTCTTTTATAATATTACTGTTGATGCTATAGGAGTAGGACAAAACTCTATTTGCTCTATTTTGAGAGAGTTGCATGTTTTTGAGATATACTCTTTTGGGAGAAGTCGAACCTCTCCAACTATTTGAGGTGTGTCCTTCTATTCTTATCTCATCTATTTTATCTTTGTACTTTTGTGAAAAGAGTATTTTGATATATCTTGGAAAAAAATCATTCAATATCAGTTTAAAATCCCTTTTTAGAATAGATTTTCCACTCTGAAAAAGCACAGTAGGAGAGTTGAAGATAATAATATTATCAGTTGTGATTTCAGCCTCCCACCTCTCTAAATCTTTTGCAAATTCATTGTGTAAATCTCTATTTAAATCTTTTTTGTCTTTATAATAAGCAATAGCTATATCTTCAATCTGCTCTTTGTCTGATTCAATCTGTATCATAAAACTTATAGCGATAAACATAAACATTAGCATCAATCCCGACATCATATCCGAGATGCTCATCCACTCATCTTGGGATGCCATTATCTCAATCCTGTTTGATACTTATCCATTATCTCTTTGTAATCTTTTTGGAATTGAGTTGTTAGAGAGGTCAAACCTCTGTTTAACTGCTCCAAAGAGATAGCAAGAGCATGTGGTATCTGTGTACCCATATTTTTAAAATGTTTTGATATTAGCTCTAATTGAGCCTGATTTTGTCTAAAGCTACTGCGTTGTTTCTCATTTGTCTCAACAATTGTTTTTGACAGTCCTATAAATTCATCTTTTGTCATAGAGACGGTATCTTGAATAGTAGAAAACATCTTTTTGGCATTACTACTCAACAGAGCATAGGTTTGTAGGTGTCGGTTTAACTCATCTACCTGTTTATCATAGGTATTTATAATTCTGTGTAACTCTTGATAGACCTGTAGAATATCTTCGTTTTTAGAGGAGATTATCTCCAAGCTACTCTTTGATTTTTCAATAGATAGAGTAGACAAAGTTAATCTCTTCTCCAACCCCTCGATATGTCTTTTATAGTTCTCTTGCCATTGAAGCAGATTAATCACAGACTCATTGAGTTTGACAAAATTCTCACCAAATTGAGTCTGTAACTCTTGGTTAAACTCCTCTATTACCTCTTTTAATGCTTTGATTATCTCCTCTGTAGCCCCTTTTGATAGTTGCTCAATCGCAATCTCCAAAGAGCGATTCATTTTGCTAAAGTTGACATTCAAAATATCTATTAGCTCTCGATTCTCTCTGTTTGAGTTCTCTTTTAGTTCATTTATAGATACTAAAATCTTTTTTGTCTCATTTTTTGCATCTGATTGAACACTCCTCAATCGTTCTAATTCGCCAATAATCTTATCACTATTTTGAGAACTATCTAGTTTTTCTAAAAAATTAAGCTTAGTAGAAATCTCTCGTAGAAGTATCTCTTGAATCTCATCTTCATCTGTCTCATTTTTTAATAGTTTTTGGACTATTGCCAAAACAAGAGCCACACCCATCCCTACAATAGATGTAAAAAATGCTGTCTTTAAACCCAAAAGTATAGTATCAATGCTGTTTTTCATATCATCAGGATTAAAATTTTGCAACCCCATAAATATACCAATAAAAGTTCCCAAAACTCCCAAGCTAACTATTTGACTTTTTAGGTTCTTTTTAAAAAACAAATCAATAAACGCTAGTAATAAAATCATTATTACAATGGTTAGATTGACTCCATTTTCCAATGCTTTTAAGATTATCTCCAAAATATTCACTTATCCCCCTAAGTTTTTATTTTTGACAGAATTCTACATGCTTTGACTAAAAGAACTCTTAAAAGTTATTTTTATCTCTTCTTTATAACTCTAATCATTTCTAAAAAATAGCTTCATAAACCCAATCTTCTCTCCATCCGAAGCACTCTTAACCATCTCTAAGTGTTCTCTCTTCAAAGCCCTAAAAGCTTGGGTATCTCTATCAAGAGTCTCTCTAAAAATATCTCTATATTCGGTTAATTCTTGTAGTATCTCTCTGTTTTTTAGATGATAATCAACCCCTCCCATTGTTCTTATCTCAACGCGATTTTTTGAAACCAACTCCAAGTTCCAAACTCGACCTTTTTTATTTTTTAGAACTTTTGAATCTCTCTTGGTATTATAATTAATCACACTCATTACATTGATACAATACCCATTTCGAGTACCCCACCTATCAAGCAGACCTCTATCATTACAAAGCAAAGCAAATTTATAAAAATCAAAATTAACCCCATCTTTTTTGGCTTTTGAGATATGAATATGCAATCCTGTATCATCATTGGTATAACCATACTGCTCTATCAAACTATTAATCTCTATGATATACTCCATTAACTTATCATAAGAGCAGATAGGTGTAGAAATCTCTAATCCATTTGAATCCAAAGAGATGTCAGGTTTGAGTTGCATATAGTTTGTTGCATTTTTAAAACTTGGTACAAAAATATCATTAACTACTACATCACTCTGTGAAATCAAACAGAGTCTCTCTATAAAATGCTCCTGATTATACTTCTCATTAGGGTAAAATTCAAATTCACACCCAAAAAGATACTCTTCACTCTCTAGCAACTCTTTATCTTTAGTGACCAAATAACGCTTAGAACCATCACTCTCTACAATATATTCCAAATCAAATCCTAAACAGACTTTCGATAATACTCTTCAAAAGCATCTAAAAAATAGTCATTATTCATAGTCCAAATCCTAAGAGGCTCTTGTTTTTGTGGTATCTTCTCTTCTACAAAAAAGTAAGCTTGGGCTTGATAGTGTTGCTCCTCTGCCACAACTATAATTGTCTCACGAGAATAATAATCAGGCACACCCTCAAACTCATCTATCCTATCCCAAAGCTCATCACTTCCAATCTCATAAAGCTCTCCCTCTATCTGATAAAAAGGTCTATCTTTTAGCAGATATGGGTACTGTCCGTGAGTCTCTACAAACATTGAGTAGGGTTGTAGGGTTTTTGCTTCGGCTATAAAGGTTGCATTTTTTAATAGCTGATGATTGTCAAAACCTCTTTTGAGTGAGCCGTAAACGAAGAGGAGGTTTTTATTGAGTTGTTGTTTTTGCATTTTTTTGCTCCTCTTTTTTTGGTTTATTATAGCGTGTTTTTTGTTATTGATAGCTAGGGTATTGCACCTTAGGAGAAAATACAATGAGGTGGGGATATTTTATTTATATTCTTCTTTGCAACTATACCAATCTAAATTAAGCTCAGTAAAAAGTTTTACCGTCATCTTTGTTACAAATCTCTTTTCTTGTCAAACTACCAACATCTAAAAACTCCTGTACATTTGTTAAAAAAAGACTACTTTTATAGTTTAAAAGCTCCAAAATCCCATCTTTTCAGCCTTATCAAGCTCTCTTTTTGTCAAAGTACCAATGTTTTTTGTCAAACTACCAACATCAAAATTAATTTTCTTGTCAAACTACCAATCTTCTTGTTAAAGTACCAAATAAGACAAAAACTGTTATAATATTCTATAATATTAAAAAATATGGATAATAATATGGAATTTATAGAAAATGAGCTGATTAAATCACTAATAATAAAAAAGAATAACACTTTGACAGATGGCTATATCCCAAACAGTGGAAAAGCAATTTTACCTGATAAACTTATTAATGCTTTGTATTGGAAGTTGGAGCAAGAGGGAACAGCTTTTAAAATGACAATGGTTGAGCTTCGTTCTCTTCTTGGGCTAAAACATGGAAAAGATGATGAACGAATATATAAAGCGATAGCTATTTTACAAGCACCAATACAAGTTCGAGATTTTACATTTGAAGGAGAAGATATATCATGGTTATCTTCTCCTTTTCTACAAAGGGCATTAAAACGAAAAGATAATCAAAACTTTATAGATATAGTATTGGATGATATGATGGTAGAAGCTTTGAAACAAAAAAATGGATATACAGCAATGGATATAGAGGTGTGCAATAGGTTTAAAACCAAATATGGATTAAAAATTTATGAGATGTATTTGAGATATTATCGTTTGCCAAATAGAGAAGGTAAAGAGGTAGGAATGATTAAAAAAAATATTGATTATCTCAATAAAATATTTGGAACAACCTATAAAACTCCATCAGAGATGAAACGAGGAATAGACCGAGGCATAAACGAAATAGAAAAAATCACAGGAGAACTAATAAGCTGTTTCTATCACAAACCCGAAAAAAAATTCATCTTCGGTTGGCATCAAAAAGATAAATATCCAAATTTACGGATTCCTTATGAGAGAGTGGATGAGTTTATTGAGTGGTATTTGATGCACAAAAAGGAGCTAAAGATTCACTCTGTTTTAAAATATAGAGTTGGGTTAAAAAAGAAGATATTAGAGGATAAGTTTGATGATTTGGATACATTTTATAGAGGGATGTTGAAGTGGAAGTATGATTTGAATCCTAATGATTTTTTTGATGTTCAGAGTGGAAAATATCGGAATTTCTAATTATTCTGTTAGCAAAATGAGCCAATTAAAGAGCCTAATCGACTCATAATATGATACAATTAGACAATTTAATTGTATCAAAAAGGCTAAAAATGGAAAAAAATATCAAAAAGTGGGTATGGCAACACGAAAACTATCCCAATTTTCCCTATGATAAATCCCAATTAACAGAACTTCTAAACTCTTTGGAATATAATCGTGGTCTGCTTGATGGGGTGGCAAAGTTTTTTAGTAGTCGTGATAAAATAGATGTAGAGGTTGATATATTGACCCAAGAGGCTCTAAATACCTCTGCTATAGAGGGGGAATATCTGCATAGAAAGAGTGTTCAACACTCTGTGCAGAAGAGACTTGATAGAGAATTTTCTGATTTGGATGATAGCTCAACTCATCAAAGTGATGCTTTGGTGGCTGTGTTGTTGGATTGTAGTCTAAATCGTGAGCCTTTGGAAGTAGAGCGACTTCATGCGTGGCATAATGCTCTATTTGAGGGAAAGCGATATGATGTGTTAAACAAGATTGATATAGCTTCATTTAGAACTCATGACAATATGGAGGTTGTATCAGGAGCAATTGGATATGAAAAGGTACACTATCTAGCTCTTCCTCAAAAACAGATTATCTCTAATATAGAGAGGCTTTTAGATTGGTGCAATAGTAGCGAGGAGAATATCTATATCAAAAGTGCTTTGGCTCATTTGTGGTTTGTGATAATCCACCCCTATGATGATGGCAATGGACGAATCGCAAGAGCGATTACAGATTATCTGCTCTCATCACAGAGTAGTGAAGACTCATTTAAACTCTACTCTTTTTCAATGGCAGTCAATAACGATAGAAAAGGATATTATACTATTTTGGATAGAACCACCAATCTATTTATGAACCGTAATTACGATTTTACCCCTTGGTTAATATGGCATCTAAAGACTCTAAATAGTGCTATGGAGATGTCACTAGAGCGAATAGAAGAGGTAATAGCCAAAACGAAATTTTGGGATAGATGTCGAAACAAGAGTCTAAATAGTAGACAACTAAAAGTATTAACAAAAGTACTAGATAGAGGGAATTTTGAGGGTGGAATCAATACCAAAAAATATATCTCTATTGCCAAAACAAGCCGAGCAACAGCCGTGCGAGATATAAAAGAGCTATTGGAGTATG
>Ga0256845_1002832_pt1 | contig 12197 bp, 13 predicted proteins | sample RiftiametaG_FD_189101 | JGI IMG/M metagenome (GOLD analysis project Ga0256845, IMG submission 189101) | Tube worm associated microbial communities from hydrothermal vent at the East Pacific Rise, Pacific Ocean - Riftia | ecosystem: Host-associated > Annelida > Integument > Unclassified ... | reverse complement strand
CCAAAAACCTGGAATTGGTGAGTGAAATACGTTTGGAAAATTGAAATATTTGATGGTTTAGAGCTGAAAGAGGCATATTCAGCACCCGGAAATCTTACCCCAAAAGAGATTGCGAGGATTATGAAGCAAATCGTTTCACGACACCTCACACCGCACGAAATTATTCGTGCAAACCTACGAAAACGCATGAAAGACAAAACAAATCTATTGGAAATATGTGACAGAGATGGCATTCTCGAAGTTGGAGAAAACCCGCACATTGTTGCACGCAAAGTGGAGTATCAAGCATGAGAGTAATCTTTAGGGCTTTTGTTTTCATCATCGTAATACTCGCATCGGTTGGGGCCTCTAACGCTCAATCAATTTCTAACGAACGGCTGAATAACTGGGAGTTTCGTTTTTACGCTTGTAAAAATGTTGTGTTTAGCGCTGCGGTAGTCGCTCGCCTGATGGAAAGCAACAATATTACCAGCTTAGCTGAAATAGACAGTCTAGAAACTACACTTGGGCCAGCATTGGGGAATAACGTGATTGAAAATGAAAAATCATTTCAATTTAGAGGTGGCGAAGGTGCATTTATTAGTTCGGTAACTTTTGCCATAATTTCAGGAATGGTACATGCTGGAATTGAAATCACAGATATGAAACTTATGCGAAATGCTTACGACGGCTGCATACACGCAATAGAGGGTATTTCACAGTAAAACGGTCGCCCTTTGCGCCATATGGCCATAACTGCACAGAACCCTACTATTGAGGTTCACATGCCCGCCAGCGCCCCGATTTCCGAGAGCATCACGTTGCTTTCTACTTCGCCCACCCCGGGGAGGGTCATGATCCGCCGCCGCAGGATGCGCTCAAAATCGCTGAGGTCACGCGCCACCACCTTCAGGCGGTAATCATAAACGCCGAGCACGTGTTGCACCAGTTGCACCTCGGGTATCGCGCACACGGCGCGCTCAAAATCCTCAAGGCTGACCCGCCCTTTGGCTGCCAGTTTCACGCCCAGATAAACCACCACTTCAAAGCCCAGCGCCGCTTTGTTGAGCCGCACACGGCGGCCCAATATCACCCCGCCCTCTTCCAGCCGCTTTATGCGCCGCCACGCTGAGGGCTGGGTTAGGCCCACAGCCTTGCCAACCTCACCAGCGTTCAAGCCGCCATCGCGTTGCAGCGCCCGTAAAATCGCGTGGTCTTTTTCGTCCAGCTCGATCATATCGGCAGCGCCTCGGTGTTTTTCACCTCGGAAATCAACATTAGCGCCTCCACGTCATTGATATGGGGTAGCGCCAGAATGCGCTCCTTATAAATCTCCTGATAATGGGCAAGGTCCCGCGCCCGCACATCCATCCGAATATCCACCCGCCCGAGCAGGGTTTGGATACCGCCAACTTCGGGAATTTCGCGCGCCGCCTTGGTGAACGCGTCAAAGGCATTGCCTTGGGTTTTGTCGAGCGTGATACGCAGAAACACCTCCACCGCGTAGCCCATGGCGCGGTGATTTATCACAACCTCGCGGCCTTCGATCACGCCCGAGGCCTCCAGCTTTTCCACCCGCCGCCAGCAGGCCCCTGCGCTTAGGCCAGCTCGCGAGGCAAGCTCGGCCATTGTCAGCGCACCATCGGCCTGTAGGTGCCGTAGCAAGCGGCGGTCAATATCATCTACTTGCATGAATTTTCCGTATTTATGAAATATTGCGCATGTTTCTTTTATATTACCAGCAATATCGCAGGTATTCAAATGGTATCCTCCGCCAAACCCGCTATTCTGCCCCCAGTTCAACCCCAACAAGGATAAAACCATGCGCGTATATTACGACCGCGATTGCGACATCAACCTGATCAAAGACATGAAAGTAGCCATTCTGGGCTACGGCTCCCAAGGCCACGCCCACGCGCTGAACCTGCGCGACAGCGGTGCTAAAAACGTTGTTGTGGCTCTGCGTGACGGCTCCCCGTCCAAAGCCAAAGCCGAAGGCGAAGGCCTGAAGGTTATGGGCATTGCCGAGGCCGCTGCTTGGTGTGACCTGATCATGTTTACCATGCCAGACGAGCTGCAAGCCGAGACCTATAACAAATATGTTAAGGACAACATCCGTGAGGGTGCCGCCATGGCGTTTGCCCACGGCCTTAACATCCACTTCAACCTGATCGAGCCAAAAGCTGGCCTCGACATCATTATGATGGCCCCCAAAGGCCCGGGCCACACCGTGCGCGGCGAGTTCACCAAAGGCGGCGGCGTGCCTTGCCTCGTGGCCGTTGAAAACGACGCCTCCGGCAAAGCCATGGAAATCGGGCTTTCCTATTGCTCCGCCATCGGCGGCGGCCGCTCCGGCATTATCGAAACTAATTTTCGCCAAGAATGCGAAACTGACCTGTTTGGCGAGCAAGCTGTACTCTGTGGCGGCCTTGTAGAGCTGATCCGCATGGGCTTTGAAACGCTGGTGGAAGCGGGCTACGAGCCTGAAATGGCCTATTTCGAGTGCCTGCACGAAGTGAAGCTGATTGTGGACCTGATCTATGAAGGCGGCATTGCCAACATGAATTACTCGATCTCCAACACAGCGGAATACGGCGAATATGTCTCCGGCCCGCGCATTCTGCCATATGAGGAAACCAAGAAGCGCATGAAAGACGTACTGACGGACATTCAGAACGGCAAATTCGTGCGCGATTTCATGCTGGAAAACGCCGTTGGCCAGCCGAGCTTTAAAGCCACGCGCCGGATCAACGATGAGCACCAGATCGAGAAAGTCGGCGAGACCCTGCGCGGCATGATGCCTTGGATTTCAGCCGGTAAAATGGTGGATAAAGAAAAGAACTAAGGCTAAACTATTTGACTTAGCTTTATAGGCTCCGGATTTTCCGGAGCCTATTTTTGTTGCTTTACTACCTATAATTGCCTAGGCAATCAATATTACTGATTTTCGTTTTGTATTTTTCAACGCAAACAATCGGGAATGTGCATGGCCATAGCCAGAAAACCAGAAATAAAATCGGTTCTATTCCTATTGTTTGCTTTGGCGGCCTGTGGCGGCAGTGCGCCCCCTGCCCCGCCAGGCCCTGGCCCCTCGCCAAACCCGACCCCGTCTCCTTCATTCCCAGCCACCAGCCGTGGTAGCTCCTTTTTTGGGTCCGCTGAAGCGTTTAATCGCTACTACACTCAGCCAAGCTGGACCCCGCTCCGAACCCTATACGTAAGCAGCACCGGCACAAACGCAGATGCCGCCAGCAATTCTGACCAAGCGCCCGCATCGGCAAGCCAAATTGCCAATATGGTTTTACCCGGCGATATGGTGATTTTTCTGGGCGGGGGCGGTGCCTATAGCAATGTAAACATCCAAATCCCGCAGGAAAAAAGCGGCACTTATGATGCCCCTATCGTGTTTGTATCCGCCGCCACTGGGGGCGGTGGCGTGCAGCTGCAATGCGCCACGGGCGGCAGTAATGCCAGCGCCAGCTGCTTTAACTTAGAGGGCGCAAATTACATCGCCATTAGCGGCTTTGAAATGTCGGGCGGGAAATATGGCGTCCGCGCGGTTGGCCTGTCTTACACCTCTACCGCGCATCAGGTTGGCATTGCGGTGCTCAACAATGTTATTCATGACCAATCAAAAGACCCAATTTTCACCGGCCAGTCTGATTGGAGCGTGGTTGAAGGCAACGAGGTTTACAATGCGGGCGCGGAAGACGGCCACGGCATTTATCTGTCCAACGGCAGCGATTGGGGCATTGTTCGGCAAAATGAGCTTTACCAAAACGCCTCTTCTGACCTGCAAATCAATGCTGACCCTATTTCAACCTGTCAAGACGAGGGTATTTCATACACGGCCAACACCTGTGACGGCTCAGCAAATGCGGGCCAAGGTCAAGGGGTTTCGGAATTCTTTCTGGTCACTGAAAACTTTGGCCACCACGGCGATAGCGGCCCGAATTTTACATCGGTGCGCAACTCGGAAGTCTCCAACAATATTTTTGGCCCTTACGCGCGCCATAACACCTCTTTCTGGCAAGAAACCAACTACGCGGACCTTGGGTCATCTGGCAATACCATTGAGGCAAACCTGTTTGTCGGCCATAAAAGCCACCTCCTCCAGCTTATCAACGATGCTAGCTCAAATACAATAACCGGCAATATCCTGCTCGCGCTCAACACCAGTGCCTCCGCTTCCGCCCTTTCGATTGTAAACATCGAGGTCGACGCCAGCTCAGGCGGCGCTTTTAGCGCTAACATCTATATCGGCGGTTTTACAGATGGCCATACCATCCTCGCCAGCGAGGATGAGCGCGCAGATTATGACCCAACATGGTTTACCAATAATGGCTTTGGCCGCACCCACCACCCCGAAGACTGGGCCCCAAGCCCCACCGCGCCCTTCAACGGGTTTAATGGCTGGCAACCACCCCAACTTTCACCATAAAGGCTAATCGATTGTGAGTTCGGGCTATTCCCTCGGGCCTTATGTTGCTACAAGCCTTCATGCACAGCCTCCGCCCCCTCACCCAATCAGACCTCCCGGCCTTGCTCACCTTTGAGCGCCACAACCGCGCCTATTTTGAGCAATGGGTGCCGCCAAGGCCCGCGTGGTTCTTCAATGACCCAAGCCAGTTTGCGCACCATATGGCCACCCTATTTGAGGCGCAAAAAGCTGGGACGTTCTTGATGTTTATTACATCTGATCGCCACAATAAAATCCTCGGCAGGCTCAACATTACGAATGAGGAAACACCGAGCCTTGGGTATCGGGTTGCGCAGGCTCATGCTGGCAAAGGCATTGCCAGCCACATGGTTCAGCACGCTTGCGTTATTGCCAAAGCCAGTATTAAAGCGGCCAGATTAACCGCGCAAGCCGCCGCTAATAATCCGGCTTCTCAGCACGTACTGAAAAATAACGGGTTTGTATTGATGGAAAATGATACCCAGCCAACCACACTCAACGGCCAAACCATTTGGCTAGAGCGCTTCCACAAGCGCCTCTAACCTCGCCACATCCACCACCGCCCCAGCGCGGCGCGGGTGCGGCATTGCCAAACAAAACAACGCCCGACGCGCCGCAACAGGACTTTTGGCAGGCACCTGTGTATCGCCCTTCAAACACATGCACCCAGCCAGCACTGTAGCCTTCCTGCATACAGCCACCGCTTTCTCCGCACCACTTTTAGGTGCAGCGAAGCCACAGGGCGGCTCACCTCCACGCCACGTGCCAGCCCACTTACCTGCCGCGGTTTACGCACCAGCGCCTCATAAACCGCTCGGCGGGTTGGGCCTGCCACTGTTGTAAGTGATTTTTGGGAGGTCATAGTTTACGGTAAGCTTATACGTTCCATTCGTCACGTATTTGGCTGGTTTAACGGTGGTTCATACTGGTTCCCCCAATTTCAACGATTTTTGCGCCAGATTTCCGAATAAATTCTATAGGGCTAGTTATCCCTTACCTATTGAAATAAAGCCATTATTACGGCTTCCAACGTGTCTATTATCCTAGGATAATAGGACGAGTTCCCGTCTTAGTTGCTTACTGAAGATCAAAACCACTTAAAGAATTTCCGCGCCCCACATTTCTCGGCGTTCACACCAGATCAGCCACACCAATCAAGCACCGCCACCTTAGAACCGCCGCCGCCCGCCCCTTTCCCCTTGATTTTCGCCGCAAAAACCCCGATTTATACCAAAGCAACCATGTTGAGGGCCAAAAATGCTTAAAAAAATGCTAATCCGCTGGGCCGCCGCCCTCATTCTGGTATTCATCACCTATAATCCCACCAGCCTAAACTATGTCCGCTGGGCGATTGACAGCTACACCACCAACCTCTCGGTGGTCATCCTGCTTGGCCTTATCCTGTTTGTGGCCTACGCCATTTTCGTGCGCGCCACCCTGCAATCCATCGGCAAAGTCGGCATTGGCCTTGTGCTGGCTGTGATCGCTGTGCTGCTTTGGGTGTTGTATGATAAAGGCCTGCTAGACCCCGCCAACGGCACCTTAATGACATGGATCGGCCTTATCGCGCTATCCTTCATCCTTGGCCTTGGCCTAAGCTGGAGTATCATCCGCCGGCGCATTTCCGGCCAGCTTGATGTGCGCGAATCCGATGTGCATGACGATATTGACGGCCATAGTTGATTTCTAATCGACATCCCCCATCTTAAGCGTTAGATAGCTCCGACTCTTTAAAGACCGAAAGACCGTATAATGGAAAACATCGTTCTCACCATCCACCTAATTCTGGCCCTTGGCCTGATCGGGGTTGTGCTGCTCCAACGCTCTGAGGGCGGTGGATTGGGCATTGGTGGCGGCGGTGGTGGCGGCGCAATGAGCGGCCGTGCGGCCGCCACGGCACTGGCCAAGATGACATGGATTCTGGCAACCGGTTTCCTGATCACCTCGCTCACGCTCACGGTGATCGCTGCCAATAGCGTTGGTGGTGGTTCTGTGCTGGACCTCCCAGACCTGAGCACAGCATCCCCCGCCGAAATCGCCCCGACCATTGATCCAAACGCGATTTTAACCCCAGACCTTGGCGCTTTGCCAAGCACAGGCACGGATGCCGCCCCAGTGGCCACTCCAGACGCCCCCGCAACCCCGCCAGCTTCTGAGTAATGGTGCGTGGGGACCACGCACCCTACAGATAAAGCAACCATAAAAGGCGTGCTGCTGAGATAACCGCGCGCGCCCTTTTGCTTCACTCCTGCCCCAGCACATCCGCCACGCGCGCGCAGAGTGGGCCGCAGGCCGGTTTGTTCTCAGCCTCTAGCACTCGCAACCGCGCGGCGTCGGAAGGTTCCACTCTCGGTCATTCTAAAGAATAACCTGCCGTGCAGTGCATGCCCCCATACTTCGATTTGTATTTGTAAAACGTGCCTTGGCTGATCCCATAGCGCCTGCACAAGCCCGCCGTCTTCTCGCCAGCTTCTTGCTCTTTCAGCATCTGAATAATCTGCTCATCCGTGAATCGCTTCTTCATGTTATCTGTCCTTTTCGTTGGCCAGACTCTACATCATTTTCGAGGGGTTTTAGGGGCGCAGGTCAAGAGGTAATCAGATTTAGCTGCGGCTTGCGTCATGTTTGCATGGGACAGAGGGTAGGCGGTCAGTATTCGCGGCCAAGGCCAGCTTTTATCGGGTCATCCATCGACCCATGCGCCGTGGCCAGATACACCCCTTGGCACACCTGAATGGCCCGCGCCGCCGCCATGCCCGCCACAAGGCCGATTACCAATTTTCCCATGCGCCCCACATGCCCTGCCGTTACACCCCATGCGGGTGCGATATTGGTAGGGCGCGCGGGCGGGCGCAAGGTGCAAAGCGGTGGTGCGGTGAACCCCCACCCTACGGGTAAAGCGCCTCACGAACCCTGTTTAGGTAAGCCATAAGCGGTGCATCGGCATTGATGCGTTTGCTGAGCATGGTCTCGGTTGGCGAGCCCGCCATAGAGGCAAGCACCGGCGCGGCAGAGACATCGGCGGCGGTTGGCGTATCTCCAAACAGGAAGGGCTTATCGCCCAGCAGCGTCAGAATGGCTTTGATATCCTTATCGGCCCGCTCAAACTGCTCCTCAACCGAGTGCCGCCCCATGCCTTGCGCGTGCATACTATCCCGTACCTTTTGCCGGATCTTCTTGGTGATAAAGCCGCGCATGAGCGCTGGGATCATGCCAAAGAACTGTTCCTTCACCACCTCCCAATTGGCATCGTTCAGCCAGCGATCACAGACCAGCGCAAAGTAGAGGTGCTCGTCGCACATGCGGATAATCGCGCGCGAGGTTGCCCGCTGCTCGGGGCTAAGGCTCGCATCAAAATCAACGCTGAATTTCTGCTCCAGATAGGTGCGGATATCCTCACTATCGGGGATGGTCGTGTCGCCATCCACCAGCATCGGTAACTTGGCCTTCGGGGCTTTGCGCGGGTCACCCGGCACCACCTCGAACTCGGCTCCCGCTAATTTAAGCAAGCACATGGCCTTCACCCCAAAAGGGCTGGCTGAAGGGGCACCGAAAGCGGGCGCGAAGGTAACAAGTTTTAGCATGTGAATTCTCCTATGAATGCTTCGCAGCTGTGATACAGTGCGCTACTGCCAATTTCTGTCAAGAGCGCACACCATGTCCCGCAGCCACCGCCTAATGCAACTCATGCAGCTTTTCCGCACGCTGCACCCACCCGTGCGCGCCCAAGCGCTGGCTGATGAAACGGGGGTTTCGCTGCGCTCGGTCTATCGCGATATTGAAGCATTGCGCAGCATGGGGGCGGTGATAGACGGCGCGGCAGGCTATGGATACACCCTCATTGATGACCCCGCCTTGCCCCCGATGAGCTTCTCGCAAGACGAGATCGAGGCGCTGGTGTTGGGGCTGCGCGAGGTGCAAGCGGTGGCGGACCCTGTGCTGGCAGGGGCGGCGCAAAACGCGCTGGCCAAGCTGCGCGCCAGCCTGCCAAGCTCGCAAAGGCACCAGCTAGAGCACGCCAGCCTGCACGCCAAGCGCTTCCACCATCGGCCAGAAATCTGCATAGATGTGGCGGCGCTGAGGAAAGCTATTCGGGCTGAGCGGGTGGTGCGCATAGAATACGGAGACCATACGGGCGCAAAGTCTGTGCGAGATATCTACCCGCTGGGAATAGTGTTTTTTGAAAGCACGTTGGTGGTGTCGAGCTATTGCCTGCTCCGGCAAGATTTTCGCACCTTCCGGCTGGACCGGATCAAGAGCTTCATCGAAACAGGTCAAAGCTTCCGCCCCAAGCGGGTGCCGCTGCTGCGGGAGCTATTTGCCAAGTTCAAGGCGGAATCCGAATCTCGTGGCTAGGGCGGTCATGCTTGCACGACCCGCGCCGTTGATGTGGGCGTTTTATATTCCGCAATTTTGCATACAAATTGCTGGGGGAAGGGTCGCCGAGGCGGCGCGACGCCGGAGCTGTCCGGCAGCTCCGAGCTTGCTTTTTCTCCCTGGGGGGCAAGCCCCCCGTCGACAAAGCACGGTTTTTGCGAGCAAAAACCGGTGGCCCTCACGGGCCATGGCCTCGCTACGCTCGGCGGCGCATGCCTCTAGGTTTGCGAATTTACCTGAGGTTATCCACAAGATATTGTCTTTGCCCCCTTGCCCGACTCCCTAATCCTCTGTAAGACTCAAACCCCGTGATAGAGTGAAAAGCTGCAAAGGCGCGCTCACCTTTTAAACGATTCTCACGGGGGCCAAACAGGCATGGCACGATATATATTTATTACTGGCGGCGTGGTTTCCTCCCTTGGTAAAGGGCTGGCATCGGCTTCTCTTGGCGCGCTCCTGCAAGCCCGAGGCTACACGGTGCGCCTGCGCAAGCTCGACCCTTACCTAAATGTTGACCCCGGCACCATGTCCCCCTTTGAGCATGGCGAGGTGTTTGTAACCGATGACGGCGCAGAAACCGACCTTGACCTTGGCCACTATGAGCGTTTCACCGGCGTTTCGGCGCGTAAAACCGATAGCGTGTCTTCCGGCCGCATCTATTCCACCGTGCTGGAAAAGGAGCGCCGTGGCGATTACCTCGGTAAAACCATTCAGGTTATCCCGCATGTGACCAACGAGATCAAAGATTTCATCGAAATCGGTGATGATGAGGTGGATTTTATGCTCTGCGAGATCGGCGGCACGGTTGGCGATATCGAGGCCCTGCCCTTCTTTGAGGCCATCCGCCAGTTTAGCCAAGAGCGCTATGGCGAGTGCATATTTATGCACCTCACATTGGTGCCTTACATCGCCGCTGCTGGTGAACTTAAAACCAAGCCCACCCAGCACTCGGTGAAGGAGCTGCGCTCAATCGGCATAGCGCCCAACATCCTGATGTGCCGCGCCGAGCGGCCTATTCCCGAGAAAGAACGCGCCAAGCTGGCGCTGTTTTGCAACGTGCGGCCTGAGGCTGTAATCCCCGCGCTTGACCTGAAATCCATTTATGAAGCCCCGCTGGCCTATCACCGTGAAGGCATGGACCGCGCCGTATTGGAAGCCTTCCACATTACGGACGCCCCCGAACCGGATATGACCAAATGGGACGAGGTGATGGACTCGATCAACCTGCCCGAAGGCGAAGTGAAAATCGCGATTGTTGGCAAATATACCCAGCTTGGGGATGCCTATAAATCCATCGCCGAAGCCCTGACCCATGGCGGGATCAAGAACCAAGTGAAGGTGAAGGCCGAGTGGATTGACTCGGAGCTTTTTGAGGGCGAAGACGATGTGACGCCCCACTTAGAGGGCTTTGACGCCATCCTTGTGCCCGGCGGCTTTGGCGAGCGTGGCACCGAGGGTATGATCAACGCCGCGACCTATGCGCGGACGCATAATGTGCCGTATTTCGGCATTTGCCTCGGCATGCAAATGGCGGTTACGGAAGCGGCGCGCAACCTCGCGGGCATTGGCAATGCTGGCTCTGAGGAGTTTGACCATGAAGCCGGTGCCAAGCGCTTTACCCCAATCGTTTACCACCTCAAGGAATGGGTGGAAGGCAACCGCACCATTCAGCGTGAAGAGGGCGACGATAAGGGCGGCACCATGCGGCTGGGCGCTTATAATGCCACACTAAAAGAAGGCTCCAAGATCGCCGAAATTTACGGCACCACCGCCATTTCAGAGCGCCACCGCCACCGCTATGAGGTGGATATGAGCTATCGCGACAAGCTGGAGGCTGGCGGGCTGGTGTTCTCTGGTATCTCGCCCGATGGCAAGCTGCCGGAAACCATCGAAATTAAAGACCACCCGTGGTATATCGGCGTGCAATTCCACCCCGAGCTGAAATCGCGCCCGTTTGAACCGCACCCGCTTTTTGCCAGCTTTATTGAAGCCGCTGTGAAGCAAAGCCGGTTTGTGTAATGGAGCCCGTCCTACGATACATTCGGCAGATTCTCGCCAATATGGGGCCGAGTCTTCGAAGACCAGCCAGAATTCGCTCTATCTTAAAGCCAAAAAGTAAGTTATACTGCGCGAGTACTGTGATTACTTTCGCCCGTTAACCCTTTCTTTCTTTACCTAAATATTTTCTTAAACTTTATGCTATGGTATTATTGTTGGCAATAATTCGAGGTTTGCTATGCGGTTTGTTCTTTTAGCTTTCGTCCTAATCGGGGTGGCACTTTTTCTTGCCAATCCTCGGAGCTTTGGTGTTGGCTACGGTGTGGAGCTTTCCGAAGGAAAATCACTCGCCCGAGTCACGCCCCGTTTGAACCTTTCCAAAATCGGAGATTTTGGGGCTGAGATGGTTGACGTGGTTATCGTGGCATCCAGCCGCGCTGCCGAAAGCTATGCCGCAAGCGGGAACCAAGTTTATCGCACGGTCAAGCAACCTCCAACATATCCAGAGCAGCTCAGGGCCATTGCGCTCGCGCTGTCCGTAGAGCCAGAAGAAACCGCTGTAAGCATGTATGACGCAACAGAGGCCTGTTTGGGGGAGAGCGGCATTGAGGCCGCGCCCCAAATGGTGAACTATTTCAGTGGCTTGGTGCAGGTTGTGGCCATTACAGCAGAGCTTCCCGAAGCGGAAAAGGCCGAGCAGTTTGTGGCCTTGAGTGCGCCGCTCACGGTCTCGCTTAAGGCTTGGCTTCAGTTCATGTCCGAAAGTGAACGCGCTGAAAATGCGCTGTTGTTGGAAAGCTGGGCAGCGCAGCCCAAGGCTCTGGTTGCCTGCCATTTGGATTGGCTTAACCTGCGCCAATAGCCAGCTTTAGCCGCTGCAGAGCGGCGTGTGGCATCCGCAGAATCTTCCACCTCCATATTGAGCTTATCCGTTGTGGTATGCCACCCAATGGAGCCCAAATCTTTAAGCTCATCAGGCGTTAACCGCTGCTTCACCTCAAAGAGCACGCTGCTAAAGCGCCCGCCCTTTGGGCCAATGTTTGAAATGGCCCCTAATACAGGGCAGCGCAGGGCGGTGTATTTCTAGCTTTAAATTCACGCCGCTCATCCTTTTTGCGGCGTGCGGCAGGCGATTCGTACAATTGTATCCATCGATGGAAAATCCTGCTTGCGCCTGCGCTGGCAATCCCGCACCTTGCAAAAAAAGGAGAGGCCAATGCTTGAATTTCATGTTTTAGATGTTTTCACCAAAACCCCGTTTTCCGGCAACCCTTTAGCCGTGGTGCTTGGGGCCGGTGCGCTCAGTGATGCGCAAATGCAAACCATTACGCGTGAGTTCAACCTTTCTGAGACCATCTTTGTGCAAGCGGCAGACGACCCTGCC
>Ga0256845_1002831_pt1 | contig 12200 bp, 11 predicted proteins | sample RiftiametaG_FD_189101 | JGI IMG/M metagenome (GOLD analysis project Ga0256845, IMG submission 189101) | Tube worm associated microbial communities from hydrothermal vent at the East Pacific Rise, Pacific Ocean - Riftia | ecosystem: Host-associated > Annelida > Integument > Unclassified ... | reverse complement strand
GCTTGTATTTTGATGTTTTTTTCCATTCCTCCCAACCTTTTTTAGAAGATTCTGTCAATAAATCAACCTGTTTAAACCCTTTAGAAACTGCAAATTTTTCTGCCCCTTTTCCTGCTAATAAAACATGTGGTGTATCTTCCATTACTTTTCTAGCTACAGAAATAGGATGTACAATATTTTGCATACAAACTACGGCGCCGTAATTACCGTTTTTATCCATAATACAAGCATCCAACGTTACATTTCCATCTCTGTCTGGTCTTCCACCAATACCAACGGTGTTATTTTTTGCATCTGCCTCTTCAATTTTACAACCCTGTTCAACAGCGTCTAATGCTGTTCCGTTTTTTTCTAGTACTTTCCACGCCGTTTTAGAAGCTCTCTCAACATTCCAAGTTGCAATTACCAAAGGTTTTATCGCTTTTGATGATTGTTTTTTTACTGATGATGATTCCTCAGATTTACAAGATGATAATACCGTTGCTCCAGAAGCAACACCCAAACTTACTAAGGATGCTCCTTTTAAAAAATTTCTTCGTTTCATGTTAATTCTTTTTAAAAAATTTAGATTGTATAAAACCCAATCCGTAGCCTAAAAATTGAGTAACTGAAGTAATGATACTTAAAAAAGCTACTTGCAAACTTTTATTTTGCAACAATGCATCTAAAAAAATTAGCGCAAAATAAAATCCATAGAAAACCAATAATTGCCAAAATCCAAAAATAGCTAAAATAATACTGATGTCTAAACCAATAATAAACAACGAAGGAAACCAATACGTAATTTTTGCAGTGGTTGGATATCGCTTATTTAATTGTGGTCTCGCTTTACCAAATGCCAACGTTTGATTAAAAAACTGATCTATGGTACTTCTTCTTTTATGATATACAAAAGCTTTTTCTATGAGTTGGGTTTGACATCCGTTTTCCCACAAACGAAAGGTTAAATCAATATCTTCGCCAGCTTTTAAATCAGAAAAACCATTGGTCAGCATAAATGCTTTTTTAGAAATTCCCATATTAAAACTTCTTGGTTGAAACTTTCCTACCGCATTTTTTTTTCCTCTAATTCCGCCAGTAGTCAATACAGAAGTCATTGAATAATTAATAGCCTTTTGTAACGGAGTAAAGTTTTTATGTGCTGTATCTGGGCCTCCAAAAGCATCGGTAAAATTACTTTGTAGTGCTTTTTTTACTTCGGATAAATATTGAGGTGGTAAAATAACATCAGAATCTAAAATGATAAAATAATTACCACTTGCTTTTTGCATTCCGTAATTTCTACTTAGTCCCGCACCACTATTTTCTTTAAAAAAGTAATTAATTTTAAGCTTAGAAATATACTTTTCTACAACAATATCACTTTTCTCACTAGAACCATCTTCAATAAGAAGTACTTCAAAACCGTCTTTAAAATCTTGTTTCGTTATACTCTCTAGCAATTCATCCACCTCCTTTGGTCGATTATATACTGGAATGATGATGGAAAAACGAAGTTGCATCAATTTAAAAGTTCTTTTGCATGTATCATTGCACTTTCTGAAATATCTTTTCCACTCAACATTTCTGCAATTTCAACAATACGTTCGTCTACATTTAAGTGCTTTAAATTGGTAGTGGTTTCTCCGTTCACATCCTCTTTAAACACTTTATAATGCTGATTTCCTTTAGATGCAATTTGTGGTAAATGCGTAATGGTAATTACCTGCATATGCTTACTCATTTGCTGCATTATAGCCGCAATTTTATTAGATATCTCTCCCGAAACACCTGTATCTATCTCATCAAAAATAATGGTAGGCAATTGTATATTTTCTGATAATATTTTCTTGATAGACAGCATAATTCGAGACAATTCTCCTCCTGAAGCTACTTTTTTCAACGCTCCGAAACTACCGCCTTTATTTGCAGAAAACAAAAATTGAATCTCATCTTTTCCGTTAAATGTATATTTTTCTGTTGGATGTATATCAATATTAAAACGAGCATTTTCCATTCCTAAATTAGTTAGCAAAAGCTCTAATTCTTGGTGTAGTTTTGGAATAACTCTAATCCTCGATTTAGAAATTAGCAACGCAACATTATCTAACTTGATTGCAATACTTTTTATCTCTTCCTTTTTTTTATGGATGATTTCATCGGCATTTTCTACTTGCTCAACTTGTATTGATAATTGGGTTTGTATTGCCAACAATTCTAACACCGAAGTAACATTATGTTTCTTTTGTAAATTGTAAATTAGCTGTAATCTATCGTTTAATTCTTCCAACTCATTCGGGTTCAAATCTACCGATTCATTTGCCGATTCTAATTCAGAAACCACATCATCTAACTCAATCTTAATACTCGTAATTCTTTCTGATAACTCTTGATATTCTTTAGAAAATAGTGCTATTTTCTGTAAGTTATTTTCTAAGGAATACAGCAAACTTTGTGCGCCAACTTCATCATTTACAGCAGTTTGTAAGGCTTCAGATAAATTGACTTTTATTTCTTCAATATGATTGAGTTTTTCTATTTTTTCTTCTAAAACTAGTTGCTCATCTTCTTTTAAACCTGCCTCAATCAACTCGTTATACAAATGCAAATTATAATCGTATTGTTGATTGGCTTCTTGTTGTGTTATTAACAATACTGTCAACTCTTTTTGAAGTTGATTATATTGTTTCAAACCTCTTTGATACGAAGCTATTCTTTGTTTATTTTTTGCCAAGGCATCAATCACATCAAACTGAAAATTAGTGTCTGATAATTGTAAGGTTTGATGTTGAGAATGTATATCTATCAATTTCGATTTTAATTCATTTAAAACCGATAATGTAACTGGAGTATCATTTACAAAAGCTCTCGATTTACCTGAAGGCAAAATTTCTCTTCTTATAATAGTACTCTCTTCATAATCTACATCAACTTTATCAAAAAAAGATTGTAAATGATAATTTTTAACAGCAAATTCAACTTCTACAACACATTTCTTAGAAATATCTTTTAAGGTAGATACGTCTGCTCTTTTTCCTAAAACCAAACCCAAAGCCCCTAATAAAATTGATTTACCTGCGCCTGTTTCTCCTGTAATTGTAGTCAATCCAGCAGAAAAATCAATAGATAACTGATTGATTAAAGCGTAATTTTGTATGGAAAGTGATGTAAGCAACGAATTTTATTTTAAAATATAAAATTACTTAATTTTTCGCCACTTACTGTTATTATTCGGAGAGATTTTTCTTAAAACTTGAACAAGTCTTTGTGAGTTCCCTAAATTAGAAGTATCAGAATACATATTTACAATTTCATCTGCTTTGGCATCAAAAAACACTCGAATCAGATAATTACCAATAGTTTTATTGTATATACTTTGTAAAGAAATAACACTTTTTTCTATGGTTTTTTTTCCTGCAGCTTTATCTTTTACAAAAAGATCTAATCCTTTTCTATGGTAGTTATACTGGGTATTTCTATATCCTTTTAATCTTGATGACAACAAGTTATCAATCAACAAAAAACGGTTTATTTTACCAACCTGATTAGACCAAGCACTAATACCACTTTGTTGTGCATTTAGCATTATTTTTTCTGCTTCTTTTAAAAATTTTTCTCCCCCATATTTTGCAAACGTATCTGCGTCTAAGCCTAAAATAACTTGTACATAAAAAACAATTGTTGAAATTAAATTAGAATCGAAACTTGTAGGATTGTACACCAATGGATCAAATTCAGTATATTTAAAAGAAAAATCATTGTCTTTTAAATTTAAAATAGGTGTGGTGTAAGATGCATTAAAAACGGGACGTGTAGATTGCACCTGAATACTCGCCTCAAAACGATTTGATGAAGGCTGAGAGTTTATAATAATGGTAATTCCACAATTTATTCTTTCATGTGGTTCTACAACCTTATCTGTCCATTTTGTTTGGTTGATAAACTCTGTAAGCGATTTTTGTAATGTTGCAAAAACCTGTTTGTTTGAACCCGAAATTTTATCAGTATTTACAGTAACCAAACAATTTAATTCTTGTGATTTTACTGTAAAAACTAAAAAAAACAATACAAAAAGTAATATAATTTTACGCATCAATTCTTTTTATAATTTGGCTCATAATATCATTAGCAACATCAATTTTAGATTTCAGCTCAAAATTGGTTGTCTTTAAATTTTTATCAATGATTGTTATTTTATTGGTATCGGTTGCAAAACCTGCTCCCTTATCTCTCAAAGAGTTCAGTACAATCATATCTAAATTTTTACGCTCTAATTTTCCTTTGGCATTTTCTAATTCATTGTTCGTTTCTAAGGCGAAACCAACCAAAAATTGTTGTTTTTTTATCTTTCCCAATGATGCCAAAATATCTTTTGTCGGTACCAACTCTATCTGTAACGTTGAATCCTTCTTTTTTATTTTTTGAGTGGCTACATTTTTTGGTTTATAATCTGCCACAGCTGCCGATAAAATAGCAATATCTACTTCGTTAAAATAGAGATGAGCTTCATGATACATATCCTCTGCCGATTTTACATCAACTCGTTTTATAAAAGAATGCTCTATTTTTTGATTTGATGGACCAGAAATTAATACAACTTCTGCGCCTAAATTAGCGGCTGTTTTTGCAATTGCAAATCCCATTTTCCCTGAAGAATGATTTCCTATAAAACGTACAGGGTCAATTGCCTCATAGGTTGGTCCTGCTGTTATCAATACTTTTTTTCCACGAAGTGGCAATTTAGAGAGGATATCATTTTCTATAAAAGACACAATATCCTGTGGTTCTGCCATACGCCCTTCTCCAATCAATCCACTTGCCAATTCCCCTGACGTTGCAGGAATCATCTTATTATCAAACGATTGTAGTTTTTCTAAACTTTTTTTAGTGGATGGATGTTTATACATATCCAAATCCATAGCAGGGGCAAAATAAACAGGACATTTTGCTGATAAATAAGTAGCCAACAACAAGTTGTCGCACACACCGTTTGCCATTTTAGACATGGTATTTGCTGTAGCGGGTGCAATAAGCATATAATCTGCCCAAAGACCTAATGCTACATGACTATTCCATAATTCATTTTCATCATCTTTATCATAAAAAGTTGAGGAAACTGGATTTTTAGAAAGTGTAGAAAGTGTAAGTGGTGTAACAAAATCTTTAGACGCAGGCGTCATTATAACTTTAACTTCTGCGCCAGATTTTATAAACAAACGGACTAAGCTAGCCGTTTTATAAGCGGCTATACCAGCTGTAACGCCAAGTAGAACTTTTTTACCGCTTAAAACAGACATCTTATTCGGTATCTGGTTTTCTGTGATAAATCTTATCGTTTAACCATTCTTCAACTGCTATCGCTGTTGATTTTGGTAACCTCTCATAGAATTTAGAAACTTCTATTTGCTCTTTGTTTTCAAAAACTTCTTCTAAACTATCGTTATAGGTTGCAAATTCTTCTAACTTATCTGTCAATTCTTTTTTAATGTCTCCATTAATTTGACTTGCTCTTTTAGCAATGATAGAAATTGCTTCGTAAATATTTCCTGTAGGCGCTTCAATAGCATCTTTATCATACGTTATTGTACTAACAGGTGCTTGAGATTCTTTATAATCCATAATTAACTTTTTACTAATTGTTTTTGTTCTTTGTGCATTGTTGCCAACATTTTGTCTGAATCTTCCATAAACTTAGACTCTGGGAAACTTCTTTTTAACTTATCGTAGGCTTTTATAGCGTCTTTTATACGTGCTGATTTTTTTCTTGTAGTACTTTTCAATACAAAATCATGTGCAGCTTTTAATCTATAATACAACGCTTCTTCTTTAAACTCTGAACCTAAATAATCTGACAATAAATTATCGAAAGCGGCAATTGCTGCTTTATAATTTCTTAAATCGTAATCTGCAGTTCTGTAATATGTTTTTGCTATTTCAAAATACTTCTTTTGCATTTTGTAACGCAATTCTTTATAATGTTTATTAGCTTCTTCTATTCTAGAAGATTCTGGATAGGTATCAATAAAACTTTGAAAAGAGTTTAATGCCTTATTTGTGTCTGTAGGATCTAAATTAAACCTTGGTGATGCCAACTTATAGCTATAAGCTGATAAAAACGCAGCTTCTTCTTTTTTAGAGCTCTTCGGATAATTTTTTGTAAATCGGCTAAAATAATACCCTGCAAGACTATAATTTTTTTCATTAAAATTAGATTGCGCCACCATAAATTGAATTCTCTCCATTTGAGGTTTACCTCTATATGTTGGTGTTACCTTTTCAAACAACCGTAAAGCTTTACCAAATTTTTTGGTTTCGTACATTTTCACAGCCATTTTATATTGTTCTATGGCAGTTCCTTTGTTTAATACCTTTTGATATTCGCCACACGATGTTAGCAATAAAGTAATTATAGATAAATATACTATTTTTTTCATTCGTAAGCTCCGATTTATGTCAGAGTGCAAAATTAGTGATTAATTATGGATTATTAAAACGATTTTTACATTGTAAAATTACCTCTGCAAATAACCTAAAAAACTATTATTGAAAGAACAAATTACTACTAATTATTTGTTAATCTTACACTTGTAATGAGTATAGAGATTCGCAATTAAATTAATTCTCTATAAAACCTTACTTCTTAAAACTCTTTTACAAACTTAGCGATTTTTGTTTGCAGTATATTTGATGCTTTTACCAAAGGCAAACGAACTTCATCTTTACAAATGGCAAATTCCTGTAATAACGATTTTATACCTGCAGGATTCCCTTCTTCAAAAATATAATCAATGCAATCAGTAATTTTATAATGTAATTTATAGGCTTCTGCTGATTTCCCTTCCAATCCTAACTGAATCATTTTAGAAAATTGTTTTGGCAAACCTCCACCAATAACACTAATTACTCCTGCTCCACCAGCTAAAGTCATCGGTAAAGCAATCATATCATCACCAGAAATTACTAAAAACCCTTTTGGCACCTGCTGTATTATTTTCATGGCTTGTACCAAATCTCCTGCGGCTTCTTTTACTGCAATAATATTTTTAAAATTATTTGCTAACTTAATTACTGTTTGTGGCAACATGTTAGAAGCTGTTCTTCCTGGAACATTATACAAAATAATCGGTTTCGAACTCGCTATTGAAATAGCCTTAAAATGCTGATAAATCCCTTCTTGAGTTGGCTTATTATAATAAGGAGAAACTGACAGAATCGCATCAAAATCAGACAAGTCTGTTGTTTTAATTTCTTCAACAACGGCCAATGTATTATTCCCCCCAATTCCTAAAACCAAAGGCAAACGCTTGTTGTTTACTTCTATAATTTTAGTTTTAACGGCTTCCTTTTCTACTTTATTTAATGTTGCTGGCTCACCAGTTGTACCTAAAACCACTAAATAATTAACTCCATTTTTAATTTGGTGATTTACCAAACGCTCTAAAGCTTTAAAATCTACAGTCTTGTCAGATTTAAAAGGTGTTACCAAAGCAACCCCTATACCCATAAGTTTTTGCATAAGTATCTTAATTTTAAAACGGTAAAGTTACCTTTTTTCTTTTGAGAATTATTTAAAAAAACAACTCTTTATTCTGCTATTTCTAGTTTTTTAAGGATTTGTAAATACTTTTTTACTTCTAAAACAAATTCTTTAACATTAGTCGTATTTCCTAATATTTCGATGTCAAACAAGTCTGTGTTTACATCTTTAAAACCGATTTTAAAAGTCGCTTTAGAACACAACGTTGCGTATTCTAAATATTTGTTTTTTGTATCATCTAAATTGAGGAGTAAATCAAACGGTTCATCTATAAAATTTAAAAAACTTGTATCTATAAAGTTTCCTTTCCAATCAATATCTTTTTCTGAGAAATGATGATATGATGCTTCATTATTTTTATCAAATTTTCTAAAACTATATGTTTTACAATTTCTTACTTGTAATGTGTTTTCTACCAATTCTTTTAAATCGATTTTTGAAGAAATTTCATCCGTAGTTAAAATAGCTACTGATTGTATTACTTTCTCTGAAACATTTCTATTCGTAAGAAAATTTGACATTTTTTTATCAAATTTCCGTTTCAATACTGTACTCTTAATTTTAGCAATCAAACTCATCTTATTTTACAGAGCAAACTTACAGAATTATTTTCTTTGAATAAGTCAATTTTTACCAAAGTCAACTTTTAACAAAATAAATTGATTGAGTTGCTTATCATATTTCTGAAAATTATCATCAGAAACCAAAATAAGAGATTGCTTTCCGTTAGCTAATCTAGGTCCGAATGTAATTCCTTCAATATTATCAATAATTCCATTGGTTAATTTTGATTGAATATCTGCCAAATTTAAAATTAACTCTTTTTTTATAGGTGTATATTTTGCCTCTTTTAAGGACTTTACATCCAATATATTTGTAGTGTTTTTATCAATAACTGCATTAAAAATCCGAACAATATTTCCGTAACTCCCGTAACCACTCTGATAAGTTCTTTCTACAATAAAAAAGTGATTTTTTTTATATTCTAAAATAGCTGTCAATCCGTTTACATTAAATTTCCCTTTTACGGGCTTGGTAATATTTTCTAGTTGATACGCAAACTGTCTTGTTGCCGTCTGGGTTTTCTTATCAAAATAGGTAATTCTAATTGGGGTGCTTTTCTTTATAATCGTTGCCTCTTCTCCATCAATCTCTAAAGGAGCTTCCATAGCAACCCAAAAACCATTACCATTAACACTTTTACTTGACCCCTCAAAAGTTGCATTGTTTACAGGCTTTGAATTACTATTTGCTAAAAACATATCAGGAATACTATAGTTTGTATGTCTTTTTCCTGACGCATCTGTAGAAAAAACCAACGGGTTTTTATTCTTATAAATTTTTCCTTCACTTGTAAAATAAACTTTTTGTGTTTTTTCATCCACAAAAATCGATTCTAAATCTAATGCATTTTTTGTATAAAAAGAAGTTGTTGCATCTTTTAAAAACACAACATCTGTAAAATTTATCGAGGTTATTTTATCCTTTTTAATATTGATTTTTGCTTTTAAAAACCGAGGATTCAAAGCATCATCTACAACTATATAATACTGATTGTTTGCAAAATCGATGCCTGATAAACCGCCTATAAATGTGTTTTTAATTTTTGTGTTTGGCGGCACAATATATTCGTCTAAAAAAGAGAATGTTATTTTTTGCTGCGTTTTACAACTCATCAATAGAAAAAAAGAAAGGAGAAATATTAAAATTTTAAGCTTCATTTGTAGTGTTGTTTTCTTTAAAAATTATCGATTTACAGATGAAGTATTGTGCAACAATATAGGTGATCATAATTATAATTCCGTATACTTCTTTAGCTTCATAAAACCGATTGATAGCAAGTACACTGTCTGAAACAATAAAAACAATTGCACCTAAAAACAACCATAAACTATCTGTTGTTTTTCGAGAAATATAATTTAATAATGCAACTGCTCCGAATGAAGATATGGTGATTCCATATATTATTACAGGTATTTTCATCACTCCCAATCCATCAAAAATTAAATTTAAAAGCAGCACAAAAAACACTACAAATGGCAGTGTTGCCAATAGAATCTTTTTAATAGAAATTTTTTGTAAAAAACCTGCTGTAATTTTAATATAAATAATGTGTGCCAATAAAAAGGAAGCTAATCCGAATACAAAAAACTGTTCTTTAAAAAGCAGTAAAACATCACCCCAAAAAGAGAAAAATAAGGCAGAAATAAACCAAAAATTTGACTTTTTTACCGAAACCAAATACACAATTGCCAACGTTGTCATTAACAAAGGTTTAAAAATCATTTCTCCGATACTGTTATCTGTAATTACTGCCCAGACATCTGCCATAAAAACGGCTAAAAACACGATGGATGCAATGGTTATTTTGGTTTGTTTTTTCATGAAGTTATTTTTTAAATTTAAGAAATTACCACGTCATTCGCTCCTCATTTCTCGCAATGACATTTTGTTTCTATTTTATTATATCAATAAAATCTTGCTCAGAAATAATCTCAACTCCTAAGTCTTCAGCTTTTGTTTTTTTACTCGGTCCCATTTTATCACCTGCCACAATAAAACTTGTTTTTTTAGAAATAGCACTGCTTACTTTTCCGCCGTTATCTTCGATTGCTTTTTTCAATTCGTTTCTTGTCATTTGGTAAAAAACTCCTGATACTACAATGGTTTTTCCTGCTAATTTATCGGTTTGATTTGCTAAATTTTCTGCGGATATTTCCAATTGCACTCCATAATTTTTTAATCGATTTACAAGTTGAATATTTCCTAAATCATTAGAAAAATCAATGATACTTTGGGCAATTCTATCGCCAATTTCATCAACCGAAACTAAGGTTTCAAAACTGGCAGTCATTAAGTTATCAATACTTTTAAAATGTTTTACCAATTTTTTAGCAACAGTTTCTCCTACAAATCGAATTCCGAGTGCAAACAGCACTTTTTCAAAAGGAATTTCAATGGATTTTTTAATTCCTGCAATCATATTTTGTGCAGATTTCTCTGCCATTCGTTCTAACGGAATAATCTGGTCTATTCGTAAATCATACAAATCTGCATAATTCTGTATCAAACCATTTTCTCGCAACAAATCAACCGTTTCACCTCCCAAACCATCAATATCCATTGCTTTTCTACTGATAAAATGCTGGATTCTACCTGTAATTTGTGGTGCGCAACCAAACTCATTTGGACAATAATGTTTTGCATCACCCTCTGTTCTCACTAATTCAGTACTACATTCAGGGCAATGGGTTGCGTAAATTGTTGGCATAGAATCCGAAGGGCGTTTTGTAAAATCTACTGCAATAATTTTTGGAATAATTTCACCCCCTTTTTCTACAAAAACAGTGTCGTTTATACGAATATCTAACTTTAAAATTTGATCTGCATTGTGCAAAGATGCTCGTTTTACCGTTGTTCCTGCCAATTGTACAGGTTCTAAATTTGCCACAGGAGTAATTGCCCCTGTACGCCCAACTTGATAGGTGATTTCATTTAAAATTGTAGAAACTTGTGCTGCTTTGAACTTATAAGCAATTGCCCAACGAGGATATTTTGATGTATAACCTAACTCCTCTTGTTGCTGTAAATTATTTACTTTAATAACAACTCCATCTGTTTCATAAGGCAAATCGTGTCGCTTTGTATCCCAAATATTTATGAAATCAAAAACTTTATCAATTGTTTTTGCTAAAACGATGGTTTTTGGGACTTTAAACCCGATATTTCTTGCTGCTTCTAAACTTTCTAAATGTGTACTATATCTACGTTCATCAGTTACAACTTGATACAATAAGCAGTCTAACGGACGCTTAGCAACTTCTGCACTATCTTGTAATTTTAAACTTCCGCTGGCGGTATTTCGAGGATTTCTGTACGGGTCTTCTCCATTTTCTAAACGCTCTTTATTCATTTTATTAAAACCATCTAAAGGCAAAATAATTTCTCCTCGCATTTCAAAATCACTCACAAAATCTCCATCTATTTTTAATGGAATCGATTTAATAGTTCTAATATTTGTACTAACGGCATCTCCTTGAAAACCATCACCACGAGTAACCGCTTTTACAAACTGACCGTTTTTATAGGTTAGATTGATAGAAGCTCCATCGTATTTCAATTCACAAGTGTATTCGGTATCTTCCGTTCCTAACATCTTATGAATTCGTTTTTCCCAATCTTGTAAATCTTCTTTAGAATACGAATTATCTAAAGAATACATTCGGTTTTTGTGTGTTACCGTTTCAAAATTTTTAGTAATACTACCTCCTACTCTTTGTGTGGGAGAATTGGCGTCAAAAAATTGAGGATTCTCCTGCTCTAACCGTTCTAATTCTTTCAGTTTTTTATCAAAATCAAAATCAGAAATAGTAGCATTGTCTAACACATAATAATTGTGGTTGTGCTGGTTTAATTCGGTTCTTAAGGATTGTATTTGTTGTAGAATGGTCATTTAAATAGTTTTCAAAGACCTCACTTTTTTTAAAAATCTGTGAGATATAGCCAAACGTAAAAATACATTTTCTAAATTAGAAAAGCATAAAAACACCTCTTTAAAACAGGGCAAACTCACACTTTTTCAAGTTGTTTTTCACAATAATTAATTGATTAATAGTCAGTTAAGTTATTTTTTATTTGTATATTATACTGATAATCAATAATTTAACTCAATGAATAAGCAGAG
>Ga0256845_1002830_pt1 | contig 12205 bp, 8 predicted proteins | sample RiftiametaG_FD_189101 | JGI IMG/M metagenome (GOLD analysis project Ga0256845, IMG submission 189101) | Tube worm associated microbial communities from hydrothermal vent at the East Pacific Rise, Pacific Ocean - Riftia | ecosystem: Host-associated > Annelida > Integument > Unclassified ... | reverse complement strand
TATGCCTTTTGCTCAAGACTTCACCAGTGAGCAGATACAAGAGAGGCAAAAGATAGAGCGTTAGAGAGTTGAAAGTTGAAAGTTGAAAACGACTAGCGGCGAAAACGGCGAAGTTTACAAAGGATTTCGGAAAATATCGGGTAGGGCGTAAAAATGGGCGGGTTTGGATCGGGGCGGCATGACGGCAAGCAAAAGGCTGAACATTGCCGCAAGATAGACATAAACAAACTGTTGCAGGCGGGGTGCTTGAAGTCGGGGTATTCCGGCGGCTGGCAATGGCTGGAAGATGGCGAACAGGTTGCCAATATCGGGTTCAATACTGTTGGGAATAAAATTACCCTAAGGTATCGTTTCCGCTCCAATGGCAGCGATTGGGAGGAAATCGAGCAACCCACGCAAATCAGGTGGACCCCGTGCCGTTATGGCGGGGAGCGGCCATATTTCCGCTGTCCGGGGGGGGTGAACGGGAGGGCGTGCGGGCGCAATGCTATCAAGCTCTTTTCGGGGGGCAAATACTTCCTATGCCGCCACTGCTATGACCTCGCCTATAAGAGCCAAAGCGAAACCCGCGCGGATCGGCTTTTCCGGCGCGCCAACAAGCGGCGCATGGCGCTGGGCGGTGAGGCTGGGGTGTATGCTTGGATCAACAGGCCAAAGGGCATGTGGCAGCGGACCTATATTCGCCATAAGGCGGAAATTATACATGCTGAAGGGCTGGCGATGGCCGAAATGCGGCGGATGTTTGCGGGCAAGATCAGCGCGCAGGAAATGGAAATGTATTTTGAGTAACATACCCCGAGGTATATTTTAGAGGGTGCGCCCCATTCCCTCTACTGGTAACATCCCCGCAAAAGGCTGAATCAGGGTGCCCGCATGAATGCTGTTGAAATAGAGGAAGCCATTTCGGCACTGGCTGAGCAGCCCTTTGATGCCGCCGAATTCCCCTTTCTGTTTCTTGAGGCTTTCGGCAACAAGCAAACCACCCTGAAGCGCCTGCGCAAAGGGCAAAACAAGTCTGACATTGGCGGGTTGCTGCAAGCCCATAATATCCACATAAAAACCTGCGATGCGGGCGAAGTTTCCGAGGCCCTACAGGCGCTCAAAGAAAGCCCCGCCACCAAAAAGCACAAAGCCAAGTTCATTCTGGCAACCGATGGCCACACACTAGAGGCCGAAGAACTGGCCACCGGCGATATTATCGCCTGCGATTACCCCCGCTTTAACGACCGCTTCGGCTTTTTCCTGCCGCTGGCGGGCATTACCACCATTCCGCAAATCCGCGAGAGCAGCTTTGATATCAAGGCCACGCGCAAGCTTAACAAGCTTTATATGCAGCTGCTGGCCGATAATCCCGAATGGGGGAGTGATGCCCGCCGCCGCGATATGAACCACTTTATGGCGCGGCTGATCTTTTGCTTTTTCGCCGAAGATACCGAGATTTTCAGAGGTAAAAACACCTTCACCACCACCATTGACCAAATGGGAGACCGGGACGCGGCTAACCTCGCGGATATAATAAGCACCCTGTTTGCCGCCATGAACACCGCCCCCGATAAACGGGCAGGTAGCGGCTTGCCACGCTGGGCGCTGGGCTTTCCCTATGTGAATGGCGGGCTGTTTTCGGGCAGCACCGAGGTGCCGCATTTTAGCAAAATCGCCCGCTCTTATCTGCTGAGCGTTGGCTCGGATGACTGGCAGCAAATCAACCCCGATATTTTTGGCTCGATGATCCAAGCCGTGGCTGATGATAAGGAGCGCGGCGCGTTGGGGATGCATTACACCTCTGTGCCCAATATCCTGAAAGTGCTTAACCCGCTGTTTCTGGATGACCTGCGCCTCGCGCTGGAAAAGGCTGGCACCAGCCCCGCCAAGCTTAAAAACCTGCGCACTCGTATTAGTGGCATTCGGGTGTTTGACCCCGCCTGCGGCTCGGGCAACTTTTTGGTGATTGCCTATAAGGAGCTGCGCAAGCTGGAGGTCGAGGCCAACACCCGCCTTGGCACACCAGACCGCCGCACCGAAATGCGCCTGACCAATTTTCGCGGGATCGAGATTAATGACTTCCCCGCCGAAATTGCCCGCCTTGCGCTGATCATTGCCGAATACCAGTGCGATGTGCTGTATCGTGGCCAAAAAGAGGCGCTGGCGGAGTTTCTGCCGCTGGATGCGCAAAACTGGATCAGATGCGACAATGCTCTGCGGCTGGACTGGCTGAGCATCTGCCCGCCTAAAGGCACGAGCATCAAGCACCGCGCTGATGATCTGTTTGGCACCCCGCTGGAACAGGCGCAGATAGATTTCGAGACCGAGGGCGGCGAAACCTACATTTGCGGCAACCCGCCCTATTTGGGCAGTAAGTGGCAATCGGGTGAGCAAAAGGCGGACCTGAAAGGGGTTTTTGACGGGCGCACAAAAAATTGGAAATCGCTGGATTATGTGGCGGGCTGGTTTATGAAGGCCGCCGATTACGGCCAACACAGCAATGCGGCAGCGGCTTTTGTTTCAACCAATTCTGTATGTCAGGGATTACAAGTTCCATTCTTATGGCCTCATATTTTTGAAACTGGGAGTGAGATTTCGTTTGCTCAAACCAGCTTCAAATGGGCAAACCTCGCGAGCCACAATGCGGGCGTTACGGTCATTATCGTTGGCATTTCTAGTCGCGCTGGGCCTTTGCGGCGGATTTTTTCGATTGCTGAGGATGGGAAGCTTATTGTCAAAGGGGCCACTCATATAAACGCATATCTTGTGGCCGGACCAAATATCATAATTCAACCATCGAAAAAGTCACTGTTTGGATGTGCTTTTATGGCGCTTGGTAATATGCCTAAAGACGGGGGAAACCTCTTAATGTCGGCAGAAGTAGCTAGGAATGAAATCAGACTAGAGCCAGAAATTTCAAAATATGTTTTTGACTTTGTGGGTTCGCAAGAGTTTGTCAGGGGCTTAGTAAGGCGATGCCTCTGGATTGAAGATGATGAAGTTGACTTAGCTTGTGCCTCGAAGCAAATCGCGACTCGATTAGAGAAGGTTAGCGCAATGCGACTTGATAGCGATGCGCTGTCAACCCGTGATTATGCGAGCAAGCCCCACAGATTTAAGCAAATTCAAGGCCGTGGAAAAGACTGGACGATTGTTGTTCCGAAGGTTACTTCTGAAACCCGCGAATATCTTCCGGTCGGGTTATTATCCGCACACTCTATTGTTTCCGACAATGCCTTCGCCCTCTACGACGCTCCCCTTTGGAACATGGCGCTGATCGCCTCGCGCCTGCATCTGGTCTGGATCGCCACCGTCTGCGGCAAGCTGGAAACCCGCTATCGCTATTCCAACACCCTTGGCTGGAACACCTTCCCCGTGCCCAAGCTCACGCAAAAAAACCGGGATGACCTTACCCGCGCCGCCGAAAACATCCTGCTGGCCCGCGAGGCCCATTTCCCCGCCACCATCGCCGACCTCTATAAGCCAAGCGCCATGCCCGAAAACTTGCGCGCAGCACACACCCATAACGACGAGGTGCTAGAGCGCATCTATATGGGCCGCCGCTTCAAAAACGATACCGAACGGCTCGAAAAACTGTTTGAGATGTATACCAAGATGACAACAAAGCCCGCCACATAGCGCCGAGTTTCTCCCTTATAATGATTCATAAAGGAGAAACATGCGGGTTTTCTCCCTTAAGCCTTGCCATATGTGCGGGGTCGCCCTAGATTTCCCCCATGGATATTAAAGACTTTCAAGCTGGGCATTTTGAGCCGCAATATGAATATAAGGCGTTTTTGCCCGCCAATGTGCACCATGATTGGGCCATAAGCGACCCGAAACTGCTGGATATCCTTGGCCGCGCCGACCGCGCCTTGGGCGAGCTAAACGCCTGCGCCAAATTTATCCCCGACATTGATTTTTTCATTGCTATGCATGTTCTGAAAGAAGCGACAAAATCCAGCCAGATCGAGGGCACGCAAACCAATATCGAAGACGCGCTCAAAGCGATTGATGATATCGAGCCAGACCAGCGCGACGACTGGGCCGAAGTGCAAAACTATATCGCCGCCATTCATTTTTCCATTCAGGCGCTGGAGCAACTGCCGCTTTCCAACAGGTTGCTCAAGCAAACCCATGCGCAGATGCTGCAAGGGGTGCGTGGCAAAGAGAAAATGCCCGGCGCGTTTCGGGTATCGCAAAACTGGATCGGGGTCAGCCTGAAAGACGCGGCGTTTGTGCCGCCCCACCACGAGCATTTGCCTGCCTTGATGAGCGACCTCGAAAAGCTGTTGAATGCGCAAAATATTACCTGCCACCCACTGCTGCGCATCGCCATTGCGCATTACCAGTTTGAAACCATCCACCCGTTTCTGGATGGTAACGGGCGCTTGGGGCGGCTGATGATTTCTCTATTTCTGGCCGATAATGGCCTGATGGCTAAGCCCGCGCTTTATCTGTCTGACTATTTCGAACGCAACAAAACCGCCTATATCGACCATTTGATGGCCGTGCGAGAGGCCAGCAAGCTGCAAGACTGGCTGGTGTTTTTTCTGCACGGGGTAGAAGAAACCGCGCGGGCGTCAATTGATGTGTTTACTGGCATTATCGAGCTGAAATCGCGCATTGAGCGGGAGGTGCTGCCACGGTTTAGCGCGCGGCGGCAGGATAATATTCAGGCTTTGATGCAGCACCTCTATGCTCAGCCCATAGTGGATGTGAAAACGGCCATTGAGGTCGTCGGCGTAACCTCGAAAACGGCGGCAGCTTTGGTGCATGATTTGGTGGACCATGGGGTGCTTGCCGAAATTACCGGCCAAAGGCGAAACCGCCTGTTTGTGTTCAAAGAATATTTAGGCTTTTTCAGGAGATAGCTATGCAAGATAGAAAACACATTCCCGCAGTAGCCGTCACCTATGCCCGCACAGGCGTTTCGACCAAATCCGATGAATTGGGAATGCGGGTAATGCAGGCGCGCGCCTACGAGCGGCGGGGCGAGCAGTATTTGCTGATCAAATCCCCGCCCGCTTCGGGCAAAAGCCGCGCGCTGATGTTTATAGCGCTGGATAAGCTGGAAAACCAAGGGGTGAAGAAGGCGCTGGTTGTGGTGCCGGAAAAATCTATCGGCGCGAGCTTTGCCAATGAGCCGCTGAGCCAGTTCGGCTTTTGGGCCGATTGGGAGGTGGTGCCCAAGTGGAACCTGTGCAACGCGCCGGGGGAAGATGGCGGCAAGGTTAATTCGGTGCAGGCCTTCCTTAAGAGCGACGACAAGGTGCTGGTCTGCACCCATGCCACCTTCCGCTTTGCCATGGACCGCTTTGGGGTAGAGGCCTTTGATGATTGCCTGATCGCCATTGACGAATTCCACCATGTGAGTGCGGATGCCGACAATAAGTTAGGCGTGCATTTGGGCGCGCTAATGGCCCGCGACAAGGTGCATATCGTAGCCATGACCGGCAGTTATTTTCGCGGCGACGCGGTGCCGGTGCTAACCCCTGAAGACGAGAGGCGTTTTATCTCTGTTAAATACACCTATTATGAGCAACTCAACGGCTATGAGCACCTCAAAGAGCTGGATATCGGCTATTATTTCTATTCCGATACTTATGTAGATAAAGTGCTGATGGTGCTGGACCCGAATGAGAAAACCATCATCCACATTCCCAACGTGAATTCGCGCGAAAGCACCAAGGACAAGATCAAAGAAGTGGATCACATTGTTGATGCGCTGGGCGAGTGGCTGGGGATTGACGAAACAACCGGATTTCAACTGGTGAAAGCTGCCGATGGCCGCATATTGAAAGTGGCCGATCTGGTCGATGATGACCCGACCAAGCGAGACCGTGTGTCTGCCGCGCTTAAGGCCCCCGAGGCCAAGCAGGACCGCGACTATGTGGACATTATCATCGCGTTGGGCATGGCCAAGGAAGGGTTTGACTGGATTTGGTGCGAACACGCCCTGACCATTGGCTACCGCTCCAGCCTCACGGAAATCATTCAGATCATTGGCCGTGCCACCCGTGACGCAAAAGGAAAAACCAAGGCACGGTTTACAAACCTGATTGCCGAACCAGATGCTTCAGATGAAGCCGTGGCTGAGGCGATAAACGACACGCTAAAGGCCATAGCAGCCAGCCTGTTGATGGAGACAGTTCTCGCACCTGCTTACAATTTCAAGCCCAAGCTCGCCGGTAGTGGCCCTGAAGAGGGCTTTGATTATGGGGAAGGGGGCTATGACTCGGCGCGCACCAATGTAGGATTTAACGAGGCGAAGGGTGAGTTTCAGATTGAGATAAAGGGGCTTGTTGAGCCGAAATCCGAGGAAGCCAAGCGGATTTGCAAAGAAGATATCAACGATGTGATTACCTCTTTTGTGCAGGATAAAACGGCGCTGGAACGCGGGCTGTTTGATACCGAAGGCACCTTGCCCGAAGAATTAACACAATTACGCTTGGGCCGGATTGTGCAGCAACGTTTCCCAGAGCTTGATCAGGAAGATCAGGAGGCAGTGCGTCAACATGCTATCGCCGCGCTTACCTTTACGCAGCAAGCCAAGAAACAGAATGAAGGTAAAAGCAACACCGCCCTTGTGGATGGGGTGCGGAAATTTGCTCTGAGTGTCACAGATTTGGATATTGACCTCATTGATAGCATTAACCCTTTTGGCGAAGCCTATGCAATTCTTGCAAAAACCATGACTGAAGACAGCTTGAAACAGGTAGCAGAGGTTATTGCAGCAAAAAAGATAAGCCTAAGCATTGAAGAAGCCCGTATGTTGGCTAAGCGCGCGCTTGATTTCAAAAGAGAGCGAGGAAAGCCGCCTTCCTTAACCGCCCAAGACCCTTGGGAAAAAAGAATGGCCGAAGGTGTGGCGTTTTTAGCGCGAAAATTTGCTGAGGCAAACAATGGTTAACCAAGATGATAAAGCGCTTTTGGAGGCGTTGGGCGCGTTAATCGAGCCTAAAAAGGTAGTGGCTAGAACGCCGAAGGAAGAGCGCATAATTGCCGGTTTTGAAGAGGTTCAACGGTTTATGGAAACCGCTGGCCACGCGCCACGCCATGACGAAAACGGCGATATTTTCGAGCGCCTTTATGCCGTGCGTTTGGACCAGCTGCGGGCGAGTGAGGAGGCACGCACCCTTCTTGCCCCCCTAGATTCAAGCGGGCTTATTGCGAGCGCACACCCCGATGATAATGAGCCGGAAGGCGATGCGGCTCTTCTATCAGCACTTAACTATAGCGCTGCCGCGCCAGACATAACCAATTTGCAGCATGTGCGGTCAAGCGCTGAAAAACGCGCGGTGGCTGAAATGGCGAGCCGCGAGAAATGTGAGGATTTTGATTCGTTCAAACCTTTGTTCATGCAGGTTCAAAATGAACTGGAACGAGGTGCGCGGGAAACGCGACCATTCAAGGACAATGCGCGCATAGAAAAAGGAAACTGGTTTATTCTTCACGGGCAGAAAGCCTTTGTTGCCGAAGAAGGGGGCGCCTTTGAAAATAAAAAAGGGCGCATGGATAGGCGGTTAAGAGTGATTTTTGACAATGAAACCGAAAGCGAGCTATTAATGTTCTCGCTGGAGCGTGCTTTGCAAAAAGATAAATCAGGCCGCAGGATTACAACTCCCAACGCTGGCCCACTTTTCACAGATACAGAACAGAGTGACGATATGCCCAGCGGAACGATCTATGTTCTACGTAGCAAATCAGATCATCCTCTTGTCGTTGATAATCAAAATATTCTCCACAAAATCGGTGTGACGAGCGGCAGCGTTAAGCGCCGGATTGCAAATGCGGTAAATGATTCCACTTACTTGATGGCTGACGTTGAAATCGTAGCAACCTATGAATTGTTCAACATTAACCGCACAAAATTAGAAAACCTTATTCACAAATTCTTTGGAGCGGCTCAACTTGATATCGAAGTGCCGGATGCGCGCGGAAACCCGATTTCTCCAAAAGAATGGTTTCTTGTGCCATTCGCAGCGATTGACGAAACTATTGAGCGCGTCATAGATGGAACTATATCGGAATACCGGTATGACCTTGAAAGTGCGTGCCTAGTTAAAGCCGAGCAATCAGACTATTTTGCAAAAACAAAGGTGGATAGAAGGGTGGATTGAATTTCGCTATCAACATCTAATGTCATGATAATAAATGATAATATGACAATAAGTGGTGCCCCATGACGGATTCGAACCGCCGACCTATTATTTACGAAACAATTGCTCTACCAACTGAGCTAATGGGGCACTGAGGGCGGTTTAGCGGGCTATGCTTGGGCTTTCAAGAGTTTTTGTGCCGTTTCCAGCGCCGTGGCCATGCTGGCGGGGTCGGCAATGCCTTTTCCGGCAATATCAAACGCGGTGCCGTGGTCGGGCGAGGTGCGGATGAAGGGCAGGCCTAGGGTAATGTTGACGCCTTTTTCTAGGCCGAGATATTTTACCGGAATTAGGCCTTGGTCGTGGTATTGCGCCACCACCACATCAAACTTGCCCTCGCGGGCCATCATGTAAACCGTATCACCGGGCCAAGGGCCGCTCACATCTAGCCCCTCGGCGCGCATCGCTTTAATGGCGGGGGTGATGATGCGGATTTCCTCATCGCCAAAGCGGCCACCTTCGCCAGCATGGGGGTTTAGGCCGGCAACGGCAATACGGGGGTTTGCGATGCCCATGGCCTCAAGCCCCTGTTGTGCCAGCATAATAGCATGAATTTGCGCGGGGTAATCTGCCGCCTCAATTGCATCGCGCAGGGCCATGTGGATGGTGACCAGCACGGTTTTTATCTCGTCATTGGCGAGCATCATAGCCACCTCGGCCCCCGCATGGTCAGCCAGAATTTCGGTATGGCCGGGGTAGCTATGGCCAGCGGCCTTCAGGGCCTCTTTATGAATAGGCGCGGTGATGATGCCCGATATCTCGCCCGCCATGGCCAGCGAAATGCCCTTGGCGATGGCGCTATAGGCCGCGGCTCCGGCCTCGGCGCTGACCGCTCCCAACGAGGGAAGTGTGGCAAGCTGGCTGGTGGGCAGCAGGTTGAAGGCGCCTGATTTACGGTCTGAAATGCTGGCCATTATATGGAGCGGAGCGGCAAAGGAATCAGCAGCCGCGCGCATTACCAAAGGGTCTCCGAGGATCGGAAATGCCGATGGGTCCGGCAGGTTGGCCAGCGCTTTTAGAGTGATTTCGGGGCCGATGCCCGCAGGATCGCCCATGGTTAGGGCCAGTTTTTTATGGGTCATAAGAGGTGCTTAACGCGCGCTTAACCATAGAGGCAAGGAGATTATGGCGATTAGGGCTTCGGTAAGGACTCAAACCCTATATTGGCCTTGGGAAGTGGACATATGGGGGCCGAAATGGCTGGGAATTCAGGGGATAATTTACGCCCCATTATCATCATTAAAAAGAAAAAGATCATCGCTGCTGGCCACCATGGCGGCGCATGGAAAGTGGCTTATGCTGATTTTGTGACCGCGATGATGGCGTTTTTCCTGCTGATGTGGCTGCTGAACGCGACCAGCGAGGAGCAGCGCCAAGGCATCGCGGCTTACTTTAACCCCGGCATTCCGATTTTTGCAGAAAATGGCGGCGGGGCTGGCATGTTTGGCGGGGAGACCGTCTATTCAGAGGATACCAAAACCGATGTGCAAAGCGGCTCTGTGGGCGAACTGGCCGAAGATGTTACGGGGCAAGATGGTTCTACCGGCACCTCGGCAGAGGACCCAACGGGCGCGGGCGAAGGTTCTGATGCGCAATTTGCCAATGTGGAAAACATGTTTCGCGGCAATACCGGTGAAAGCTGGGTAGAGGACCCGCTTCTTAAGCATGTCTCTACCCGTGTGACCGATGAAGGGCTGATCATTGATTTGTTTGATCTGCCAGATTCGCCGTTGTTTGAGCCGGGCACCAACCAGCCGACGCCAAAAATGTTTGCGCTTTTGGAAATGGTGAGCCGCGTGCTGGATACCGTAACCAACGAGATTGCTATTACTGGCCATGTGGATGCTGAGCCAGAGACTGAAAACGCGCCTGATGGTTTTGCGCTGACCGGTGGGCGGGCGCTGATAACCAACGCGATAATGGTGGAGCACGGTATTGCGGTGCAGCGTTTTAATCGCCTCACCGGCGCTTCAGACCGTAAACCAGCGGGCGACGGTGCGCCTGCCTATCGCAACCGTCGGCTGGAAATCACGCTGCTCAGAAGTGATCGGCGGAACTAAATTTAGATACAATTTTGTCTGTTAGGTGCTTCTTAACCGAAGCGGCGCAAGAGTGGGAGCTGAACATGTAGTTTAGTATTGAAAAGGATTTTCGATGACCCTCTCCAGCTCTATGAATGCAGGTATTTCCGGCTTGAATGTGAATGCCAGCAAACTGGCCACAATTTCGGATAATATCGCCAATTCCAAGACATTTGGCTATAAACGTGTGGATGCGGATTTCACGGCGATGACGCTGTCTGGCCGCTCGGGTGGCTATGTGGCGGGCGGGGTGCGGGTGGCGTCTTTTCGCAATATTTCCACGCAGGGCTCTCTGATCACGACAGCGAACTCGATGGATATTGCCATCGGCGGGCGCGGTTTTTTGCCGGTTACCCCAAGCTCGGCCTTGGCCAATACCTCGACGGCTTTGCCTTTGCGGCTGGCCACCACCGGCTCTTTCCGCCCCGATGCAGAGGGTATTTTGACCAGCAATAGCGGCCTTGTGCTCATGGGCTGGCCCGCCGACCCTGATGGCACTTTTCCGCCTTTCCCGCGCGATAGCGCCGCCGGATTATCGCCTGTGAATATTTCGCACAACCAGTTTGCGGCTAACCCGACCACTGAAATTCAGCTCGGAATTAACCTGCCGGCAACGGCCACCCAAGCGGGCAGTACGGGGGATCCGTTTGACCTTTCATTAGAGTATTTCGACAATCTCGGCACCACGCAAACCATGACGGCGACTTTTACACCGCAAGTGCCAGCGCTGGGCCAATCCAACCTCTGGACAATGGAAATTACGGATTTGGCCACAGGTGCGGCCCCGATTGCAGAATTTACCGTGCAGTTTGATGCCACCACCGCCACCGGCGGCTCAATGCTCAGCGTTGTGCCGGTTTTTGGCGGTGCTTATAACGCCGCAACAGGTGATATCAATGTCACCTTTGACCGTGGGCCGGTGAATATCAATATCGGCACCATTGGCTCCAATAATCGGATGACCCAGCTTTCTAGCAGCTTTGCCCCCATTAACCTCGCCAAAAACGGGGCGCCTACGGGCAATGTGATTGGCATGGAGATTGACAAAAATGGCATTGTTTCGGCCAATTATGACACCGGCTTCAGCAAAGAGATTTTCCGCGTACCGCTGATTGATGTGCCCAATGCCAATGCGCTGGAAGCCCTGCCAAACCAGACCTACGCCGTGACCCGCGACAGCGGCGACATGTTCCTCTGGGATGCTGGCTCTGGTCCGACGGGAGAGACCATCGGCTATGCTCGCGAGGAAAGCACCACCGATATTGCGGGGGAGTTAACCGCGCTGATCCAAACCCAGCGCGCTTACTCTTCCAACGCAAAAATCATCCAGACTGTGGATGAGATGCTGCAAGAAACCACCAATATCAAACGCTAACGTAAAAGGGGTTAAGACATGAGTATTTCAGCTGCAATTTCAAATGCCTATTCGGGGCTTACCTCGGTGTCGCGCATGGCGGAAACCGTGTCTAACAACATTTCCAACGCCATGAACGAAAACTACGCCCGCCGCTCGGTGATCACCGAAAACCGTGTGGTGGGGGGTGTGGGCATGGGGGTGAATGTAACCTCGATTGACCGCGCGATGGACCTGTTGGCAACCTCAAGCCGCCGCTCGCGTGGGGCCTCTTATGGCCATGCTAACACGCTGAGCAATGCCAGCAGCCGCATGGCCGCCTCGCTTGGTGTCCCCGGTGATGCAGGGGCGCTTGGCTCCCGCATGCTGAGCTTTGAAAACGCGTTGCGGAGTGCCGCAGATAATCCGGCTTCGGCCCCCGCGCGGGAGCAAATGCTGGCAGAGGCGGGCAACCTCACCAAAAGTTTGAAGAGCATTTCCACCCAAACCATGGCGGTGCGGATGGAGGCAGACACCCAAATTGCAACCCAAGTCCGCACCGTGAATGTGGCCTTGAAAAAGATTGAAGCAGTAAACACCGAGATCAGGCTACGGCAAGGCAGCGGCAACACCGCTGCGCTGGAAGA
>Ga0256845_1002829_pt1 | contig 12206 bp, 6 predicted proteins | sample RiftiametaG_FD_189101 | JGI IMG/M metagenome (GOLD analysis project Ga0256845, IMG submission 189101) | Tube worm associated microbial communities from hydrothermal vent at the East Pacific Rise, Pacific Ocean - Riftia | ecosystem: Host-associated > Annelida > Integument > Unclassified ... | reverse complement strand
AAGAATCCAGGCCTGCGAAGATTTCGTAGATTTCGAGAACGCCGCGTTCACGGGTCAAGGCCCAGCTTCGTTTCTCTGTAAAGAAGAACTCTCCGTGGTGTTGGACAACAGCTGTACGTGAAGGGCCCGTCTATGCCAAGGCCCGAGCGCGCCGAGCCACTCCATCATTGCGACAGCGCGCGCCGGCGGCCAGCTCAGGGCCTCGATGTTCTCGAGCGCCTCGTCCAAAAGGTCGACGCTGGCAGGACCGATCGCCGTGAGCACAGCGAGGGCCGTGGATCTTTGACGGCCAGGGATGGCCGCAGCAGCCACCCCAAGTCGTCGAGGGCGAAGTCGGCACGCGAGCCGAGCTCGACTCGAAGACCGCGCCATGAATCTTGGTACTCACATCCCACAGACCCCCTGCACAGGGCCCGCCCGGTTGAGGCTGGTCAGGGGGAGGCCACCCACCCAGAAAGTGAGCCTTGGTGTCAGCGCCGCCCTCCCGGCAGGGCAGGCGGACCATGACGCCGCGACCGGTGAGCCAGCGCAGGCGACAACAACGAGACAGCAATCCGCCGACCCTCGAGCTGCGCCGCCCCACCCCCGATCACCCCTCCCACCTTTTCCCTGGCCAGCGAGCTGATCCTCGAGGAGGATCAGCTCGCCCAGCGGATCGCCCTGCATCTGCAGGAGATCGGCCCACACCAGACGCAGCGAGTCGTCGTCGACCCAGGCGATCAGGTCGACCTCGAGCGCTCGAATGACCCGCTCGAGCCCGGCTCGATGTCCACGTACAACCTGCGTCCCCCGGCTCAGCCCGCGCTGATATCGATCTCGGGCTCGCGCTGCTTGAAGGCGTTGAGCTCCGGGTTTTGATAGCGGGAGTAATCGATCTCCCAGGGTGTGGCCGTGATCTCCCCGGCTTTTCGGGTGATGGTCAGGGCCATGGGCCGGACGTCCCGATAGTTGCTGTCGGCGGGGATGTCGTCGTTGTCGATGCCCCCGGCCGAGAACACTGTCAGCAGCCGGATGTCCTCGTCGCGGTAGCTGTTCTTGAAGCCGGCGTTGACCTTCTCGTGCCCCCGGACCATCAGGTTGCAGCCGATCTTGCTCATGAACGCCCGGAACTGCTTGCGCCCGAAGGGGAAGCGGGCGCTCGCGGCCTGGAGGTCCTCGGGGATCACGTCGGCGCGGCTGGGGTCGCTCCACAACATCTGAAAGCGGATGTCGGGATCGTTGAGGGTCGACATGTCCTGCCAGCGCTCGCGGATCAGGGCGTCACGGGGGATCCCGGCGTGCACAAACACCATGCGATCGTGGATCAGCATGTTGGGCATGGAGTCGAAGAAGCTCAGGTAGCGCTCGAAGACCTCGTCGGGGACGTGCTTGACCAGCGAGTTGATGGCCTCGGCCGGACGCACGCCGCCGTAGACCCGGCCCTGGTACTCGATGTAATACTCGTGGTTTCCGCGCAGCACGTAGACGTGCTCGGGGACGGTCAGGAACAGCTTGAGGACGGTGCGCAGGATGCCGTTGTAGGAGAAGCGCCCCCGGTCGATGTAGTCGCCCAGGAGCACCAACTTCACGTTGGGATTGTTGACCGGGTCGGCCCGGTAGCGCTTGACCTTGTCCATGAAGTCGGCCTGCATGAGCGCGCCCTTGAGGCAGGAGTAGCAGCCGTGCAGGTCACCTAGAACGATGAGCTCGAAGTCCTCGTCGCTGGGAGGCTCGACATAGATGTGTTGGTCGAGGAAGCCGGCGCTCCCGCGCTCGAAATCGTCGACGCTGGCGTGACCGGCGAGCCGGCCCGCGCCCGCCTCCTGCTGCTCCCGCCACTTGGCCTGAGCCTGCTCGAGCACCGCCACGTCGGCGTCGATCTGCCGGCGGATCTTCTCGGGGTCGGCCGAGTAGTGGTGCTCGAAGCTCGTGAAAAACGGGTGGTTCTCGACCCGGGGCTCGAGCTTGGCCGGGGCCCCCAGAACCACTTCGTCACCGATCATGTCTTCGTCGCCGATCAGCGGCGCTTGATCCAGGAGCGCGGCCAGCTCGTTGCGAAATTTGACCTCCTCGGGGTGGACCACCCCGTCGGCGTTGATGAACTCGTCGACGATCCCGAGCAGGGCCTCCCGGTTGCCCGCATCGAGGTCATGGAACATCTCGAAGCAGCGCAGCTTGAGCTTGCTCTTGACGAACCCACCGACCTCCTCGCCGTCGGCGACCGCCTCGGTGAACAGCTCTTTGACCTCTCGATCGATCTGCTGAAAAACCTCGACGTAGTGCTCGTGCTCGCGCTCGATCGCCTCGAAGCGCGCCTCTGCCGAGAGCGCGTCTCCCTCCCGGCCATCGATGCGTGCGGTCACGACCTTGCGCAGGTAGGCGCGGACGAAGGCCTTTTCGCTGAGGTCGAACTCGCTGTCGATGTAGCCGCAGGTGGTCAGATAGAAGATCACAGCTTCGATCTGCTGCTCGGCGACTTGGGGATCGGGGGAGAGCTTGAGCATGTGGTGTTCGTCTGGTCGGGGGGAGGGCCAGGGCGGGGGACCCGAGCCGAGGGACCCGAGCCTAGGGACCCGAGCCGAGGGACCCGGGCCTAGGGACCCAAGCCGAGGGACCCAAGATCGTTGACCGGCCTATAGGGCAGGGTTCGAGACGCGCCAGTGCACGGTGCCCAGACCCGCGGCCTGGCAGATCATACCCCTGGCCAGGGCCCCCTCGAGGGAACGCGCAATTCGCGGGCACAGGCGCCGACGCCCGCTTTGCGGTAGCCTGCCCGCCGTGCGCTGTCACGCCTACCAGCTGCCCTCAGAGGTGTACCGGGAGCTCGAGGCTCAGATCCTCGAGGCCCTCGGCAGCGCCGACAGGGAGCAGCTGTCCTACCTCCTGAGCGAGTACGACCTCAAGATCGAGCTGCTCAGCGGAGAGTGGCGGGTCCTGTTTGGGGACACCGAGGACGACTATTACCAGGTGGTCAGCCTCGACCCGGAGTCACGCCGCGCGCGCATGGCCGTGTCCCCCGACGAGATCGCGGGTTTTGTCGAGCTGCTGCGCGACCCGGCCCGGCGCGAGGCCTGGCAACCGATCAGCTTCGGCGTCGCCGAGCTCGTCGACGCCCTCCCCGTCGGCGTCGACCTCGTCGGGCTCGTATTTCTCGAGGAGGACGAGGACTGGCTGTGGAGCGAGAACAGCCACGAGATCGTCGCCATCCGACCCGAGGTCTACGCGATGATCGAGCCCCATATGCGACGCCTGCTCGAGGCCCAGGACCACGCCGCCGCCGCGCGCCTGGCCACGGACCACTGCGAGGGCTCGATCGAGTTCTCCGAGCAGCGCTGGTTCGCCCTCGGTCAGGCGATCCTCGAGCGCGCCTCCGAGCTGATCCCGGTGATCGAGTCCAGCCTGTCCTCCCCCGACCTCTACACCCAGGTCCGGGAGGGCCTCGACCTGGTCGCCGATCCCCGCGGCCAGCCCTGCCTCGACGCGTGGCTGCGGGTCCACTCGCAGGGCCACCAATACGCCCTGTACTTTCGCGATATTCGCAAAGAAAAAGGGTGAGTGAACGAGAGCCGGACCCGCGGGCAGCCATGAGCCCCGATCCCAGGCCGAGCGCGGGACCCAAACCCACGATCCGCGACCCGGAGCGACGCGAGCGCCTGGCCGCCCTGCTCGCCGCCTTGACCGAGACCGGCGCCGGCCGAGAGCTGGGCCTGCGCCAGGTCCAGACCCTCGATGATTTTCGGGCCTTCGTGCCCATGCACGACCTCGCCGCCCACACCCGCCAGGTCACCGCGCGGCTCGGATTCAGCGCCGAAACCCTCGACCCCGAAGTCCTCAGCGCCGCATCTCGCCAACGCGCTGGGACCGTCGCTACCTGGCGTCAGCACCTGGCCGGTGGGCGTCGGCACCTGGCCGGTGGGCGACCAGAGCGGATCGCCCTGTTGCAGGCCCAGGCCGACGACCCGCTCATCGACCAGCTCCGGGTCGACGATCTCCAGGCCCTCGCCGGGGGCGACCGGCCGCTGCTTCGGATCACCAGCATCGCCAGCGACCCGGAGGCCACCCTGGCCAGGCTCCACGAGTTCGCCCCGGACGCCCTGGTGATGCCCAGCCTCGCGACCTGCGCCTGGCTCGAGGCCAAGCTTCGCGCGCCCCTGGAGCGGCGGATCCCGAGCCTGCGCTGGCTGTTCGCCGAGTACAACCTGAGTACGCGTGTGCGCAGCCGCCTGCCCGTCGTCAACACGGGCTGGCTGCACGCCGCCGGACGGATCGGGCTGCCCGCCCGGCGCAGCCCCTGGTGGGGCTTCGAGCTCGCCACCCACAGCACCCTGATCGAGCTCCTGGCCCATGGAGACCCGGAGCTCGATCCTCACAGCGGCCCCAGCGAGCGCACTGTCCTGCCCGAGGCCGCGATCTTGGGGGAGCGCTACGAGCTCGTACTGAGCTCGGCCCTGGGCTTCCTGCGCCTGCGCAGCGGCCTGCATGTGCGCGTGGTCGGCTTCGTCCCGCCGCCCGCACACAGCCTCGCCCGCCCACTCCCGATCCCCCGCGTGGTCCGGCTGCCCCCGCCCCCGCCCTCGGTCGCGCTCGAGGGTGTGACCATGAGCGGGGCCTGCCTGACCGCCGCGGTCCGACAGGCCTTCCTGCCCGAAGATCCGGCCCTGATCTCGGCGTTGATCGCCGCCGATCCCGGCGCCATCGACCCCGACGCCCGAGCCTCGAGGACCGGCCTCGATCCCTTCGCCGACACGGAGCTCGGCGCGAGCCGGGCCGGTCTGCGCCGCAAGGGACCGCGCCCGCGCGCGCTCGTGGTTCGCCTCGAGGTCCAGGGCCAGCCCGGGCCGATGGTGGGTGTCGACATCGCAGCCCGCCTCGACCGAGACCTTCAGCGCCGCAGCGCCGCCTACGCCTGGCTGCGGACCCGCGACGAACTCTGGGAGCCCCGGGTCGTGTTTGCGACCGCCGGCACCGCGCGGATGGACCGCGAGCGCGCGGTCCGAGGCCTCTGGGGTCGGGTCCCCCACGCCGTGGTCCGGGTCAGCGCCTGAAGCCCAGGACTCGGTGGCGCCCGCTCGGGCGCCCGACCGACCGTGGTGTCCCGCCTCAGCCGGGCGCCACCGAGCCCGCCCCCGAGATCTCTTTGTCGACCTCGCCCGGCTCCCCCCAGTAGCGCACCGAGCCCGCGCCGGAGACCTCGACCGAGAGGCTGTCGGCGGCGAACACCTCGGCCGATCCGGCGCCCGAGAGATCGAGCTCGACCGCCTTGGCCTCGAGGCCCCTGGCCTCGATCTCGGAGGCCCCGGAGACCTCGACCTCGAAACGCTCGACCGCGCCGCTCAACCTCAGCTCGGCCGCGCCCGAGACCTCGAGCACAAACAGCTCTCCCTGCAGCCCCTCGATGTCGACGTCGGCCGCCCCCGAGATCTCGAGGGCGTCGAGGTAGGGGACCCAAATCTCGACTTTGAGCGGGAGCGAAGGGCGGATCATCATCGCTTCGAGGCTGACCTCGAGCGTGCCGTCTTCGACCGCCATGACGACCTTGGGAACGATGTTGTCGTCGCCGCTGAGGACCACGCGCTGGTCGTGGTCCTCGTCCACGTGGACGACCAGCTCGAAGCTCCCGCCCAGGGCCAAGGCCTGAAACCCGTCGACCTCCCGGGTCTCGGTGCGCGGGTCACCGCTGCCCCGCAGACCACAACCGGCGAGGGTCAGGGCGAGCAGCGCAGCCCCGAGCCCCGCACCGAAGCGAACGCCGCGGTGGGGGGGAGCGGACGAGGGGAAAACGGGAGACGGTGTGGACGGTAGGTGGGTCATCGCGGCCTGGCTGCCCTCAACTGGGCGCCCCCGACATGATTCCACGTTCACTGTGGCTTCGCTGGACCCACATGTGAGCGAACCCGGTCGGCCCCAGCACCCCAGGACCAGCCCGAGCGTTGACCTCGACCGCTGGCGGTGGCCCCATGTCGCTCATGTCCGCCGCCGTGATCCGTCGCTTGGCCCTGCTCTCGCTGCTGCTCCTGCCCTCGCTCGCCTGCAAGCCCAGCCCGGCCGTCGAGACCTCGACGCCCGATCCCTCGGCCGACGCATCCAGCACCGAGGCGAGCGACTTCGTGTGGATCGCCGATCGTTTCGCCGACGCCCAGGTCCTGCGCTACCAGGTCCCCGGCTTCGAAGACCTCGACCTTCAGCGCAAGCAGCTGCTCTACTATCTGAGCCAGGCCGCGCTCGCCGGCCGAGACATCGCCTACGACCAAAAATTTGCCGGTAACCTGCGTGTGCGCAAGACCCTCGAGGCGGTCATTCAGCACTGGGAGGGGGACCGGGAGGGCGCCGAGTATCAGGCCTTGCTCGTCTACGCCAAGCGGGTGTGGTTCAGCAACGGCATCCATCACCACTACTCGGGCAAGAAGTTCAGCCCCGCCTTCAGCCGAGCGTGGTTCGAGGCCACCGTGCGCAGCCTCGGCGCCGAGCAGCTGCCCCTGGCCGGCGCCCCCGTCGAGCTCGGCGGACTCGGGACCCTCGCCGACACCGACGCCCTGCTCACCTACCTCGGCCCGGTGCTCTTCGACCCCAGCGTGGCCGTGCGCCGCACCAACCGAGACGCCGACGCCGACCCGGTCGCCGATTCGGCCAACAATTTTTATGGCGAAGGCGTGACCGCCGAGGCCGTCGAGGCCTTCTACCAAGCCAAGATCGACAAAAAAAATCCGACCCCGATCAGCTGGGGCCTCAACTCCAAGCTCGTCGTCGGACCCGAGGGTGAGCTGCGCGAGATCGTCTGGCACGTCGACGGCATGTACGGACCGGCGATCAAGGAGATCGTCGGCTGGCTCATGAAGGCCCGGACGGTGGCCGAGAACGACGCCCAGCGTGAGATCTTCGAGCGCCTCATCGCCTACTACCAGTCCGGCGACCTGGCGACCTTCGACGCCTACAACATCGCCTGGGTCGGCGACACCGAGTCTCAGATCGACACGGTCAACGGCTTCATCGAGACCTACGACGACGCCCTGGGCTTTCGCGCCAACTGGGAGGCCGTGGTCTCGATCAAAGACCGGGAGGCCAGCACCCGGATCGCCGCGATCTCCAGCCAGGCCCAGTGGTTCGAGGACAACTCGCCGCTGATCCCCGAGCACAAAAAGAAGAACGTGGTCGGGGTCTCGGCCAAGGTCATCACCGTGGTCATGGAGGGGGGCGACGCCGCGCCCACCACCCCCATCGGCATCAACCTCCCCAACGCCAACTGGATCCGGGCCAAACACGGCAGCAAGTCGGTCAACCTCGGCAACATCGTGGAGGCCTACGACCACGCCAGCGCCGGCAACGGCCAGCTCGAGGAGTTCACCTACGACGACGCCGAGCTCGCCCGGGCCGAGGCCCACGGCGCCCTCGCCCACAAGCTCCACGTCGACATGCACGAGGTCATCGGCCACGCCTCCGGTCAGCTCGAGGACGGCGTGGGCACGCCCAAAGAGACGCTCAAGAGCTACGCCAGCACCCTCGAGGAGGGCCGCGCCGACCTCGTGGGCCTCTACTACATCATGGATCCGAAGCTCGTCGAGCTCGACCTCATGCCCTCCCTCGACGTCGGCAAGGCCGCCTACGACAGCTACATCCGCGGTGGGCTCATGGTCCAGCTGACCCGCCTCGAGCCCGGCGAGCAGATCGAGGAGTCCCACATGCGCAACCGCCAGCTGGTCGCCGCCTGGGCCTACGAGCAGGGCAAGGCCGAGAAGGTCATCGAGCGCGTGCTCGTCCCCGGCGAGGGCGACGATCGGACCTACTTCGTGATCCGCGACTACGACAAGCTGCGCGTGCTCTTCGGCCAGCTCCTGCGCGAGCTTCAGCGCATCAAATCGACCGGCGACTACGAGGCCGGCAAGGCCCTGGTCGAGACCTACGGCGTGAAGGTCGATCCCGACCTCCACCGGGAGGTCCTGCGTCGCAACGACAGCCTCGACATCGCCCCCTACGCGGGTTTCATCCAGCCCAAGCTCGTGCCCGTGTTCGAGGGCGAGCAGATCGTCGACGTGCTCGTGGAATACCCGAGCGACTTCGCCGGCCAGATGCTCGAGTTCAGCACCGAGCACAGCTTCCTGTAGCGCCGGGCCGCGTCGAGGACCGACCGACTTTGAACCACGAGTACGGGGGCGCTCGCGCCCCCATACTCGGCCGGCGCGAGTGGGTCTGGGGGTCCAAAAGGGGCCATGGCCAACCCGAGTATGATGCCCACGATGCAGATCGTGAGCCCCGAGTGCCCAAAGTGCGGCGGCCCTGTCCGCCCCACCAAGGTCACCGTCTGCGTGTACTGCGACTCGCTCTTGGTCGCGACCGCGTCACCCGAAGGGACCGTGCTCGGACGAGACGACGCGGTCGACGCAACCACACTGCGACAGGTCGAAACCCTGATCGCTAAGGGCCGCAGTGAACACGCCGCCCAGCTGCTCGAGCGACAGACCGGCCGCCCTCGCGCCGAGGTGGACGCGGTCGTCGAAGCGTGTGCCAAAACGGTGGTGACGGACGCCCAGACCGTGAGCCCGCGACACCTGGTCATCGTGGGCGTGGTCGCCCTTCTCTTCCTCCTGTTCCTCTCCTCCGGGGTGGCGGTTCTCATACACTTCGCGTACGACAACACCCAAAACTTGAGCGTGTTGTTGCTGCTCGGAGCTGTGCTGTGTGGACTGGTCTTGGTCTATGGAGTCCAGCCCGCGCTCCGCTCGGCCCGCTATCTGGCGACCGGGAAGAAGGGGACAGCGACGGTCGTCCGGTGGGCCCACGCAGCGACCGACCTCCAGGGTCTGCACGTTGCGCGCATCCTCGCGGACGTGCGCGGCGACAAGGGCGACGAGGTGTTCCGGGCGGAGCTGCTGTTCCCGTACCGGGCCAAGAAGGCATACCCGCTCGCACCAGGGATCTCCTTTCCGGTCCGCTACCTGCCGGGGCAACCCGACTCGGTACGCAGCCTCGGCAACCCTTCGATCGAGGCGGTACGCAAGCAACTTCGGTCCCAGGCCGGCAAAACCGGCGCCAATCGACGCCCCTTCGACACGGTCGAGCCGAACAAACATGCTGCTTTGAAGGCATTTGGGGCGCTCCTCGGGTTGCTCCTCGGGCTGTTCATGGTCGGCACCCTTGCTCAGGCGGGATACCGAAGCGCGAGTCCCGGGACGGTCAATCCTTTCCACGGACACTGGGCCGCGAACCAGGTGTTCGAGCGGGCGGACCGTCGCGCGGAAGGCAAGACGGTCTGGGCCTGGTTCACCCCAGACATGAGCTCGTCCATGAGCTCAGCCCTGAGCCTCCTGGCCAGACTCCCCTGGCCCGAGCCGGCGCAGCAGTCGGAAACGACCGAGGCCGCCGAGCTACCACCTACGCCTCCTGTACCTCCGCCACCGGCGACGGAGGCCAGCGGCGTGCGCAGGCCAACGCCCCCCATCGCCGCCGAGGTCCGAGGCCGGGAGGCACTGCTGACCCGGGTCGAAGTCTACGACACGGAAGAACAATACGTGATTGCGTACGACGCCGAGACGCTCGACGTTCTCTACGAGATCGGGCCCTTGGGGACCGCCGGTCAGGCGAGGGGCGAGAACCGGCTTGTGGTCCGCGGGAAGTTCATCGCACTCGCAGACTATCGCGGGACCTTCCACGTCATCGACCTCGAGTCGGGGGAGGAGCAACGCTCACTCTTGCTGACCGACCGTACCTATCAACTGTGCGCGACTCTCCCCGGCGAGGCGCCCCAGGTCTGGGTGTCCATCATCGACGAACGCGATGTGATGGTGGACCTCGAGTCCGGTGAGGCGACGCCCTCCGAGCGCCCCGACACCTGCCCTCCACCCTGGGAGCGTTATCAGATCGACTACGAGCAGAGCCAAAAACAGATCAAAGCCGCACCGAAGATGAGTGGTTTCGAAGCGACCTCGGTGTTCCTCGAAGAAGACCACGCTGTGCTCTCGGGGGTGAAGTCCCCCGGGACCGCCGTGCCGCTGCTCGTGGGGTTTGATCCCCGCGACGGCAAACTACTATTTCAAGTCGAGATGTCGAGCGTGAACCGCCTCGACGTCATCGGCGGATCCAATCTTCTAGGGGCGCTCGCCGGTGGGCGCTTCGTCGGGGTCTATGCATCCACGCACGACAAGATCCACTTGACGACCTTCGACGCCCGGACGGGCGCGCATCTTTGGGAGTCGGAACGGACCCAGAGCCGCTGGCGCCCGACGTGGCTGCAGATCACCCCCTCGTCGGTGGTCGTCGAGTACGAATACGGCTTCGCGGTGCACGACGCCAAAACAGGCGAGCTACGCGGCATCGTCGGGCGGCGGTGAGGCGCGACCAGGCGACATTCGACGACCCAGGCCCTACCTGGTCATGGCTGGTCATGGCTGGTCATGGCTGGTCATGGCTGGTCATGGCTGGGCATGGCTGGTCATGGCTGGTCATGGCTGGTCATGGCTGGTCATGGCTGGTCATGGCTGGTCATGGCTGGTCATGGCTGGTCATGGCTGGTCATGGCTGGTCATGGCTGGTCATGGCTGGTCACGGCTGGCGGCTCGCAGCTGGGCCGGGGTCTCCCAGCCGGGACACAGCCCTCTCCCGGAACCGGGTGAACGCCCGAAGATCACTGCATCGGCTCTTGGCACGCGGCTCGCATCATTGGCGGGCATGCTCACCCGCACCTACTCCGCCGGGCTGCTCGGCGTCGACGGGTACCTGATCACCGTCGAGGCGGACGTCGGCCTCGGCCTGCCCTGTCTGACCATCGTCGGCCAGGTCAGCGGCGCCCTGCACGAGGCCCGGGAGCGGGTCCGCAGCGCCCTGGCCCACTGTGGACACCCGATCCCGCCGCGCAAGCAAATCGTCAACCTGGCTCCCGCCGAGGTCCGCAAGGACAGCCCCGGCCTCGACCTCGGTATCGCCTGTGCCCTGCTCCTGAGCCACGGGGTGCTCCCGGCGGGGAGCTTGGCCGATACCCTGCTGTGGGGTGAGCTGGCCTTGGACGGGGCCCTGCGAGCGGCGAGCGGGACCCTGATCATAGCGGACACGGCCAGGCGAGCCGGGTTTCGACGCATGATCGTCGCCCGGGCCTGCGCCCGCGAGGCCGGTCTGATCCCGGGCCTCGAGATCCTCCCGGCGGCCGACTTGCCGGCTCTGATCGCCCACCTGCGGAGTGAAAAGCCCCTGCCTCCGCTCCCTCCCGCGCCGCTCCAGTCCGCCCCATTCGACTCCCCACGCCACTCCGCCCCACGCCACTCCTCCCCACCCCACTCCTCCCCACCCCACTCACCTGCTCCAGCCCCGGACACACTCCGCCCAGACCCGCCCCCAGATCCATGCCTGAGCCCGTGCCCCGACATGCTCCCAGACATGGCCGACGTCCGCGGCTCGACCCTGGCTCGCCGGGCGATCGAGATCATGGTCGCCGGAGGTCACAACCTGCTCCTGCACGGTCCGCCTGGCGTCGGCAAGACCATGCTCGCGCGGCGGGTCGCCGGCCTGCTCCCGGACCTGCCCACCGAGGAGGCGCTCGCGGTCACCAAGATCCACGGCGTCGCCGGCCGGCGAACGGGAGGCTACATCGAAGAGCTGCGCGAGCTCATTCGCCGCCCCCCCGTGCGCAACCCTCACCACACCGTCAGCGTCGCCGGTCTGCTCGGCGGCGGCGGACCCCCCCGCCCGGGCGAGGTCAGCCTGGCCCACCGCGGCATCCTGTTCCTCGACGAGCTGCCCGAGTTCCCGCGGGCCTGCATCGAGGGCCTGCGCGAGCCCCTGGAGGAGGGTTCCGTGACCATCGTCCGGGCCCGCTACGCCCTGCGCTTCCCCGCGGACTTCCAGCTCATGGCGACCATGAACCCCTGCCCCTGCGGCTGGCTCGGCCACCCTCAGCGCGTGTGCACCGACAGCCCGGCCGCCGTCCGCCGCTACCAGGGCCGGGTCTCGGGCCCGTTCATGGACCGCATGGACCTGGTCGTCCCGCTCACCCCCCTGTCCCGAGCCGAGTTCGCGCTCGCCAAAGCCGGGGAGGGCAGCGCTCCGATCCGCCTGCGTATCGCCCAGGCCCGAGCCCGCCAGGCCGAGCGCCTCGCCTCCACCCCCTGGTCCCGCAACGCCGAGATCCCCGCCGCGGGTGAGGCCATCGAGCGCTGGTGTGTCCTGACCCCCGAGGCCGAGCGCCTGCTCGTGGCCATCGCCCAGCGCCGAGGCGCCAGCATGCGCAGCTTCCACCGCATGCG
>Ga0256845_1002828_pt1 | contig 12208 bp, 9 predicted proteins | sample RiftiametaG_FD_189101 | JGI IMG/M metagenome (GOLD analysis project Ga0256845, IMG submission 189101) | Tube worm associated microbial communities from hydrothermal vent at the East Pacific Rise, Pacific Ocean - Riftia | ecosystem: Host-associated > Annelida > Integument > Unclassified ... | reverse complement strand
GCTGTTGCAACGAATGGCATCGGAGCCCTGCAATTTGTGAAGAAACGACATCCGGATTTAATTCTGCTTGATATTATGATGCCTCACATGGATGGCTATGAGGTCTGTGAACGCTTAAAATCTGATCCTGCGACCAAAGATATTCCCGTGATTTTTTTAACAGCAAAGATAGAGGCCGCCAATATTGTCAAAGGCTTCAACATCGGTGCGGTGGATTACGTGAGCAAACCGTTTAATACCGCCGAATTATTGGCACGCGTGCGAACACACCTGAACTTGAAACGTGCCTATGAGGAAATTGAGAAACAGAATAAGAAATTGCTCGAAGCCGTTCGCCTACGCGAAGATATTGAACGAATTACCCAACATGATCTCAAAAACCCGTTGAACGCGATTATCGGTTTCCCTGAAATTATTATAGCTGATGGCAATCTCACAGAAAAACAAATAAAGTACCTTCGAAATATCAAAGAATCGGGATACCAGATGCTTCACATGATTAATCTCTCTTTAGACCTTTTCAAAATGGAGCAGGGACTCTATCAGTTACAGCCAGTTCTGGTGAATATTATACCCGTGATTAAGAAAATTGCCGCCGAAATGTACCGACTGATGCAGTCCAAAAACCTGGCGTTGCAAATTTTACTGGAGGGTAGGCCTGTAAGGGACAAGGATACGTATACTGTCTGGGGAGAAGAACTGCTGTGTTACTCGATGTTAGCAAATTTGATCAAAAATGCCCTGGAAGCCTCACCTGACGGAGAACAGATGACAATTGCCCTTACCGAAGAACATGAGGCTGTTATCCACATTCATAACCAGGGAGTAGTTCCTGAAGAGATTCGAGATCGATTTTTTGAAAAATACACCACCGCAGGGAAAAAAACAGCAGGCACCGGACTTGGGACATACAGCGCGAAACTGATTGCTGAAACCCAACATGGCAGCAGCAGCATGATCACCTCAGAACGCGACGGGACCACCGTGACAATCCGGCTACCAAAAGGAACAACCATTCAGGAATTTTCCGAATGACTTGTGTAAAACCGACCCTGGACATTGAGCAGGCTATCCACCATTGCTAACAGATGTTTCAGCTTAATTGGTTTCTTCAGCACACGGTCTGCTCCAAATTTTCTGGCAATATCCAGGGGCTCATCCGCCCCAAGATGCCTCCCGAATTGAGCCCAACTCCCTCCCCCGGAGATCGCAATGATTTTTACGTCAGGCGATTCTGTTTTGAGTTCAAAAATCGTTTCAATCCCATCTTCTTTTGGCATAAAAATATCAGTAATAATCAGATCACAGGGATGCTGGCGATACAGTTGAAGACCTGTTTCCCCATCCGGCGCATCCAGAACCTCATACCCGGCATTTTTTAACGCTGTTTTAAACAGTTGCCGCTGGGGCGTATCGTCTTCAATGACGAGAATACATTTCTTCATGATCTTGTCTATCCCTCCCCTTTTCAGCTCTTACGTCTCATGGCGTTTTGTGGCGAAAATCTCCTGAATCGTTTGGATCAACGTTCCCACCTTGACAGGTTTCCTGAGAAATCGCCGGATACCGAGAGCGTGGGCTTCTTCTTCCGAGAGAGTATCACTATGGCCTGTGGTCAGAATAACAGGAGTGTCTGCGCGAATACTCAAGAGTTCCTGAGTCAGTTGCGACCCGGTCATATTCGGCATAGCCTGGTCCGTAAAAACCAGGTCAAAGGTCGTCGGATTGATCCGGAATGTTTCCAATGCGTCATATCCATCATGGCATACAGTGACATGATATTCAAATCTTGTCAGCGCAATTTCATACAATTTCGCCAACGACGGTTCATTTTCGACGATAAGAATAGATTCCTGTCCATCCCCGATCTGATCGGCCCTTGCCATTGTTGTTTGGGACCCAGCCTGTTCTGCCACCGGGAAAAAAATGCGGAACGTCGTCCCTTTTCCGGGCGCACTATTAACAGCAATCACTCCTTGATGCGCTTTGACAATGCCGTGAACCACGGACAGCCCCAATCCTGTTCCCTCATTAACAGCTTTTGTTGTAAAAAATGGTTCGAAAATATATTCCTGAACCTCAGCTGCCATGCCACAGCCGGTATCGCTGACAGTCAGCTTCAGATACGAACCTGCGGTTAATCCCAGAATATGCTCTTGGTCCGTATCGTAATTCACGTCCTCCAATCTGACTTCCAGGACGCCGCCCTGTTCTCTCATCGCGTAGCTGGCATTGACGCATAAGTTGACAACAACCTGATGGATTTGCGTGGCGTCGGCCAGAATCGGGCGACAACTCTGCTGAATATTCTGCTGAATTGCAACGGTCGCCGGAATGGTGGCCCGAATCATTTTGAGTGCTTCTTCGATAATAGGAGCGACAAACACCGGCTGGAGATATTGTTCCTGAGCACGGCTGAAGGTTAAAATCTGTTGAACTAACTCTGCGGCCCGTTCTCCGGCCTGGTACACTTGCTCAAGATACTCTTTTTCTTTGTTGTTTTTCGGGTATTCGTTCAGGAGTAATTCCGTATACCCAAGCATTGTCCCAAGAATATTATTGAAATCATGCGCGATGCCACCTGCCAGAATTCCAATCGCTTCGATCCGCTGGGCCTGACGAAGCTGCATTTCCAGAGAACGCCGCTCCTGTTCAACCTGGCTGTGCTGAGCGCGATGGCGGACTTGTCGCTCAATAATGGTTAGCCGCACATTTAACAGGTCCCGACTGACCGGCTTCAGGAGGTAATCATCGGCCCCTGCGTCCAGCACAGCTTGAAGGTCTTCCGGGGCATCCCGCGCGGTAATCACCAAAATAACACATTGGTCTCCCTGCGGCAGGGTACGTATCCGACGACAAAATTCTAAGCCATCCATTCCAGGCAAGCCTAAATCCGAGATAATCAGGGGATAAAACGTCTGCTGGCAAATATCCCATGCAGTTTCCGCATCTGCACACAGCGTGACATCGTGCCCGCAGAAACGGAGACGCTCTCCAAGAAATACCTGGAAGGTAAGTTCATCTTCGACAATAAGTACTTTCATTCCACCATAATTCACTCAACTCAACCTACATGTTAAGCACTCTTTTCAAACAGTCCCTGGCCAATGACGTTGTAGTACATAGAAATCGAAAGCTGCGCTTCCGCGCCCCTCTGGCAAGGTAAAGAGCAATATCACCTGTCGGACGAAACCTTGAAAAGCACTAATCGCGCAACAGCCAGTGAATGGCGGCTTCTTCGGAGTGAAAGAAGGTATGCTCCGGGATTCCTGCCGCATTGGCCAGTCGCTTGATCTGCATATCTGTAATTGTCGAGGCGACCACCCGAGCCGTTCTCCGCACCCCTTGTTCTCTCGCAAACCGCATCACTTCCGACAGGCATTGTTGGATCTCTTTCATCTGAGGAGGAAATTGTGTAATATCACCAAGTGCGTACCAGGGCGTTTCTTGTGCACTGGCGCGTTGCGCATATTTTTTAAATTCCTTCACCATCGCCCGGCCGATTTCCAAATCCCAGAAACCCCAAAAGCGAAGTCTGACAATCGACCGTTCTTCATCAAATGTAATCTCAAAACCTTTCTCTGGGATCGTCATCACCGAACCTCCTCGTTATTGGTAATTTCAACCATTACTCCGAATCACGGGCATTTTCTGACTCATCACGTAACAACCATTGAATCGCGGCCTCCTCTGAGTGAAAAAAGGTGTGTTCCGGAATTTTTGCTGCCTGGGCGAGTCGGCTGATTTGCAGACTCGTAATTGTCGAAGCGACCACCCGAGCTGTTCTCCGTACCCCTCGTTCTCTCGCAAATTGCATCGCTTCCGACAGGCATTGCTGGATTCCTTTCGTCTGGGGAGGGAATTGTGAGAGATCGGCAAGCGCATACCAGGGCATTCCCCTTGTGCTTGCATATTGCACGTGTGTCTTAAATTCCGTCACCATCGCCTGCCCGATTTCTGGACTCCAGAACCCCCATAAACGAAGCCTGATAATCGACCGCTTCTCATCAAACGTTATCTCAAAACCTTCTTCCTGACTTGTCCCCATATTGCCTCCTTGTGTATCACGAACTATTGAACAATCCCTTTCAACGAGTGCCGATCACGATAAAAAGACCTAGTACCGCTCAAACTCATGATCCAACTCATCGCCATCTTCTCCCGACTGCTCCATGTTCACAATATATCCACGAGATGTGCTGTTTCCCCCATATCCTGTGTTCCTCCTGGCATCTTTCGTCTCTTGCGCTCCTGTTTTCAAAACCTTGGACCCTCCAGCAGAAGGAATGTCGACAGCTTTCTGGATATGCGCTCTGCCGTCGACAATGCCAGAACCGGGAACGATTTCATCGGTGGTAAAAAATGCCATGACATGTCTGAGGTTTTCAGCCTGAGATGCCAGTTCTTCCGCTGTTGCTGCCATTTCCTCAGAGGTTGCGGCGTTTTGTTGAATGACAAAATCTAATTGTTGAAACGCTTTGTTAATTTGCTTTGTCCCCATGTCTTGTTCATTACTCGCCACACTAATCTCCTGCACCAATTCCGCAGTCTTCCGAATATCAGGCACCAGCCTGGTCAACATCTCCCCCGCCCGTTCCGTGATGGCAATACTGTCACTTGCCACAGCATTAATCTCAATGGCTGCTGACTGAGCCCGCTCAGCCAGGGCACGTACTTCAGAGGCGACCACTCCAAAACCTTTGCCATACTCCTGCGCCTTGGCCGCCTCAATGGTCGCATTCAACGACAGCATGTGGGTCTGGCGGGCAATTTCTTCAATGATTGACACTTTTTTGACAATCGCGTGCATCGCTTTTACTGTTTGAACGATGACGGTCCCGCTTTCCTGGGCATCTTCGGCAGCTTTCATGGCAATTTTTTCAGTCTGAAGCGCGTTATCAGCATTCTGTCTGATATTGGCGTTCATCTGTTCCATCGAAGATGACACTTGTTCGGCGGCGGCGGCCTGTTCGGTGGCTCCCTGCGACATCTCTTCGGAGCTGGCGCTCATCGTCTGGCTGCCAATCGCGACATTATTTGTGGCACTTTTGACATTACGCACAACCTCGTGCAAACGTTGAAGCATCGTATTCAATGCCTGCACGAGCGTATCCTGTTCTGACCGTTCCTCAATCTGGACAGTGAGACTGCCTTCGGCCATTTCTCCGGCAAGCCTTGTGATGTCGTCCATCGACTCAACAAGCAGATTCAGGTTGTTTTTAATAAAATTGAAATCGCCAGCGTACTCCTCAGTAATCATCCCCGGAATATCGCCCTGTGCAATCCGGCCAAGCGATTCGGCTACCATCGTAATCGGCTTGACAAAGGCGTCAATCACATTATTTATGCCCACGACGAGTTTCCGCCAATCCCCGGCGAAAGCCTCAGCATTCCCACGAGTATCCAGCTTGCCATCCTGTACTGCCAGGATCAGTCCATTGACTTCTTGCAACACCGTTCTGATATTGTCGATCAGCAGATTCAGGTTATTCTTAATTTCATTGAAGTCCCCCTTGTACTCTGTGTCGATCTTGTCCGGGACATCCCCATCCGCCAGCAGATCGATATACTCAGCCATCACATGAATTGGGGACGCAAAGGCATCAATCACACCGTTGATACCGATGATAAGGTCGCGCCAGCCTCCGTTAAACGTCTCGGCCTTGCCACGGATGGTCAGCCGGCCCTCCTGCACCGCATGGGTCAGATTCTCTGTCTCTTTCAACACTTCACCGATTTTCCTGTTCATCTCTCGCAAGGTATTTGCCAGGATTCCGACCTCGTCCTTTTGATCGACATCGAGCGTCGCGTTCAGATCGCCTTGGGCCACAGATTTGGCAAAATCAATACTCTTGAGTAACGGCGTGACAATTCCCCTGCTTACAAACCACAGCACGATCAGTGCCATACCAGCACAGAGAAGACCGACCACGATCATTTGCCACATCACGCTTGTCGCTCCAGCGGTGATTTTTCCCTTTGGTATAAGAATATAAACAAACCAAGGCGCCTTCATGCTGCCAATCCTGAGTGGGGTAAAAATTTCCAGGTTATCAGCTTTGAACGTACTGTTTTCTTCACCCTGCCGGATAATGCCCAACACCTCGTCATAGTCCTCTTTATGAAGTTCCTTGAGATGGCTACCAACCATCTTCGGCTGCCCCGTTACGCCAGCCAACGTACCATTGCTGCTCATCACCATCATTGTTCCTGATTTATCATAGATATCCAGAGTATCAGCCATTGTTTGCAGGAAGTCCAACCGCACGTCAATCCCAACAACCCCATAGAACTGCCCATTGGCGATAATCGGCGCCGCAACGGTCGCAGTAAGCGTCTTCCCATCCTCGACGGGATGCTTAAAAGAAGGGTCAAGAACATATTCGTGTAACGTTTTCCTGGGAATATCATACCATTTCCCAGGTTTTCCTCCCGGGCTGTGGACCGGGCAGGTTAACAGCGATTCAACCTCAAACTCACCAGCAGCACTCCGCTGCCAGTACGGAGCAAACCTGCCGCTTTCATCATGACCATCCTCGTTGATATAGCCTTCGTCCATCTCATCGAACCCTTCAGGTTCCCAACACGTAAAAATACCGGCAAACTGCGGGTTTTTCCCCAGGATAATGCGAAGAATATCCATCACCTTTTCGCGGTCAATATCTAATTGGACCTCAGCATCCTTCACCGCTGACAGGGTTTGGGCGATAGCCCGGGCAATACCAAGAGCATTTCCGATCTCAGACTCGATGGCGGCCGCGTGACCACTCGCCAGAGCAATAGCCTCTTTTACGGCTGCACCCTGCATATTACTTCGCAGACTTATCACAGCGTATGAGATGATGATCAGGACCGTGATCAGTACGCATATCCCTGCCCCAAAACTTATTTTCATCTGAATCGATTTTAGTTTCATCCTCTTGTCTCCTTCTCTTACTGATATTTGTTGTGCCGCTCCCCTAACGAAGACCTATCCCTGCCTGAGCGGGATGCGAAAGCAGTTTGCTGCGATGCTGCTGCGTAGAGTGCAACGTTACCGCTTGACGAGTTTCCTTAACATGGCAACAGGCTTTTCGATTTTGTTCACCCCGGCCAGTACAGCGGCGGTATCGCCACTTCGGGCAGCTTCAAATATTTCATCAGCATACGCTTTGGCCTGCGTGGAAAACTTCTGCCAAATCTTCTTTCCAAATATCAGAGCCGCGTAGTACATCTGATCGGAGTGAACGTGCAGGTGCTCTGACAAATGTTCGAGTTCACTCATGTCACCTGTTTCTAATGCCGCTTTAAGCTCCTCCACATGGTCATGCTGCATCTCTTTTAAAGAAAGGGTATTGACCATCATACAATTGTTATAATGTAAATAATAACGCGCCAGAAGCATTACCAGGGTCCGTTGTTCCTGCCCGGTTTGAATAATCTGCTTGATGCGAGTCAGATACGCGGCCATCTGCCCGGCTTCATCAGCCGCCTCTTTCTTGCCCAATTCCACGGAGAATTTTTCAAGCATCTGTGAGTTTGTCACGAGCGTATCGATCATCGTAAGCAATTTGCCAAGCTGCATCGTTTCTCCTGATAATACTTCGCTGATACCCTCAAAAAGCTCACTGGTCAATATTTCTGTCTCTTCATACGTGTCTTTGAAGTCATCTGCTGCGCATACGGCTACAGAACCGACAACCATCATGCCGACGACAATCAGAACACCTGTTAACTTTTTCATCTGTTTCTCCTCCATTGTTTGAAAGCACGGATACTGCGGACAACACCAATTTGCTCAGATTGTTGTTCCTGCACACAATTCCAGCCCTGCTCAGTCAACACCATCATGTCAGCACGAGCAGAAAAATCTCTGGACCACTTTTTTTCTCTGCGAAAACCTGTATTATCTGTATTATCCATGTACCCTCTTTCTCACCAAACACCAAACACCAAACACCAAACACTAAACACTCCGTTTGAACGCAACCGTTACAGTCGTCCCTTGTTTTGGAACACTCTCAATGGTCAATTTACCGCCATTCAATTGTGTCAAAAGACGAACGATGATCAGCCCCAGCCCGGAACCTTGCTGCTCGTAGTGTTCGCGTTCAAACTGCCTAAATGCCCCAATGCTCGCAATCTGTCCGGTCGTCATGCCGCGCCCCCGATCGGTAACTTTGATCATCCAGTGATGCTTACTGACCAGTGTCACAACATGAATCAGCGAGCCCGATTCGGAAAATTTTAACGCGTTATCAACAAGTTCGTCAACGATTTTTTGCAAACTTCTTTCTGAAATCTGAACAACAGCCTCAGCCAACTCTAACCGCAAATCAGCTTGTCGCTGGACTTTTTCAGCTTTAGACAATGCAACCGGGGCGACCACCGCTTCCGTCATCAGCCAATCACCATGCTGCCACACGACTTCTTGCTGGCCTCTTTCTGGTTCGACCTCCATCAAACGCAAATGAGCGTACAAAAGATAATTCTCGATCAGATGTTGCAGGCGAAGCGCACTTTCATAAATAGCAGTCTGAATGCTGAGAATGCTACTTGATTCCGGCCATTGTTCAGGATCATGAGATATGAGGGAATGAGAACATCCGAGAATAACATGTAACGGCGCCCGCAATTCGTGTGGCAAATCAAAGCTCAGGCTCAACCGCAGTTCATCCAGTTGTTTTGACAGTGCCGGCCTCCCGGGATTTTCAGTGCCCATTGTCATTACTCCTTCGGGTTATTGATCGCTGATTCAGGCTTGTCGAGACCGTGAATCCTAAAAAACGCGATCGAATTTTGGAGATGCTCAGCCTGATTTGCCAATTCCTCGGATGTTGCGGCCATTTCTTCAGCTAACGCGGCGTTTTGCTGAATCACATTGTCTAATTGCTGAACGGCCTGGTTAATCTGAGTTGTGCCGATACTCTGCTTGTTGCTCGCGACACTGATTTCCTGCACTAACTCTGCAGTTTTTTGGATCTTCGGGACAAACTTTGTCAGCATTCCCCCAGCCTTTTCCGCCACAGTGATACTGTCGTTGGTGATCGTAGTAATCTCAAGAGCTGCCATCTGAACCCGCTCAGCTAACGCGCGAACTTCGGAAGCCACGACTCCAAATCCCTTGCCATGCTCTTGCGCTCTGGCCGCCTCGATGGTGGCGTTCAGCGATAGCATGCGTGTTTGTCGGGCAATGTCTTCAATGATCGTGGTTTTTTTCACGATTCTGTGCATAACGCTGACCGTCTGGGCAACTGCCTGACCGCCTTTCTGCGCATCCTCAACCGCATTTATCGCAATCCTCTCGGTCCGGATGGCATTGTCAGCATTGTGCCGGATATTGTCAGCCATCTGCTCCACAGATGACGAAACCTTCTCAGCCGAGGCGGCCTGTTCACTGGCGCCCTGGGAGAGTTCTTCCGAACGGACACTCATGGCTTGGCTGCCAGAGGCGACACAGTCTGCGGCCCCCTTCACATTGAGCATGGTTGCGCTCAGTCGCTGGACCATCGTATTCAATGCCTGCATCAGGCTGTCTGTCGCTGACCGCTCGCTGACTTCAACCATCAGATTTCCGGCAGCAATCTCTTCTGCCAGCCGGGTCACGTCATTCATGGCATCGATCAGGATATTCAGGTTATGTTTGATGTCGTTGAAGTCGCCCTTATACTCCTCGCTGATCTTGTCGGGGATATCGCCCTTCGCAATGCGATTCAGTGACATTGCTGTGATGATGAGAGGCTTCACAAACGCATCGATCACGCTGTTTATCCCAACGACGAGTTGACGCCAATCCCCGGCAAATATCTCAGCACTGCCGCGGGCATCCAGCTGGCCGGCCTGCACCGCCAGGATCAGACCATTCGTTTCTTGCAACACGTTGCTGATATTGTCAATCAGCAGATTCAGGTTCTTCTTGATCTCGTTAAAGTCTCCTTTATACTCCTCAGTAATCTTGTCCGGCATGTCGCCTTTTGCAATCCGATCAAGATACTCGGCGGTCACATTGATTGGAGCCACGAAGGCGTCAAGCACGTTATTGATGCCTTCGACTAGCTCACGCCAGCCTCCTTCAAAGTTTTCCGTGCTGCCGCGAGCATCCAACTGGCCGTCTTGTACAGCCCGAATCAACGCGTTCGTTTCTTGCAACACCCCTCTAATTCTGTTTTTCATCTTCCTCAAGGCATTTGCCAGTTCTCCAACTTCGTCCTCCTGATCTATATCAATTGATGCATTCAGGTCTCCCCTTGCCACGGACTGGGCAAAACCAATGCTCTTTGCAATCGGTTCAACAATGTTCTTAGAGGTAAACCAAATAACCAGAAGAGCGACCAGAGTAATTCCCAAACCGATTCCCATCCGCCAGAACAGATATTGTCTGCCCTGAATTTTCAGGCCCTGGATCATATTGTGAACGTCAGTCAGCACAGCGTTTGCAGGTATCTCGATGACAATAGCCCATGGGGTCCCTGTTCGTCCGATCTTCAGCGGCACAATAAGCTCCATGCGACCATTCTGCACAGTCAGCTTTTCTTTCCCTGAGCGTATCAGGGCCATATCCTCATGCAGGTCTTCCGGCATCCAATCTTTGAAAGGCATTCCCACCAGTTCAGGGTTATCACTGACCGCTGCCAGAATCCCATTGTGGCTGACGATCGCCATTCTGCCGGAGCCAAAGTAGAATTCAGAATTCACACGCTCTACCAGCGTTTGAATAAAATCCAGGCGCATATCCACGCCGACAATACCATAAAATGTGTCATCTACGAGCAGAGGAACCACCAGGGATGTAATCCACGCACTTTCACTGTTGAGCGCGGACAGATGAGGATCGATGGCACACTCCATTCTGCGTTCACGTGGGAGCAGATAATACTCGCCCTTCCGAACACCGTTTTCGAATGTCTCCTCGTTTTCGTAATCTATCAGCGGTTCAAAATACGTGGCTGCATTCTCGTCTCTGTGCCAATACGGGATAAAACGTCCGGTGTGGTCATAGCCTTCTGTTCCGGCATACAAACGGTCCAGGTCATCCAGGGCAGTTGGCTCCCAGGCCGTATAGACGCCTGCAAAGGTTTCATTCCTTTCCAATACGCTGCGAAGAATACCTTTGATTTTATCCCTGCCAATGATGAGACCGATATTCCGATCTTTAATCCCGGCAAAAACCTCAGTCAAGGTGCGAGCAGCATCTAACGCCGTTTCCAGTTCTGTCTGGATTGAAGCCCCGGTAGACTTGGCTTTATCGAGCATCATCCACTTTGCAGTATCTGTGGCAGCTTCACCAAACGAACGCGTCACAAATGCTCTTATACTCTTCATGATGATTACTTCATATCCAACCATTGCCCCAGCAGTCAGCAAAAGGCACATGCCAAAAATAACGGCCAATCGCATTTGTAATGATTTAAACTTCATGCTCACTCCCCCATAAACGAAGAAAAAATACTGTTTCGCAATGTCGTTACTTAACAACGTTACGAAAAATGTATCCGTGTTTTGGCACTTCTGAATGCACAGGCTGTGCCAACAATTGCACTCAGGTAGAAACTTTAAGTGTGCCCAGGAGTGTCAAGGCGGAGTTTTAGCTGTAAACGCGGCATTTTAACGCGACCGAAACAACGAGAATGATTCAGATGTTCAGGACATTTGGCAAGAGATACGCAGGAAATACATGGTGTGACATATTGTCACGATATGACAAAATGACTGTGACAACATGTCACAATGGGATAAATACCAACAACCTCACAGAGTCACTCACCTTACGCAGGGCACAGGTTCTCCCCGTTCACCAACGATGCTCTGCCCCACAATATCGGGCTTGGTCAACATCGCCACGTGTTTCAACACGGGGCGAAACAGAGGGGTGCAGCGCATCGTTGGTGAACGGGGAGGTTTTCATCCTGCGTAACGTGAGAGAGTCAGTGAATTTATGAGCAGGGGGATCAGTCGTTCTTTGTCTGAAGCCGCCGATGCAATGTTCTGAGGGAGATCCCCAACAGTGCGGCGCTTTGAGTGCGATTACCGCCGGTTCGTTCCAATGCCTCCAGAATCAATAAATCTTCAGTTTCCTTCAAAGTAGGCAGTCGTCCTAACGAAGCAAACAAGGTATTGACAGCCGAGGGCGAAACCACAGGCATCGTCTCTCCAGAAGAAGGATGGGATTGAACAATTTCCTTAAAACGGCGTAATGACAATTTCCCTGACTCATGACGGCTTACGGCAT
>Ga0256845_1002827_pt1 | contig 12212 bp, 11 predicted proteins | sample RiftiametaG_FD_189101 | JGI IMG/M metagenome (GOLD analysis project Ga0256845, IMG submission 189101) | Tube worm associated microbial communities from hydrothermal vent at the East Pacific Rise, Pacific Ocean - Riftia | ecosystem: Host-associated > Annelida > Integument > Unclassified ... | reverse complement strand
CTCAAGATGAAGTTATAAGCGCAACAGACGTAGTACGTAACTTTAGTAGTGAACTTAAAAGTTTAACTAGTGGTGAGAAAGAAAAACTTGTGATAGTAAAAAATAACCGTTTTGAAGCTGTGATAATTCCACTTGAAGAGTACGAACGTATGAGCGAAGCAGTGAAGATTTTAGAAAAAATATATCAAAAGACTAAACCAAATGGCGCTTAGAGAGCTAAAGTATAACTCTCACGCTTATTCAATAAGCTATGAGATTTTAAATCAAAAACAAAATAATGCGATAGTTTTTCTTCATGGATGGGGAAGTAACAAAGAGATAATGAAACAAGCTTTTGCAACAAAGTTAAAAAGATTTAGATTGATATTCTTAGATTTACCAGGCTTTGGAAGTTCTTCAATAGATAGTCCTATAAGAACAGATGATTATGCTTTAATAGTAAAACTTTTTTTAGATTCTCTACATGTAAAAAGTTTTTCTATAATAGGACACTCATTTGGTGGTAAAATTGGAGCTATTTTAAATCCCAAAAATCTTATACTACTTAGTAGTGCAGGAATTTTAGTTGAAAAATCTTTAAAAGTAAAAACTAAAATAAGATTTTTTAAAATATTTAAAAATATAGTTCCTAATAGTATGTATAAGTTTTTTGCAAGTGATGATGTAAGTGGTATGAGTCAAGTTATGTATGAAACACTAAAGAGTGTTGTTGATGAGGACTTCAGTCCTATATTTAAAAAAGTTACCTCTAAAACTTTTATTTTTTGGGGTAAAGAGGATAAGGCAACACCACTTAGTAGTGGTAAAAAGATTTCACAAATTATAAGAAATAGTAATTTTTATCCTTTGGATGGAGATCATTTTTTCTTTATAAAAAATTCAAAGTTTATTACAGAGGTGATAGATGAACAGTTATAAGTTTACTATTTTTGGAAGAGTTCAGGGAGTTTGGTATAGAAAATATATCATGCAGATTGCAAAGACTCTTGGTTTTGTAGGTTATGTTAAAAATCTTTCAAATGGTTGTGTTGAAGTTGTAGTCAATTTAGATTTGCAAAGTGAATTAGAGGCTTTTGTTAGTAAGCTTTATGATGGGAGTACTTTTTCTAAAGTTACAGATGTGGAGTGCTTAAAGATAGATTTCATAGATTTTGAAAAGTTCGAGAAAATAAGCTAATGGAAATTTTTTATTTTATTTCACATATTGTTTTTGTTTTAGTTGTTGGTTATTATGTCATCAGTGCATTGCAATGGTATAGTTATAAACTTGAACGAGTAGTTTTTCATTTTAACCGATATGATTGGCATCTGTTTTTCTTTTTAGTGCCTATTTTTGTCTATTATTTAGCAGAAAACTTTTTTTGGATTTATCTGTATGCTCTTTTAATGCCAACTCTATTTTTGTGGTATAGAAAGCTTGATAAAAAGCTTGTTTTTACTGCTCGTGTTAAGCGGTATTTTCTTTTTCTTTTTTTAGCAACTCTTTTTCAAAATACTCTTTGTTTGATTACTCCTAATTGTGCCAATTTTGGCGTTATACTCCCTCTTTTTGTTGCCATTTTCATAAGTATGCTTTTTGAAAAAATTCTTTTTGAAGGTTTTAAAAAAACTGCGCAAAAAAAACTTGAAGAAAACAAAAATCTTACTATAGTAGCCATAACAGCAAGTTTTGGAAAAACAAGTATAAAAAACTATCTATTTCAAATCCTTTCACATAAGTATAACTGTTATATGACTCCAAGAAGTGTTAATACTCTTGGTGGTATTATGAAAGATATTAATGATGATTTACCTTCCCAAACTGAAATTTATATAGTAGAGGCAGGAGCAAGACTTAAAGGTGACATAAACGAGATAACAACACTAGTAAATCCTCACTATGCAATAGTAGGTAAGATTGGTGAACAGCACATAGAATACTTTAAAACTTTAGAAAATATACGAAACACAAAAATGGAACTTCTAAACTCCAATAGACTTAAAAATGCTTATGTACATGTAAGCGCTAATGTAAAACCAGATAGTAAAACTATAGTTTATGGAGATGAGTTAAAAAATGTTCGTTCAACTCTTGATGGACTATATTTTGATGTGCTGATAGACGGAAAAATAGAGAGTTTTTTTACTCCTTTACTTGGTTCATTTAATGCTATGAATATTCTAGCTTGTATAATGATGGCAAAATCAAAAATGAGTATAGAAGAGATAAAAGAAGCAGTAGCCAATTTAAAAGGTGTAAATCATAGACTTGAACGTATTGATGCTGGTGGAAAAGTAATTATTGATGATAGTTTTAACGGTAATTTAGAGGGTATGTTAGCATCTTATGATTTAGCATCTTTATACGATGGTAGACGTGTTATTGTAACTCCTGGCATAGTTGAGAGTACAAAAGAAGCCAATGTAGAGATAGCTGAAAAAATTGACAGTGTGTTTGATGTAGTTATATTAACTGGAAAAACAAATTTGGATTTACTTTCCAAACATATAAAAAAAGCACAGAAGATTATAGTAAAAGATAAAAGTGATATAGAACAAGTACTAAGTGAGTCTACATGTAAAGGTGATTTGATACTCTTTTCAAATGATACTCCTAGTTTTATGTAATCTCATTTTTTTTACATAAGTTTGTTATATGATTTCATAGTGTAATTTATAAGGGAGTGTACAAATGGGAGTTAAGAGTTTATATATTTCATCAATAGAAGCAGCTGCTGGTAGTCTTATCGTGACTATGGGTATGATGGAGATTTTAAAAAGAAGATTGGGCAGAGTGGCATTTTTTAGACCCATCATAGAGGATAGAGAAGAGCGTGATCATGATATAGAGTTTGTTTTAGAAAAGTATGACTTAGATATGAGATACTCTCAGAGTTATGGTTTTACAGTTCATGAAGCAGAAGCTATGATAGCTGATAACGGAACAAATGAGCTTATAGAGCAATTGATAGAAAAGTTTAAAAAGTTAGAAAAAAAGTATGATTTTGTTTTGATTGAGGGTTTAAATCAATCATGTTTTACTCAAAGTTTGGATTTTGATATAAACTTGTTAATAGCAAAAAATATAGGAAGTCCACTAGTTAGTATACTTAAAGGTAAAGATAAGAGTAAAAAAGAGGTAGTTGATGAGATTGCTATAGAGTCTGATGTTATAAAAAAAGCAGGCTGTAGTCACTTTGCCACTTTTGTAAATAGAATGGATGAAAAAGTTCTTAGTAAACTTTCAAATATTATAACGGATATACCAACCTATTATTTACCAGAGGTATCAGAACTTGATACTCCAACTGTAAATGAAATCATGAATAAATTGAACTGTATGTTAGTTCTTGGTGAACAAAAAGATCTAAAACGTGTTGTTAGGCAAAGTAAAATTGCAGCAATGAAATTAGAAAACTTTTTAGAGCATATTGAAGATGGTGATTTGATTATCGTTCCTGGAGATCGTGCAGATATTATTGTGGGTTCAATTGCAACAATTCAATCAAGAAATTATCCAAATATAGCCGGTCTTTTACTTACTGGTGGCATGACGCCAAATCGTGCTATTAAAAATTTGTTTGAGGGTTTTAGTGAATTTCCAATGCCAATTTTAAGTGTAAATGATGATACTTACACAACAGCTATGAAAGTTAATGATGTTCCTGCTCAAATAACAGCAAAGAGTGAGAGAAAAATTGCACTTGCACAAGGTCTTTTTAGTTCAAACGTTGATATTAAAAGAATAGAAGAGAAAATAACACTGGCTTCATCAAAAACAATAACACCAATCATGTTTGAATATAATCTTTTTGAGAGAGCTAGATCAAATAGAAAGAAGATAGTTCTTCCAGAGAGTGAGGATGAGAGAATTTTAAGAGCAACAGAGATACTTTTAAGACGTGATGTTGTAGATATAGTGCTTTTGGGAGATAAAGAAGATATTGAGCATAGAAGTGCATCTTTGGGGCTTGATATAAGTAAAGCTGAAATTGTTTGTCCTTGTGAATCACCTCTTATGGATACATTTGTACAAGAATTTTATGAGTTAAGAAAGAAAAAAGGATTGACTTTAGAGGCTGCAAAAGATGCGATGATGCATGTAACATATTTTGCAACTATGATGGTTCATTTAGGACATGCTGATGGCATGGTTTCTGGTGCAATTCATACAACAGGTGACACTATAAGACCAGCCCTTCAAATCATAAAAATGAAACCAGGAATTTCAACTGTTTCAAGTATCTTTTTTATGTGTTTAGATACAAAAGTTTTAGTTTATGGTGATTGTGCAGTGAATCAAGATCCAAATGCAAATGAATTGGCTCAGATTGCAATTTCTTCAAGTGATACAGCCAAGATGTTTGGAATTGATCCAAAAGTTGCTATGCTCTCTTACTCTACAGGAAGTTCGGGGCAAGGTGATGATGTTGAAAAAGTAAGAGTTGCTACAAAGCTAGTTAAAGAGCTTAGAGATGATGTTTTTGTTGAGGGACCTATTCAGTATGATGCTGCGATTGACCCAAAAGTTGCTAAGAAAAAATTGCCAAATTCTGAAGTTGCAGGAAAAGCAAGTATATTTATTTTTCCAGATTTAAATACAGGAAACAATACCTACAAAGCAGTACAAAGAAGTTCAGGTGCAGTTGCAATTGGACCAGTTCTGCAAGGACTTAAAAAACCAGTAAATGACCTTAGTCGAGGCTGTTTAGTTGCTGATATTGTCAATACAGTAGCTATTACAGTGATTCAAGCACAAGAAAATAACGAGGGAGAATCATGAAAATTTTAGTATTAAATTCAGGCAGTTCGTCTATAAAGTTTCAACTATTTGAAATGGATGAAAATAGATCTCTAGCAAGTGGTCTAATAGAGCAGATTGGTGAAAATGATTCATATGCTAAAATCGAATTTGAAGGTAAAAAAATAGAGAAAATAGAGCCTATTAAAGACCATAATAGTGGTTTGAAACTTATGAATATGCTTTTGATTGAATCTTTTTCAATTAAAAGTTTAGATGAGCTAGGAGCCATTGGGCATAGAGTTGTTCATGGTGGAGAAAAGTTTTCAAAACCCGTTATTGTAAATGAAGAAGTTCTAGATGAAATAGAAAAACTTATACCCTTAGCACCACTTCATAATCCTGCCAATCTTGATGGCATAAAAGTGACAATGAAACAATCTCCAAAAGTTCCTCAAATTGCGGTGTTTGATACAGCATTTCATGCAACAATTCCTAGTTATGCCTACATGTATGCTTTACCTTATGAAAATTATGAAAAAGATGGTGTTAGAAGATATGGTTTTCATGGAACTTCACATCACTATGTTACAAAAGAAGCATCTAAGTATTTAGGAAAAGATAATTTAAATATAATTACACTACATCTTGGCAATGGTGCTAGTATGGCTGCAGTTAAAGATGGAAAATGTGTTGATACTACCATGGGATTGACTCCACTAGAGGGTTTGATTATGGGAACTAGAAGTGGTGATTTAGATCCAGCAATACTTTTTTATCTTGCAAGAAAAAATGGTTTAGATATTGAGGATTTAGATAAACTTTTAAATAAGAAGAGTGGATTAAAAGGAATTTGTGGTAGCAATGATATGCGTGAAGTTGAACAGATGGCTGAAAATGGTGATAGTAAAGCACAGTTAGCTCTTGATATGTTTGCTTATCGTATAAAAAAATATATCGGTTCATATAATGCTGTTGTTGGTAAGCTTGATTGTATCATCTTTACTGGTGGCATTGGAGAAAATGATATAGACACAAGAGAAAGATGTTGCGAAAATTTAGAAAATTTAGGAATAGAGTTAGATCTAGTTAAAAACAATCAACGAGCAAAAGGAATTTTAGACATATCTACAAAAAATAGCAGAGTTAAAGTACTTATAATACCTACAAATGAAGAACTTGAGATTGCAATACAGGCATACTCACTTTTAGGAACTTAAATTGCTTAATATATGAAAGAAAATAATTTGGAGAGTAAATGAAAATATCTTTATCTATAGCTGTGATAGGAATTTTGTTTGTAGGTTGCTCAACACATCCTGTTGACCCTAAGATGGATATGAAACCACCTGCTTATGTGGAACAGCTTCCTCCTTCAACAAAGCAACAGATAGTATCAAATCCAGGTAGTCTTTTTGGTCAAGGAGAAAACCCTTTGTTTGCTGATTTAAAGGCTATGAATCCAAATGATATAGTTACTGTTGTTATAAGTGAAACGATAGCACAAAGCTCAACTGGTCAAAAGACTATTACAGAAGAGAGTAATGATAAGCTTGGAGCTGGCGTATTTAGTGGTATTGGCGGTACTCTTCTTAATAAAGCTGGAAAAATTGGTTTTGAAGCAGGATCTACTAACTCATATAAAGGGAGTGGTAAAAATACAAGAAATGAATCTTTTACTACAACAATTTCAGCTAGAATTATTAAGATACTTAAAAATGGAAACTATTTTATAGCAGGAAATCGTGAACTTCTTGTTAATGGCGAAAAACAAATAGTACAGATAAGTGGTGTTATACGTCCTTATGATATAGACCAAAAAAATACAATTGACTCAAAGTATATAGCCGATGCAAAGATACTTTACAAAACTGAAGGCGAGATAGATCAAGCTACTGAAAAACCATGGGGTTCTAAGTATGTTGAATCAATCTGGCCTTTTTAATAAGTAGGTTTTTAACCTACTTTAGTTTTTAACAGCTTGTGCCATATCCCACATTGGCATAAAAATACCAAGTGCCATTAGAAGAACCATACCTGCAATAAATGCAAGTAAGATAGGCTCAATATATGCTGCAATATTATCAATAATCTCATTAAATTTTGACTTAAAATAGCCTGTAACTTTATCTAACATTTTATCAAGAGTACCACTTTGTTCACCTGCATGAATCATTTGCACAAGCATACCTTCAAACAAGCCAGTGTCTCTAAAAGATTCAGTTAAAGATATACCACGACTCACGGAGGTTTTAACAGCTGCTAGTTTTTTCTTAAGATGCACATTATCAAGTGTCAAAAGTGCAGTATCTAAAGCGTCAGATATAGGTATACCTGCCCTAATTAACTCTGTAAAAACAAGAGTAAATCTACTTAACGTAGCATAAAATGTAATATTTCCTATAAGGTATACTTTTAGAATATATCTATCATATTGTGCTTTAAAATCTGTGTTGTTTTTCAGTAAGTATTTAAAAGTTACAATAGTTGCTATAAGCCCTATGAGTAGTAGATGACCATAATTATTGACCATATGTTCCATAAAAAGTAATATTTTTGTAGGAACAGGAAGATCTGCATGTAGTTTAGCAAATATATCTTTAAATTTTGGAACAACATATACCATAAGAATTGTGAATGCTATACCAATTGCAATTATTACTGTAATAGGATATCTTAAAGCTTTTTTAAATTTTTGTCTATTTTCTTCTATTTCTTCCAAAATTTCTGCAAGTTTTTCAAGAGATTCTGCCATATTACCAGTACTCTCTCCAAGCTCTACCATAGCTATGGTGACATCACCTAATTCATGTCTAAAACTCATCATTGATTCAGTTAAACTAAGTCCTGAGTTCAAATCATCATCAACTTGTTCAAATATTTCTTTTAGAGTTTTATCGACTGTAGCCTTTGAAACTTCTTTTATACTATCATGAATAGATATACCAGCATCTGTCATAACTGCTAGTTGTCTTATAGCTGCAATTAAATCTTTCATTTGAATACTTTTTTTAGTGATAGCATTCATGATATTATTTTTTAGATTTTCCAATTGATCTTCTACTGGAGCAGAAGTCTCTTTTACATTTAAAATAACTCCTGGAATTTTTGATTTTGCCATACTAATAGCATCATTTTTATTTGGAGCTTTAATAACCTTAATAGCTTTTTTCCCTTTAAATAGGGAGTGTATTTCAAAATATTTCATGATTTTGCCACCCTTATAATCTCATCTAATGTTGTTATTCCATTTGCAGCTCTTATAACTCCATCTTGGAACATATCTGTAAAACCTTCACTAACTGCTTGGTCATGAATCTCTTTTTTACTAGCACTTTGTGCTATCATGCTTGACATTTTTTCGCTTATAGGAAGAATTTCAGAAAGCATTTCTCTTCCTTTATATCCTGTTTGAGCACATTTTTCACAACCATGTTGCTTATAAAATTGATAGTTTTCTGGAATATATTGTTTTATATCTTCAAATACTGTTTGCGGAAGAGTGGTTTTCTCTTTACAATAAGGGCAAAGTTTTCTAACGAGTCTTTGTGCCTCAATGGCAACTAGTGAACCACTAAGTAGATAAGGCTCTATTCCCATATCCATAACTCTAGTAATAGCACTAACAGAATCATTTGTATGTAGTGTTGAAAATACTAAGTGCCCAGTAAGTGCAGCTTGAACAGCTATACGAAGTGTTTCTGAATCTCTAACCTCACCAATCATAATAATGTCAGGATCTTGTCTTAATATAGATTTAAGTGCACTTGCAAAAGTTAGTCCAGCTTTTTGATTTACTTGAACTTGCTGGGTAAGGTTTAGTTGATACTCTACGGGATCTTCAACTGTAATTATTTTTGTTGCTACATTTTTAATAGCATTTAAAGCTGCATAAAGAGTAGTTGTTTTACCACTTCCTGTTGGTCCTGTAACAAAGATGATACCATAAGGGGCTTTCATAGCTTTACTAAATTTTTTATAGTTGTTTGGATGCATACCTAAATCTTCAATATTAATCATAACTTTTGATTTATCTAGGATACGTATAACAATTGACTCACCATTTAGTATTGGTAGTGTAGAAATTCTAAAGTCAAATTCTTTCCCCAAGATAGTAGCTGAAAAACGACCATCTTGTGGTTTTCTTTTTTCCGCAATATCCATATTTGATAATAGTTTCATTCTTGAGGCTAGAGGAGGGTATATATCTTTGTCAAATATAAATGTTTCATTAAGCATACCATCAATTCTACCTCTGACAATACAGTTGTTTTCTGTTGGTTCTATATGTATATCACTAGCACCAGCTAAAATAGTAGTTTTTAAAATAATTTCTATGAGTTTTAGTATGCCTGATGACTCTTGTGGGTTATCAGCAGCACTCGAAGTTATTTCTTTACGTATTTCACCAATAAGTCCTTTTATGCTTTCGCTCATTTCTGCTTTATTTATATACTTTTCAATTTGAAATGGTTCTGAAATAATATATTTAACTAACTTTCTTGGAAAAATTCTTTGAACACCTTCTTGTGCATGCATATCCATAGGATCAATTAAGGCTATATATACATTAATTTCATCTTCTTTAATAGGAAGAGCACCAAATTTCTTAAGTTGAGCAAATGGTAGTTTTGCCAGCATTCTATAATCAATATCAACTGAATCTAAATCAATATATTCAAGTTTTAAATTTTTAGCCAACTCTTGCAAGAAAAATATAACCTCTAATGCAAAGTTATTATTTACTTCACCTAGCGTTATATATCCTTTTTTGTAGAATTCAATGACAAGTAGTATTAAGTCTTCTTGTCCAAAATAACCATTATCTACAAGTATGTCACCTAATAGATCTTTTGTGTCTTTGAGTCGTTCTGAAACTTGATTTGCACTATTTTCATCTATTATTCTATTTTTTATAAGATATGTTAAAAAGTTATCTGTTGCTTTACTCATGGTTTACCAATATGTGCGTATTTTAATTATTTCCCTATTTTCATAGGTTCTTAAAAATATTTTTTTAACTTTTTGGTGCATCTCTGTTGATAACTTGTAACTTATATTACTATTTTCATCATCTTTGAACCAATAAGCACCATTTTTATAATTATAATCTCCACTTACAAATTTATTAAAAATAATAGATAAAATATATTTTGTTTTTGGTAGATTAATATATGATATATCAACATCATCAACCAAAGCATGATAAAGTAATTTTTTTTGATAAAGAATAGTAGCAAAATATGCTGCATTTTCTCTAGATTCAGCTGTTTTGTATAACTTAACTATAGGTAATATAGTTCTGTTAATCATATCTACTTCTAAACAAGAGTGAGCATATATATTTAAAAATTCCTCATCACTTTTATATTTTTGGTACAAATCTCCAGCTTTAAGACAAATTTTTCTATACTCTTTTCTATCATAAAGATTAAGTATATCATTTTTATCTATAGCATATGAAAATGTTGCTAATAGTATAAAAAACAAGGTCATTTTTTTAATCATCTGTGTCTCCAAGTTCTATTTTGTGCAATAGAGTATTTAAACTTTTTGAGCTATTATTTGAAAGATAAGCCTTTAAAGCTTTTATTGCATCATCTTGTTGGTTTAGTTGTACTTTTGATTTTGCAAACCAATACCAACTTTTTGTATTTTGAGCATCAGTATCATTGGCAATAAGTGCCCACTTTAAAGAGTTGTCATACTCTTTTTCATAGTAATACTCTTCTGCTAACATTAAAGCAAATACTATACTAGAAGTAGTATAGTATTTATCTTTGAGGTAAGTAATAGTGTCAACTTCTTGCATATCAATTGATATTTTTACTTGTTTGTTTTCAACTTTATTTTTTGTTTCAGTAGTTTGAGTTTCTCTAATAGGTTGAATAATTTCTTGTTCATAATTTACAATGTTATCTTGTCCTTCACTCATCTCTTCTTTGTTATTTAATGTACTAAGAGTTAAAAAACCATTTGAAGAGAATAGTTCACTTCCTTGATTTGTTGATTCGAGTTTAAAATGATATGGTTTTGAATCTATTTTTTTAATATCAATTTCACTAGGGACCGAAATTTTACTTTCTGTTATATTGGACTCATCCTTTACTACTGCAATAGTAATATTTTTTTCTATAGTATAAATTTTCTTAATTTGTTGTTTAGCTTCATTAATAATTGTATTTTCTATTTTTTTAGGTTCCTTTGGTTTTTCTATAAAGATGTTATAAGCAATAAATGAAGTTATAATTAAGAATAAAGAAAGAGAAGCAAAAATTTTACTCTGTCGTTTTAATTTATATTTAGACCATTTTTTTTCTAGCTCTATTATATCTTCAGCATTAAACATTGATCATTCCTAAGTTTATTGCAGCCATTTCTAAAAATTTTGTCTTAAGAGATTCACCTCTTACGACAGAAGGTTTATTTATATCATAATATTCTAATATTTCAAAATGTTTATACATTAGTTTATTTATAGTTCTTAAATTACCTTGCGTGACTTTCATGAGGACTTTAAAATGTGCATCTTTAAACAATGAAAGATATTCAAATTTATTGTGGAAAAGCATCTTCTTTTCTATATATGTTTTTATTTCCTTATAAGAAGAATTGTGTAGTTCTATTGTTTCCCAAATCCTAGTTTGAAAATAATCTTTTGCTAAGACATCCTCTTTTTCGGTTTTATGGACCGTAAAAAGAAACTTGAATTTTCTTGAGTCTGACATAAGTCTAATTTTTTCAATGAGTTCTTGAGGATATAGTTGCGCTTCATCTATTAGAACTGTAACAGACTCTTTTTCATTAAGTTTTTGAGTAGCAGTAGATAAAAATTCATTGTAACCTGAAAATTCTGGAGAATTTTCTTTAAAAACATCTTCATATAATGCGTTCAAAAATTCTTTTTCTTCAAAAAAAGGTCTTGGGAAAAAAACTATATTTTTCTTATCTTTATAATCATTATAAATTTTTTGAAGTAGAAAAGTTTTACCGGTACCAGGTTTACCAAAAAAGAGAATCAGCTTTAATGGCTTATCAAGAGTTTGTACAAGTCTCTCATAAGCAAAAGCTGATTTATCTAAATTTACATAATCAAAAACTTCTCCATCTACGAAGATGTTTTTGAGTCCTGTATAGTTACTGTTCATATATTCTCTTGGAGAAACCTAAATCTTTTAGTGTTGCTTGTGTATCATCTTTTGGACCAATTATTCTTGGTGTTATTACAAATATAAGTTCTTCAGTTTTCTTTGTTACTGACTCATGTTTAAATATTTCACCCAAAAGAGGTATATCACTTAAAATTGGTACATTTGAGCCTTTTAAACCTTCCGTATTCGTTATAAGTCCACCAAGTATAATAGTGTTTCCAGTTTTTACTTTAACTATGGTAGAAAGTTTCTTTTCTGAAGTATCTGGAGCTATTTCTCTTGGAGCAGTTCCAGGAAGTGTTCTAGTATCATCATCAGAGTATTTAAAGTTACTAACTGCT
>Ga0256845_1002826_pt1 | contig 12214 bp, 11 predicted proteins | sample RiftiametaG_FD_189101 | JGI IMG/M metagenome (GOLD analysis project Ga0256845, IMG submission 189101) | Tube worm associated microbial communities from hydrothermal vent at the East Pacific Rise, Pacific Ocean - Riftia | ecosystem: Host-associated > Annelida > Integument > Unclassified ... | reverse complement strand
TTTTAAAGATATGGTAAGTTCACCACCGATCTCTTCCATTGCATGGAACGCATTGGTACATAAATTCATTATAACCTGGTGTATACGTGTCGGATCAGCATCAATATACCCACAATTTCTATCAATTTTATCGATTATTTTAATTGTAGATGGTATTGAGCCTTTTAAGAGTTTGATAACTTCTTTGGCAACAGGGTGGATTTTAATGGGTCTTTTCTCCTCTTCGCTGCTTCTGTTAAATGAGAGTATCTGACTTACCAGATCAGCAGCCCGAAGCGCAGCTTTTTGGATTTTTTCACTCTGCTTATAGACCTTACTATCAGCTTCCACATCCATCATCGTCATCTCTGAATATCCCAGAACAGGGCTCAAAATATTATTAAGGTCATGGGCGATTCCCCCTGCCAGCGTTCCTATCGCTTCCATTTTCTGTGCGTTTCTTAATTGTTTTTCAAGGTTTTTCCACCTCTTTTCAGCCTCTTTTTTTTCAGTGATATCCAGCAGCGAAACTGTGATTTTATTAATACCAGGTAAAATGGCAAATGTGGAGTATGTAAACCGTGTCTCCCCATTTTTATTAACAAATAAAATTTCATGCTGTTCAGGACCAGAACTTGCCCCTTCCTCTATTTGGCTGCTGAATTTGTTTATTATCTCCTTGTGCTCATAAGCTACAAAGTCATGCCACTTTTTTTTAAACTCTATATCATCTTTTTTAAGGTCTGCAATCTCGCAGAACTGAGAATTTGCCATGGATATTGTAAAATCTGATTCCAGAATTACAGCTGCTGTTCCTGTGTGCTCAAATATTGCCTTGTATCTTTTTTCGCTCTGCTCAAGCTCCCTGGTCCTTTCTTTTACAAGCTCTTTAAGACGCTCCTGATAAATTTTATTCTCTCTTCTAAGGTTTGCTTCAGTAAGGCACTTTGTAACAGAATGTAAAAGGACATCCATATCTTCAATGGGTTTTAAAATATAATCCCAGGCACCCAGGTGAAGTGCTTCAACTACAGCAGATATATCACCCGTGCCCGAGGCTGCAATCAAAGGAGTGTCAGGAGATATGGAGTGTAATGTTTTAAGTACTTCAAGCCCATTCATATCAGGCATCCTGAGATCGAAAAGTACAAGATCAATTTTATTTAAATTAAAAATTTTCAGACCTTTTTTTCCGTTTGCAGCTTCAAAAACTGTAAAACCAAAATCTTCCAGATATGATCTGATGCTTTGCCTGATATATGCTTCATCATCAATGGTTAAGATAACTTTATCTGTGGTGATATCCATAGAGGGAGTTTATCCTTTAAGCTGTTTTCATCCAGCGATTTTTTTTACAATGTATTATATATATATCATGGAAAAATAAGATTCTGTCAAGTACAAAGTAAATTCTCATCTACGAATTCCAAAATAATATTTTTATCTAATGAATAAATTTTTTGTGTAATTTTGTGTATATGGTGAGAAAAAATTGTTAATAGTTCATCATTTTTTGTTTTGGCTCCCCAGCACGGACTTGAACCGCGGACCCATTGGTTAACAGCCAATTGCTCTGCCGACTGAGCTACTGGGGAGCATGTCAAAAAGACTTTTAGGTTCTATATCAGTGGTGTACTTTTGTCAAGAAAAAAATAAATAAAATTGACTAAATCTGTTTTTACAATTATTATGGATCCCAGGGTAGCAAAATAGATGCAAAGGGAAATACCATGACAATAAACTCCATGCAAAATCCGGGTGAAAACCAACATTTGAGACAACAGGTAATAAAAACACCCCGGGCAGAACAGGCAGCAGTTGAACAACAAAATCAAAAGGCTGCAAAAACTGATTTGAATCATCAGGCTGTAAATCATGTCCAGAAAGCCTTTAAGTTGAATATCAGCAGGGAAGGGGAGTCAATGCTTAAAACCGTTGACAATATTGATAACAAAAAAGGAGATGCTCACAAAAATGAAAACCGGGAGCCTTTATGCCTAAAGCATTTCCCAACTCCCTATCAGAAACAAGAGCTGCAAACCAGGCAAATTGTAAATATAATTGCTTGAGCAGAGGTATAATTTAACAAAAAGAGCAAAATTTTAAACAGGAGCACTGCAGAGCAGTCAAACCTGAAACAGTGGCATGACAAAAAAAACCAGAGACTTGACAAACAATATTTACAGGCAAAACAAAAACTTCTGGCAGAATAGAGACAAGAATCCCAGGGTCTTAGTTTATATGCCTGAACCCACCTGCAGGATAGCTCTATTATGGTAAAAGAAGAGGGTGTGGTTACAAACGCAACCAAGTCAATCGCCTGGATAAAAACCGTTAGAACAACCGCATGTGATGCGTGTGCTGCAAAAGATAATTGTGAAATATTAAACAGTAAAGATACAATGCATTTTAAGGTTAAAAATACTTTAAATGCTGGAAAAGGAGATAGAGTTGTTGTTGGAATACAAACCAGACCCATGCTTCTCCTTACATTTATGCTTTATGTTTTTCCTGTTTCCCTCCTGCTTATTGGTGCTTTAACCGGGGAAAATATAGCTTTTGCTTTAAATACAGATCAAAATCTAACCTCCATGTTTTTTGGATTCTCCCTGTTTTTTTCAGCTGTTTTTATTATAAAAAAAATAAATAATAAAGTTGCTGAAAATTGGAAATATAAGCCCTTCCTCATTAAAATTGTTAAACCAAATCAGATACAAAATAGATAATAAATATAAAATTTTTTTCTTGATATATTATTTTTTTTAATATATGACACTGATTGTGCTGTAACTTTGCTTAGTGCAGAGATTAGACTCTAATAATATGAGGGAGTATCATGACATCACAATCCAGTCTAAAGATTTCCGTAATTTTAATGATTATTTTTTTTATCGCCGGGATTGCTTGCTATGCAGCCTTTTCACCTCCTAACCCCGATGAACCGGTCCGGTTAATGTTTCAAAATAAAGCAGGTAAAGTTTTATTTGAACATACAGGACATTTGGGAGAATATGGTCTGGACTGTATGGAGTGCCACCATAACCTTGAAGATGATGAAATTTACAACTGCAGTGAATGCCACGAAGCTGGTGATGATGATATGCCAGGCAGAGCCGATGTGTTTCATATGCAATGTAAAGGATGCCACGAAGAGTCTGAGGCAGGTCCGGTGGAATGTAATTCATGCCATTCACCATGATTTATATACTTACAAAACGAGGATAAAAAATGATTAAACGACCTTTTACAGGCTTATTCCAACCCCGGCTGAAATATGATGTGGTGGAAGCTGACCCTAAAGATCCAATTGTCGTTCCCATACCATCGAATATCTTACTTTTGCTGAATGACTCTCTGGACAGCTTAAGAATTGCTCTTATTAAAGAGGGAGACACAGTTAAAAAAGGAGAGAAGCTTTTCCTTTATAAAGAAAGCACAGAATACACAATTGTGCCAGTATCAGGAGTAATCAAAAAAATTGAGTCCTATGCCGGTGAATTTGGAAATATTAAAACCAGCTTGGTAATAGCAGTTGAAGAAAACAGTGATTTTCTTAATAATTTTGAGGAGCATGCAGATAAATTCGAACTTGAGTCTGCTGTAAAATTATTAAAATTATTACCCGGTGCTCCTGCTTTTGAAACCCTTGCTGATCCAGAAAGAAAAATACACACCCTTGTTATCTCAGGAGTTGATGAAGATATCTCATCCACTACAAACCAGTATTTTTTGACAACTGAATCAAAAGATTTAAAAGAAGGCATAAAAATCCTTAAAAAGTTAACAAAAATTGCAAAAATTATTTTAGTTGTTCCGGAAGGTGTTGCTGTTCAGACTGAAATCCCTGGGATGCGAGTGCTTAATATATCACAATTTTATCCTGATGCTCTTCCAAAAATGATAATGAAAAATCAGCTGGGAACAATTGTACCCCAAGGCAGGACATGTGAAGATGAGGGTGTTTGTTTTATAGGAACTGAAGCAGTTGTTTCCATTGCAAAGGCATACAGGGATAAAAAAATTCATTTTGAAAAACTTGTGTGTGTAACAGGAAAAGATGGTGTGCAAAGACGGATAAAAGCATCAATTGGAACACCTGTTATATCAATCTTAAAACAACTCGGCATTCATATTAATGAGCAGGACAGGATTGTAATTGGAGGGCCCTTTAGAGGGTTTTCAGTATTTACGGTTTATCATCCGGTACAGCCCTGTATGGACTCAATAACCATTCAGGCATCCTACGAGATACCTTATGTTTCAGATTCTGCCTGTATCAATTGTGGCAAATGTATAAAAACATGCCCGGCAAATATTCCTGTCAACCTTCTTGTACGTCAGCTTGAAGCAAGCTTGTTTGAAGAGGCAGCAGAAGCCTTTGACCTTGAATCCTGCCTAGAGTGCGGATTATGCAGCTATGTCTGTACAGCAAAAATACCTATATTCCAGTATATAAAGCTTGGAAAGCATGAACTATTAAAAATAAAAGCCCAGGTTGAAACGGAGGGTGTTCAATGACTAAAAGAATAAAACTTACAGTATCCCATGCTCCTTTCTGGCATGACGGCGATTCAATTTGTAAGATGAATTTAAACATGATCCTTGCTGCAATGCCAGCTGTTATTTTTGGTATTGTGAAGTTTGGCATGCCAGCTCTTGGTGTCATACTGCTTGCAATATCAGCCAGCATGTTCTTTGAGCTTGTTATGAACTTTGCAATGAAAAGACCCATCTCGATTATGGATTATGATGCTGCATTAATTGGTCTGCTTTTTGGCATGATGCTCCCTGCTACAACTCCATGGTGGGTTGTTGTCACAGGAGCATTGGTTGCAATTGTTATTGGCAAGCAGATCTATGGAGGGCTTGGTGCAAATCCTTTTAATCCTGTCCTTGTGGGAGTTGCAATTTTAATGATTTCATGGCCGGGATATTTTGATGCAGATGCTGCTCTTTTAAACTATGAGTTTGATTTTAAGGCGTTAGCTCCACTTGCAGCGCTGAAACATCAGGGAGTGTCTGCCCTTGATTTTTTCTCCATCAAGGATCTTATTATGGGCAATCAGGTTGGCTCAATCGGTACTACATTTGGACTTGGTCTTATCATTGGTGGAGTTTTCCTGATAGTCAGAGGATACATAAGATGGGAGATAACAATCTCTTATATTGCAGGAATTATTATCACTGCTTTGATTTTTAAAATGTCAAATCCGCAAGGTTTTGCAGGTCCCATGTTTCATCTGTTTTCAGGCTATACACTATTTGGTGCTGTTTTTCTTGCCACGGAGAATTCCTCTTCTCCGGTGAATCTGATTCCCATGCTGATTTATGGACTCCTCGGAGGTACTATGATTATCCTGATAAGAAATATTGGAGCTTACCCTGATGGAACTGTTCTTGCCATACTTTTAACAAATCTTGTTAATCCACTCATTGACTTTATCAGACCAAAAGCTCTGGGAAGGGGAGTGAACAATGCGTGAAATGATAAAAATGATTATGGTACTGACAATTATCACAGCTGTTTCAGGAGGTGTTCTTGCTGCCCTTAAAACAGGAACTGAAGAGAAAATAGAAAGCCAGGTCTTAAAATTCCAGAAAGCTCCTGCCATTGAAGCCATTTTCAGTACAGCAACCAATGATCCTTTAAAAGAGCGCTTTAAAATTAAAGTAGAGGATAAAGAGATCACTTTTTTTCCGGCTAAACTTGAAAATGGTTTAAAAGCTGTGGCTTTTGAAGCTTCAGGAGCCGGGTTTGGAGGAGATCTTGGTTTAATGGTCGGCATTAATCTTGAGACCGACAAGATAATTAAAGCCAGGGTCACAACTCATTCTGAAACGCCTGGTATTGGTTCCAGAGCAAAGGATGATACCTCCTTTGTATCCCAGTTTGCAGGGATGGGGTTTGATGCAAACTTCAAAATAAAAAACAGTGGTGGAGATATTGATGCAATGTCCGGAGCAACTGTCACATCAAAAGGTGTATGTGTAGCAGCTACCCGGTTACAAGAGCTTTACCTGAAACTTAAACCGCAAATTATTAATAAGATGAAATAAGATAATTTAGGAGAATATAAGTTATGGCACAATCCATAGCAAAAGAGTTTACCAAGGGGTTATGGACAGAGATTGCTCCTTTCAGAATAGTTCTGGGGCTATGTCCTATCCTTGCTGTAACAAAAACAGTTGAGAATGGCATTGGAATGGGGCTTGCAACAACATTTGTTCTGGTTTTTTCTAACCTTTTTGTATCTCTATTCAGAAATTCCATTCCTGCAAAAGTCAGGATTCCATGCTTTGTTGTTATCATAGCTACCTTTGTAACTATTGTAGAACTTTTAATGCAGGCATATACTTACCCGCTTTTTTTAAAACTTGGAATTTTTATCCCTCTTATTGTTGTTAACTGCATTGTGCTTGGACGTGCCGAAGCATTTGCAAGTAAAAATCCACCTGTTTTATCAATAGCAGATGGACTAGGCATGGGAATAGGATATACACTCTCTCTGATTGCCATCAGTTCTGTAAGAGAGGGTTTAGGAAGTGGAACAATTACATTGACAGGAACTCCAATAGTATTATTTGGACCTTCATTTGAGCCATTTACCTTCATGGTTGAAGCACCTGGAGCCTTTGTCTGTCTGGGGTTACTGCTCTGTATCATGAACATTGTAGGGAAAAAATAAAAGGAGATAAAAATGGATCTTATTGTATTAGCTATAGGTTGTATTTTCGTAAACAATATTCTCCTTGCCCAATTTCTTGGAAATTGTCCATTTCTAGGCACATCAAACAAGATGGAAACGGCTGTGGGTATGGCAATGGCAGTTGTCTTTGTATTGGTTATGGCAGGTGTTATTTCGTGGATGGTGGACCATTATCTCTTAAAAACACTTGATCTCGAATACTTGAGAACTGTCTCTTTTATTCTTGTAATTGCATCCCTTGTTCAATTTGTTGAAATGTTTTTAAAAAAGAGCATACCTGCTCTCTATGCAGGGCTTGGCATCTTTCTTCCTTTGATTACCACAAATTGTGCTGTTATGGGTGTCTGCCTGATAAATATTAAAGAAGATTATACCTTTGTTGAGACTATTGTCTCTTCCTTCAGTTATGCTGTGGGCTTTGGTCTTGCACTGATTCTTTTTGCAGGCTTAAGGGAGAGAATTAATATAGCCAGAGTTCCAAAGCCGCTTCAGGATACTTCAATAGGCTTGATTACAGCCGGAATAATTGCCCTCTCCTTTTTTGCTTTCAAAGGCATGGCGTAAATATAAATTACAGGAGTTTTAAGTTATGATTGAATCTTTTCTGTTTATGCTCGGTATAGGTGCTGCATGCAGTATCGTACTAAGCTTTGCTTCAAAAGTTTTCTATGTTTATGAAGATCCTAAAATTGCTCTTGTTGAAGATAATCTGGAAGGTGCCAATTGTGGCGGATGTGGATATACTGGCTGCTCTTCAGCTGCCCAGGCTGTTGTGTCCGGCGATGCTCTTCCAACTGTGTGTGTGATCTCCTCCAGTCGTGAAAAGGCAGAAAATATTGCTGAAATTGTTGGAATGCCTGTGGGAACTGCTGAATCATCAATTTCATATAATATGTGTAATGGTGGAACCCGTGCAACTGACAAATATAATTACCTTGGTGTTAATTCATGCAGGGCAATGGATATTGTATTTGGCGGCAAGAGAGATTGTCATATTGGATGTTTAGGGCTTGGCGATTGTGTTAAAGCATGTAAATTTGATGCTCTTATTATAGGAGAAAAAGGGTTTCCTGTTGTAGATGATGATAAATGTGTGGGCTGTGGAGCGTGCGAAACAGCTTGTCCCAAGGGAATAATTGAGGTAAGAACTCTATCTGAAAAACTTTTAAAATTAAATCAGCAGAATGATCCCCTTGCACCATGCTCCCAAACCTGTCCTGCTGAAATTGATATCCCAAGATACATCTCCCTTGCAAAACAGGGTAAATATAAAGAGGCAGTGCAGGTGATAAGAATGCGTAATCCTCTTCCTCTCACATGCGGCAGGGTTTGCCCCCATCCATGTGAGGATGAATGCAGAAGAGGAATTGAAGATGAACCTGTCTCAATAAACCAGATAAAACGTTTTGTTTCAGATTTTGAGATGGAATCAGGCTCACGTATTCCCATTAAATGTGCTCCTGATACTGGTAAAAAGGTGGCTGTGATCGGCAGCGGACCCTCTGGCATGAGCTGCGCATATTTTTTAAGAAGACTTGGACATAAAGTGTCTATCTTTGAAGCAATGCCAAAACTTGGTGGCATGGTACGATATGGAATTCCTGAATACAGACTTCCTGATAAAGTGCTTGATTGGGAATTGGACGGTATACTGAACCTGGGTATAAATGCTTATACCCATGTTAAATTTGGAAAAGATTTTGGTTTGGGTTCCCTGGTTGCTTCTGGATACAGTGCTGTATTTTTAGGCATTGGTGCATGGGAAGATTACTCTCTTGGAATAGATGGTGAAAACCTTGAAGGATGCTTTACAGGAATTAATTTTCTTGCAAGAAATTCCCAGGGCGAAAGTTTGGGACTTGGGAAAAAAGCTTGTGTAATAGGCGGTGGTAACACTGCCATAGATTGTGTTCGAACACTTCTTAGAATCGGGCTTGAAAAAGTTTATCTTGTTTACAGAAGGACTAGAAATGAGATGCCTGCCAATGAAGTTGAAATAGTTGCATCTGAAGAAGAGGGAGTAGAATTTGTTTTTCTTGCAGCCCCTACTAAAGTTGTGGGAGATGATTCAGGGCATGTAACTCAACTTGAATATCTGAAAATGGAACTTGGTGAACCTGATGACAGTGGCAGAAGAAGACCTGAGCCCATTGAAGGCTCCGAGACATTAATTGATGTTGATACAATTATTACAGCAATCGGACAATCACCTGAAGCATCATTTAAAGAACATGATCCCCACCCGAGAATGACTGAGCTTGAGCTCACAAGATGGAACACCATTGAAAACGACCCTGAAGTATTAACAACCACAATACCCTATGTATTTACTGCGGGGGATGCGGCAACAGGACCTTCCCTTGTTGTGGAAGCAATTGGTGGAGGACGACGTGCTGCAAGATCAATAGATATGTTTTTAAAGGGAGAAGAGATTACCCCTGTACCAGACTCATTACGACAAAAACGTATCCGCGAATCTATTTTTACTAAGGTGGAGGGCATTGAAAAAAGCAAAAGAGCTAAAATGCCTGAGCTGCCTGTTAAGGAGAGGTTGGATTCCTATATAGAAGTTGACCTTGTTCTGCCTGAAGAAGATGCCATTAAAGAGGCAAATCGCTGCCTTGACTGCTGTAGATTATGCTATAATCCAGACAAACCGCAACAATTGCTTACTTAAAATATCAACAGAATAATATAAGGGGTTAATGTGTAATTCATTAACTCCTTTTTATTTAAGTATACTACTTATAAATTTAAACCTTGCTTTTATTTGAAAAATTTACTATCAAAAGGGTGAATGATTGTTTAGTTTTTTCCATATTTTGAGTAAAATATAAACTAGAATTATCGGAATATTATAGATAATATGAAAAAATTTTCCGGATTAACCATAGCCACTAAAATGACCCTGGGTTATCTTCCCCTGGCATTAATTATTATCATATTATCATTGTATACACTCTCCAGTTTAAATGAACTCAGTGATATTAACAGAGGAATTGTCAACACTAATATTGCCATTATCGAAGCGTGTGACAATCTACATGACACTCTATTTGCCCAGGAATCATGTGCCCGGCGATATCTGATTTTAAAAAACGAAGAGATGTTAACGCTTTTTTCAAAAAGAGATTTTGAATTTAAGAAAATCTTAAAAGGATTAACTGATATTCCCCAGGCAGACAGAAAAAAAATAGAAATAATAAGAGTCTTACATAATAGATATAACTCTTTTTACTTTGCCATGTTTGACCTTGAGAAAGAGGCTCTTCACCAGGCACAAGCCAATAATGGAAAAAAGATTAAAAAAAATTTAAATGCTCAATTGGATACAATACAGACAATGATGTCTGATACCAAAAGAAGTCTTACAAAAAAAACGTTTCAAGCTAATGTTTTCAGCAAAAAAGCTTTTTATGTTGTAGCCTTTTTTTCCATACTTGGTATCATTGTGGGAATTGGAGCAGCTTTATTAATTACAAATCATGTTGTTCGTTCCATAAATCAGTTAAAACTCGCAGCCTTAAAATTTTCCCGCCATCAATTTGATTTTGTTCCGGAAATTAACCAGAATGATGAATTTGGTATGCTGGCTAAAGCGTTAACTTCCATGGCAAGACAGCTTGAAAAACTTAAAGCAGTAGATATTGATACCAGCCCTTTAACCAGATTGCCCGGAGGCATGGCAGTTGAGAATTTTTTACATCAGCAGGTTATTGGCAAAAAACCAATTGCATTCTGCCTTATAGATATTGATAATTTCAAATCATTTAATGACAGGTACGGATATGCAAGGGGCAATGATGTAATCAAATTTACAGGCGATGTTATACAAAACATTGTGATAGAAAAAATATCATCTGGTTTTTTTGTTGGGCATATAGGCGGTGATGACTTTGTTACAATTGTTCCCTCGGATAAATATCAAGTAATCTGCCAGGCAATTTTAGATGAGTTTGATAAAAAGATCAAAACATTTTATGATGAAAAAGATCTTGAACAGGGTTATATAATATCAAAAACAAGGAAGGGGACAATTGACAAGTTTCCTATCATGTCAATTTCAATTGCAGTTGTAACAAATAAAAATGACCTGGGTTTAAGCAGTGTTAAGATAGGCGAGCTTGCTGCCGAAATAAAAGAGTATGCAAAGACATTTAAAGGGAGTGTTTTCCTTACTGATAGAAGAAAACTGGATAACCTTTGAGATGAATTTATGAAGATACTATTAGATAATATTTTTATTCGATTGTTCCTGACTTTTTTGTTTATGTCTCCTTTTGCATGTACCTTGAAAAAAAGTCCGGAGCAATTAATGTATTCTCATTTATCATCTATTTACTATGCATTGGGTGACAACGCATTTGAAAATGAGATCACCCAAAGAGAGAAATTACTATCAAAACCTGATAAGACCTTTTCTGATAGAAACCATAAAAAAGTATTATTACAGCTTGCCATGTTATATTCACACAAAAGCAACCCAAATCCTGATTTCTCCATGGCACTACAATATTTGAACCAATATGCTTTGCTTGACGATCAAGTCAGCGTTGAATACAGCAAAGCTCTTCTACGCTACATGGTTGAAAATAATTTAAAATATAATAAATTAATTAAAGAAAAAGAAGAGTTAGCTGTAAAATGTTCAAAGCTTGCTCGTAAAATAGACTTAAAAAATAAGAGCCTTCAAAAGCAAAAAAGAATTCTGGAGAAAAATGCTGAAGATATTAAAAACAAGAATGAGATAATTGAAAAATTAAAAAAACTTGATATTCAACTTGAAAATCGCAGGGCAGACACAGAATAATTTTCAAACACTTTGGCTGCTATTGTTTAGACCACCTCATAAAATCTTTATTGGAGTACTTTGATGGGAGAAGATTCAAACCCGCAAATAAAATTCGGTGGCATTGCTATAAAAATGGGTTTAATCAGTAAAAATAATTTAGAGTTTATTCTTGAGGAGCAGGAGAGTGATAAAGCTTTATCAAGCAGAAAACCAAAACTTGTTGGGGATATGCTTATTGAAGCAGGTTTAATTACTGGCAAACAGCGCGATTCGGTTTTAAAAGAGCAAAAAAAACTGCTGAAAAAAATAGAGAAGACCATTAAAAACAAAGAGGAATTATTACTGGAGCCTGAGCTGGTATCCCATGGTTTAAAATTACAAATTACAGCTGATTTTTTAGCTGCATTTCTTATTAAAACAGACCAGTTTGATAAACGTTGTACAGTGAAGGATATTAAGGATATTCTAATTGATAAAGATATTATTTCAGGAGTAGTCACCGACCCAATGATTATCAGCTTTTTAAAATCACCTGTATTTAAGGAAAAACCTTTCAGGATTGCAAAGGGTATTGTACCTGTTCAGGGAGAAGATGCAAAGATTGATTTTTTCTTTGAAACAGAGCATTTAAAAGCTGGTGGGGTTGATATGGATGGTCAAATTGATTTTAAAGATAGAGGAATAATCCCCCAGGTTGAAAAAGATATGGTTTTAGCCATAAAAACTCCAATGATTG
>Ga0256845_1002825_pt1 | contig 12216 bp, 6 predicted proteins | sample RiftiametaG_FD_189101 | JGI IMG/M metagenome (GOLD analysis project Ga0256845, IMG submission 189101) | Tube worm associated microbial communities from hydrothermal vent at the East Pacific Rise, Pacific Ocean - Riftia | ecosystem: Host-associated > Annelida > Integument > Unclassified ... | reverse complement strand
AACTGATGGCTGGATTACCATTAATAATGGCAAGTGAGGTACACCAGCCCACATTATCTGTAGAATCAGCTGTAACAGGGCTGTCCCAAATATTACCTGATATATCCGAAGCTCTGACATATTTCAAATCATGGTTTGTTTGATCATAATAACTGATGGCTGGTCTACGACTGATAATTGCCATTGAAGGATATAGACCTACCAAACCGGCATAATCAACAATAACCGAGCGAGACCATGCACTGCCAGAGCTATTTTTGGCTCTGACATATCTCAAATCTTTGTTTGTTTGATCATAGTAACTTATAGCTGGTCTACCATCTACAATTATCATTGAAGTATACATTCCAACTTTGCCTGCAGAATCCACTGTAACAGGGGATGACCATTCACTGCCAGAGCTATTTTTGGCTCTGACATATTTAAGATTACCTTTTGTAACATCAAAATAACTGATGGCTGGCGCACCATTTACAATTATCATTGAGGGATACCATCCAACATTAGCTGCACCTCCAGTATCCACAATAACAGGAGAGAGCCAGGCATTGCCATAGATATCTGCGGCTCTGACAAATTTAAGGCTATTACTATGACTACCATCATAATAAGCGATGGCTGGTTTGCCACTAACAATTGTCATTGAGGTATACTGGCCAACCTCTCCAGTATCCACTGTAATAGGGCTACCCCATATAGTACCACTGCTATCTAAGGCACGAACATATTTAAGACTTCTTCCACCATAATAACTGATGGCTGGTTTGCCACTAACAATTGCCGATGAAGTGTAATTACCACCCACAGAATTGGTAGAATCCACTGTAATAGGGGCTGCAAACGTATTGCTTGCAGCAGATAAAAACAGAATCACCATTGCGAAATAAAATAATCTTTTTGTCATTTTTAGCTCCTTATTAGATTTTCAGGCATAACGCTCCTTAGATTTTCAGGCATAACATTTTTTATATATCAATTCAATATATCAATTCAATAGTAATCTGACTTATATGTCCCTGGCACATCCCCCTTGGTAGTGTCAAGTTTAAAATCTGCCATTACTTTCCAGGCAGGGCATCCAGCAGCATACTGTCTGTTGAGCCGTTGAGCTGGAACCCGACAATAGGACGGGTTGAGCTATAAGTGATATAGGTTGCACCGGTAAGGCTTGTGCCAAATAAAGTTTCTGCTGCCTCAACTTTTTTCCCATATTTCTTTAACAATATTGATTTGTTCGCAATTAAAGTACCAGCATTATTATATGCTTGCATTCTGACAGTAGTATCAGATGGCATGGGATTGACAAATGCAATTCCTGTCCATCCATCCTTCTCAAGTTTAGGGAAAACACCTGTTGATGAATCAATATTAATCACTGTATATCCTGCAAGCTGTTTTCCATTATTCGTACCAAAAAGCTCAAAGCCTGTAATAGCTTGATTTGCACTAATTCTAAACCATGCAGTCTCCCCGGGCAGCAATAAAGTTCCGGGAGTACCAACATATTTTCCTTTACCTGGTAAATCAATAGTCCTAGTAGTTAGACTGCTACCATTACTTGTATATGGCTCAATGGTTAATTTTGCTACAGATGTTGCTGGGTTATAGGCAACTATACCTGTCCACCATGTTGCATCACCTGCAACGTGGGGAAAACAAAGATATTCTGATGTCTCATCTTTTAAAAGAATACCGCTTAAATAATTTTCACCTGAACCTGGACTGCTTCCAAAAAGCTCAAGACCTATTACTCCGCTGGTATTGCTGATTACTGCCGACTCAATGCCTGGCTGCACAGTATTTCCAAACATGCTTGCTATGCTGAATTTTTTATGTTGATTGGGAGCAAGGGTAATGGATTTTGTAGTATTGTTACTGAATTTGATAGAAAGTGTTTTTGAAGATGATCTGGTGTTTACCAGGCTTAAACCTGTCCACCAGCTGTCATTGGATGCGATATGGGGAACAAGAATATCCCATGCATTTATTTTAGAGACCGCAGGGATGGCAACTCTGTATTTCCCACTGATATGGAACTTTGTATATCCACATACTGATACTGAGTCTGATTCAAAAACAATATATCCGATATCTGCCGGTTTTGAAAATTCATAACCAATAATTATACTCTTTCGTCCGTGGGAGTTTAAATTAACTTTTTTTGTTTCGACCAGGTTGCCTGCATCACCATATGCCTTAATTGTTCCTTTTAACTTTTCAGCTGCACTGGTATTGATAATACAGATTTCTGTTTCCCAGCTGGAGCCGCTGGCAATATGTGGGAAATATAAATTTGATAGTCTGACAAATTTCAAATCCTTGTTTGTATAATCATAATAACAAATGGCTGGATTGTTGTTAATGCCGAGCATTGAGGTATACATGCCAACCCTGCCGGCAGAATCAACAATAACCGGGGTGGACCAGGCACTGCCGTTGGCATTTGTGGCTCTGACATATTTCAAATCACAGTTTGTTTCATCATAATAACTGATGGCTGGATTACCATTAATAATGGCAAGTGAAGTATACCTGCCCAAATTATCTGTAGAATCAACAATAATCGGGGAGGACCAGTCACCACCATACATATTTGTGGCACGGACATATTTTAGATCACCATGTGTAAGATCATAATAACTGATGGCTGGGTGGCGGTTAATAATTGCCATTGAAGTGTATTGACCTACCTTACCGGCAGAAGCCACTGCTACCGGGGTGGACCAGTCACTGCCAATGTTATTTGTGGCTCTGACATATTTTAAATTCTTGTGTGTGTAATCATAATAACTTATAGCTGGCCTGCCTAGGGCAATGGTTATAGAAGGACATTGCCCGACATTGCCTATAGCCCCTCCGGTATCTACAGTGACAGGGGGAAACCAGGCGCTGCCAGAGCTATTTATTGCTCTGACATATTTAAGATTACCATGTGTATGATCATAATAAGTGATGGCTGGTGTACCATTTACAATTGCCATTGAGGTATAGAAGCCAACATAAGCTGTACCTCCAGTATCCACAGTAACAGGAGGGAGCCATGTAGTGCCATGGCTATTTATTGCTCTGACATATTTAAGATTACCATGTGTATGATCATAATAACTGATGGCTGGTCTATTGTTGACAATTATCATTGAGGTATGACTGCCAACACCCCCGGTATCCACTGTAACAGGGCTACTCCATATAGTACCACTGCTATCTAAGGCACGAACATATTTAAGACTACCATTTGTGGAATCAAGATAACTGATGGCTGGTTTGCCACTAACAATTGCCGATGAAGGGTATTTACCCACAGAATCGGTAGAATCCACTGTAATGGGGGCTGCAAACGTATAGCTTGCAGCAGATAAAAACAGAATCACCATTGCGAAATAAAATAATCTTTTTGTCATTTTTAGCTCCTTATTAGATTTTCAGGCATAACGCTCCTTAGATTTTCAGGTACAACATTTTTTATATATCAATTCAATAGTAATCTGACTTATATGTCCCTGGTACATCCCCCTTGGTAGTGTCAAGTTTAAAATCTGCCATTACTTTCCAGGCAGGGCATCCAGCAGCATATTATCTGTTGAGCCGTTGAGCTGGAACCCGACAATAGGATGGGTTGAGTGATAAGTGATATAGGTTGCACTTGTAAGGCTTGTGCCAAATAAAGTTTCTGCTGCCTCAACTTTTTTCCCATATTTCTTTAACAATATTGATTTGTTCGCAATTAAAGTACCAGAATCATTATATGCTTGCATTATAACAAGAGTATGTAATGGCGAGGGATTGACAAATACAATTCCTGTCCATCCATCTTTTTCAAGTTTAGGGAAAACACCTGTTTTTGAATTAATATCAATCACTGTATATCCTGCAAGCTGTTTTCCATTATTCGTACCAAAAAGCTCAAAGCCTGTAATAGCCCTGTTTGCGAAAATGCTAAACCATGCAGTCTCCCCGGGCAGCAATAAAGTTCCGGGAGTACCAATATATTTTCCTTTACCTGACAAACTAATAGTCCTACCAATTAGACTGTTACCATCACTTGTATATGGCTTAATAGTTAATTTTGCTACAGATGTTCCAGGGTTATAGGCAACTATACCTGTCCACCATGTTGCACCACCTGCAACATGGGGAAAACAAAGATAGAATGATGTCTCATCTTTTAAAAGAATGCCGCTTAAATAATTTTCACCTGAACCTGGACTGCTCCCAAAAAGCTCAAGACCTATTACTCCGCTGGTATTGCTGATTACTGCCGACTCAATGCCTGGCTGCACAGTATTCCCAAACATGCTTGCTATGCTGAATTTTTGATGTTGATTGGGAGCAAGGGTAATGGTCTTTGTAGTATTGTTACTGAATTTAATAGTCAGTGTTTTTGAATATGATCTGGTGTTTACCAGGCTCAAGCCTGTCCACCAGCTGTCATTGGATGCGATATGGGGAACAAGAATATTCCGTGCATTTATTTTAGAGACTGCAGGGATGGCAACTCTGTATTTCCCACTGATATGGAACTTTGTATATCCACATACTGATACTGAGTCTGATTCAAAAACAATATATCCGATATCTGCCGGATTTGAAAATTCATTGCCAATAATCATACTCTTTCGTCCGTGGGAGTTTAAATTAACTTTTTTTGTTTCGACCAGGTTGCCTGCATCACCATATGCCTTAATTGTTCCTTTCAACTTTTCAGCTGTGCTGGTATTGATAATACAGATTTCTGTTTCCCAGCTGGAGCCGCTGGCAATATGTGGGAAATATAAATTTGATAGTCTGACAAATTTCAAATCCTTGTTTGTTTTATCATAATAACAAATGGCTGGATTGTTGTTAATGCCGAGCATTGAGGTATCCATGCCAACACTGCCGACAGAATCAACAATAACCGGGGTGGACCAGGCACCGCCATAGGTATTTGTGGCTCTGACATATCTTAGATCACCCTGTGTGTAATCATGATAACAGATGGCTGGATTACCATTAATAACGGCAAGTGAAGTATCCTTGCCCACATTATCTGTAGAATCCGCTGTAACAGAGCTATGCCAGGTATTACCTGATATATCCGAAGCTCTGACAAATTTTAGATCACCATGTGTGTAATCATAATAACTGATGGCTGGTCTACGACTGATAATTGCCATTGAAGTGTGTTGACCTACCATGTCGGCAGAATCAACAATAACCGGGGTGGACCATGCACTGCCAAAGCTATTTTTGGCTCTGACATATTTCAAATTTTTGTTTGTTTGATCATAGTAACTTATAGCTGGTCTACCAAAGACAATTATCATTGAGGGATATCTTCCAACATTGCCTGTGCCTCCTCCGGTATCCACTGTAACAGGGGAGAACCAGGCACTGCCAGAGCTATTTTTGGCTCTGACATATTTAAGATTACCATTTGTGACATCATAATAACTGATGGCTGGCGCACCTTTTACAATTGTCATTGAGGTATATATTCCAACATTGTCTGCAGAATCCACTGTAACAGGGGATGACCATTCACTGCCAGAGCTATCTTTGGCTCTGACATATTTAAGATTACCATTTGTGGAATCAAAATAACTGATGGCTGGTCTATTGTTGACAATGGTCATAGAGGTGAATAGTCCAACAGCAGCCGTACCCCCGGTATCCACTGTAACAGGGCTATTCCATGTAGTGCCGCTGTTATTTAAGGCACTAGCATATTTTAAATTCTCGTTTGTATCATCATAATAACTGATGGCTGGTTTGCCATTAACAATTGCCATTGAAGTGTGTTGACCCACAGAATCGGTAAAATCCACTGTAACAGGGGCTGCAAACGTATAGCTTGCAGCAGATAAAAACAGAATCACCATTGCGAAATAAAATAATCTTTTTGTCATTTTTAGCTCCTTTGATTTTCAGGCGCAGCATTTTTTTATATTGATTAGATAATAACCTGACTTATCAGCCCGTAGCACAAAAATTTACCATTGTCAAGATTGAAATTTTCAGTAAAAATTAGCCTTCAGTATGGTTAAAAGATGAATATGTTTATTAAATTGAATCAGTAAACCTTGAAAAAAAAAGTTATATAGGTTATAAAATATAAGTTGGATGAAATATCTGTAGTTTTGAATTCTATTAGTTTTAATCTTCTAAATACATTAATGTCCATTATTATTAAAGTTTAAGGTATAAAAATATGTTGTCTGAAAATTTGTTGCATTGTGGGTTTGACGAAATGAACCTTTCCAAACCTGTACTCAAAGCATTGAAAGATGTTGGATATGAAACTCCAACGTCGATTCAGGAATTAACTATTCCTCCCATGCTTGCAGGAAAAGATGTTATTGGTCAAGCCCAGACTGGCACTGGAAAAACTGCTGCCTTTGCCTGTCCCCTATTATCAAAAATTAATTTGAGAAAGAAAAAGGTTCAGGTGCTGGTTCTAGCTCCTACCCGGGAACTTGCCATACAGGTTGCAGAAGCTTTTAAAGAGTATGCATCACGTATGAAAGGGTTCCGTGTATTGCCAATTTATGGCGGACAAGGGTATGATGGTCAGCTCAGGCAGCTTAAGCGTGGAGTTCATGTGATTGTTGGCACACCGGGAAGATTAATGGATCATATGCGCCGTGGGACTGTAAAATTTGACCAGTTGTCCTGTATTGTACTGGATGAAGCAGATGAGATGCTTCGCATGGGTTTTATAGATGATGTTGAATGGATTCTTGAAAAAACACCGGCTCAACGTCAGATGGCACTATTTTCTGCAACCATGCCCTTTGCAATAAAAAAAATTGCAAAGAAATACTTGCAAAGCCCGGAAGAGATAATTGTAAAACAAAAAACTACCACTGCAGATACAATAAACCAGCGATTTTGGATTGTAAAAGGGACACATAAGCTTGATGCGTTGACAAGGATTCTAGAGGCAGAAACCTTTGATGGAATTATAGTTTTTGTAAGGACCAAGACTGCCACTGTTGAACTTGCTGAAAAACTCGAAGCAAGGGGATTTGCCACAGAAGCTTTAAATGGTGATATTGCTCAAAAATCAAGGGAAAGAACCATAAAACGGTTAAAAAATAAAAAAATTGATATTCTTGTTGCAACTGATGTTGCAGCCAGAGGTCTGGATGTCCAACGTATCAGTCATGTTATTAATTATGATATTCCAAATAATGCTGAATCTTATATTCATCGTGTTGGCAGAACAGGTCGTGCAGGTCGCAAAGGAGAAGCTATTCTGTTTGTTTCACCCCGGGAAAAATGGATGATTAGAGTTATTGAAAAAGCAAGCAGACAAAAAATGCAGTTGATGAAACTTCCTTCCAATGAGACTATCAATAATAAAAGAATTGCAAATTTCAAACAAAGTATAACTGATACCCTTGCATCTCAAAATCTTAGTGCTTTTCGTGATCTTATGGAACAATACAGACAGGAACATGATGTTCCAGCACTTGATATTTCAGCAGCCCTTGCAAGAATGCTCCATGGCGACAAGCCTCTATTATTGTTAAAACAGAAAGAAAAACATTCCAGAAAAGAGAATTTCAATAAAGAGAATTTCAATAAAGATAGTTTTAAAAAAGAAAAAAAGGTGAAAACTAACAAAAAACAGAAACAAACTATAGTTGAAGAAGGGATGGAAAGATATAGGATGGAAGTTGGTTTTTCCCACGGGGTTGGTCCCGGCGACATTGTAGGTGCGGTTTCCAATGAGACAGGCCTTGAAGCAATACAGATTGGAAATATTGATATTAATGAAAGATTCAGCATAGTGGACTTGCCTAAAGGCATGCCTAAAAGTGTTTTTTCAATATTAAAAAAAGTTTGGATTTGTCAACGTCAATTGAAAATATCCAAGTTTAAATAATTTTTAAAATTTTATTTTGGTAAGGAGTAAGATGTGAAGTCTGTTAATGGATATCTTGAAATAATGGATAATGGTTTTGGTTTTTTAAGGTCAATTGATAATAATTTTAAACCTGGTATTGACAACACCTATGTATCCAATGGCATGATCAATAAACTTGGATTAAGAGAGGGAAGTTTTATTGAAGGATCGGCAAACAAAAAAATTCCTGGTAAAAAAAATCTTGCATTGACAAAAATAGAAAAAATCAATGAACTTTCAATGGATATGTTTTCAAATATAAAACCATTCCAGAAACAAACCAGTATCAATCCATTTGAGAAATATACCCTTGCCCGGGGAGATGATGATATAATTGGCAGAGCACTTGATATTATTGCACCCCTGGGCAAGGGGCAGCGTGGACTTATTATTGCTCCTCCAAAATCAGGCAAGACAACAATATTAAAACATATGGCAAACTCTATTGTGTTAAATCATCCTGAATCAAAAGTGTTTATTCTATTGGTAGATGAGAGACCAGAAGAAGTTACTGATTTTCAAAGAGGTGTTCAAAACGCCCACGTGCTTTTCTCGTCTGCAGATCAGGAGATTGATCAGCACATGCGGATGACACGCCTTGCATTACACTCTGCAATTAATTGCGTTGAAGCAGGAGAAGATGTAATAGTTTTTATTGATTCCTTAACAAGAATGACCAGGGCCTTTAATAAAAAGACAAATAGTCATGGCAAAACCTTAACAGGTGGTCTTGGTGCCAATGCAATGGAGTTCCCAAGAAAAATTTTTGGTGCTGCCCGTAAGCTTGAAAATGGAGGTTCTCTAACAATAGTTGCCACAATACTTGTTGATACAGGCAGTAAAATGGATGATATTATTTATCAGGAGTTTAAAGGTACCGGAAATATGGATCTTGTTTTGAGCCAGGAGTGTGCTGAAAATAGAATATGGCCGGCAATCAACATAAACAGGTCTGGAACCCGCAAAGAAGAACTTCTTTTAAGTGAAAAAGAGTATAAAGAGGTGATAGATATCCGAAGGAAATTGCCAAGGGATAATGATATTAACAGCATGTCTGAGCTGATTGAACATCTTTCCAATTAGTTGTCAGAATGTTCTCCGTCCATATTATTTTTTTTTGGAACACTCCCAACATAGGTTTGGGCAATATTTGCTGAATATAGTAATATCTGTTTCATAAGATCCATTAATTCCATATGTACTTCATTGGTTTCCATTGATTCTCTCTTTTTAGAAATAATTCTTTTTAAATGTGTTGCTCTATATTTGGATTCCAGATCAAGATATTTTCTCTCCTTGTTCATAATAGTGTATGCCGCCTCTGGATTAAAAGAGTTGAAAGCCCGGCGTAACAGTTCTAACTGCTTTATAACTTTGCTTTGATATATTAACAACTCCTCTTTACCCTCTTCACAAAAATCATACATAAGATTCTTTTTCTTTTTTATTAAAGGGATCATATTTCTATGGATGATATCTCCCATGCTTTCTAAATCCTTAATGATCGAAACCATACCAAAGACTTCTTTTGCTTGCTCCTTTGAAATATTGCCCCGGGCAATTTCTATTAAGTAACTGCTTATCTCTTTCTCTAAAAAATCTATTTTACTCTCACGTAAATTTATTCCCTCAATCAGTGTAAGATCAGGAAATATTGGATCTTGTGTTGGAATTTCATTGATCAGTTGTTTTACATCTTCCTGTTCCATGGCAGAATTTGTTATATGTTTCTTGTCAGAAACAAAAGGGATAATTATTGAGTTAAGCATTCTTCCTAGAAGCTTTGCCATGCGTGATGTTTCTGAACGGGCAAGGTCAATTGCAAGCGATGGAGTCTCAAGTATAGCTGTATCTATGTGATGCGTAGTGATTATAAGGCTTTTTTTTATCTCTTTTTCAGGAAAAATATAATATATCAATCTAGAAAAATAAGAGATGAATGGAAGAAAGAACAGCCCTAAACTTATATTAAATATTGTATGGGCATTTGCTATCTGCCTTGCTGTTCCAGATCCAAATTTTAATGCAATGGCTCTGATAATATCGGCAAATTGCGGGATCCAGAAAATAAAAAGGCAGACTCCGGCAATTTTAAACAAAATATGGGCAATGGCAACTCTTTTTGCCTCTCTTGAGGCTCCGATACCCGCAAGTGCTGCTGTAACACAAGTGCCAATATTTGCACCAAAAATAACTGGAATTCCAGCTTCAAGAGAAATAAGACCCTGTTGGGCAAGTATAATAAGAATACCGGTTGTTGCACTGCTTGATTGAATAACAGCGGTGAAACCCGCACCAATAAGAATACCCATAAAAGGGTTTTCCATCTCTTTCATCAAGTTTATGAATGGAGCATATGTTCTTAATGGTTTCATTACATCGCTCATGATTTTCATACCAAAGAATAAAATTCCAAAACCTAAAATAATATCTCCAATATCTTTGGTTTTTTGATTCTTGCCAAACATTCTTATGAGAAAACCAATGGCTATCATGAGAAGGGCATAATCTGTAAGTTTAAATGCGATCATTTGAGCTGTAATTGTTGTTCCAATATCAGCACCTAAAATTACACCCATACATTGAAACAGGTTTAAAAGACCCGCTTGGACAAAACTTACAAGCATAACAGTTGTGGCACTGCTTGATTGTATAACCATGGTTACAAAAGCACCAACAAAAAAAGCTATAAAACGGTTTTTTGTGAGGGAAGCAAGAATAGATCGCATTTTATTGCCAGCAGAACTTTTCATGCCTTCACTCATTTTTTCCATGCCATACAGAAAAAAAGCAAGTCCACCTGCAATGCCAATAAAAATGTTAACCCAGGAAAAGTCAGTAGAGTTATTTACCTCTGCGCCAAAAATAGCAACTGGAAAAAACCATAACATGGAGACTATTACAAATAATTTAAGGGATAATAATTTTTCAACCCCATTGAAAAGTTTGGTTTTTAATTTCATTTTAATCGCTTTTATATTTTAGTTTTATTTTTTATTTTACTATATAACGTTTATTGTCAAGTTACACAACATATCATTAAGATTTAATTATAGATATAAAAACAGAGGTATAGTATAAACATTTCAAAATAGAATAAAGTTTCATAATCAAGGAGTATTTATGGGTAACCTCATGGTTAACAAAGAGAGACTAAAAGATAAATTTCTAGAATTGGTAAAAATAGATTCAGTTTCAAAACATGAAAAGATAATTGCACTTAATTTAGCCAAAACACTTGAAGATATGGGTGCAACAGTACAGTTTGATGACGCAGGAAAAAATACCGGAAGTGACACTGGTAACTTAATTGCAAAATTTAAAGGCAATGTTGATGTTAAACCTCTATTTTTATCCGGACATATGGATACAGTCGAGCCTGGGAATAATGTTAATCCTGTTTTTAAGGATGGAATTTTTAGAAGTGATGGAACAACCATATTAGGTTCTGATGATAAATCAGCCCTAGCTATTATTCTTGAAGTTCTGAGTGTTGTACTTGAAAACAAATCAGACCATCCTCCAATTGAGGTTATTTTTACCATTTGTGAGGAGATTGGACTTATGGGAGCAAAAAATTTTGATTTGTCCTTAATTGATTCCAAATTTGGATATATCCTTGATTCAACAGATACTGAAGGAATTGCAACAAAAGCGCCGGCAGCAAATAAACTTATCATTAAAGTACATGGCAAAGCTGCCCATGCCGGAGGTTCGCCGGAAAATGGAGTAAACGCCATAGCCATAGCATCTAAAGCAATATCAAGATTAAACCTTGGCAGAATTGATCATGAGACAACATGTAATTTAGGTACTATAAAAGGTGGTATTGCAACAAACATTGTCCCTGATTTTATTGAAATTCAAGGTGAAGTTCGAAGCCATGATGAAACTAAACTTGAGATTATTACAAATAAGATTAAAAATGCATTTTTAGAGACAAAAAAAGAATTTTCCAAGGAATTTGATATCCCTGAAATCGAATTTTTTGTTGAAAACGATTTTCCAAAGACAGACATACCTGAAGAGAGCATTGTGGTCACCCTTGCTCAAAAAGCTGCAAAGAATCTTGGCAGAACAATGGAAACAAAAGTCATTGGCGGAGGTGCCGATGCAAATATATTTTTTGGTAAGGGACTTGAACCCGGGGTGATTGGCACTGGCATGCAGGATGTTCATACTGTAAATGAGTGGATACGCCTTGGGGATATGGTAAATGCATGCGAGTTAGTATTGGAGATATTAAGAATTCATGCAGCAGATGAATAACCAGCAGATGAATAACCAGCAGATGAATAACCAGCAGATGAATAACCAGCAGATGA
>Ga0256845_1002824_pt1 | contig 12216 bp, 12 predicted proteins | sample RiftiametaG_FD_189101 | JGI IMG/M metagenome (GOLD analysis project Ga0256845, IMG submission 189101) | Tube worm associated microbial communities from hydrothermal vent at the East Pacific Rise, Pacific Ocean - Riftia | ecosystem: Host-associated > Annelida > Integument > Unclassified ... | reverse complement strand
GAAATACACCATTTTGGTTATTGTCCAAAATAGATGTAGTTCTTTATCGCTATACAATAGAAAACTATTTTTGTTTTCTATTGCATAGTTTGGGTTTAAGCATTATAAATCTATAATGTTCGGGTATTGTTCATGCAATAAATCAGTAAAACTCAGTTTTTGTTCAGGTGTTATTTTATGAAAAATAACTAATTTACATGAACTTAGATTACGAAATATTTATAACCAAAAGAAAATTAAAACATGAACAAAAAAAATATTGAAAAAGAAAAAAAAGAAGACATAAAGAAAAATGAACTTGAAGAATTTAATAATAAAAGAAAACTACAAAATAAAGTTCTAAAAAAAATAGTCGATAATTTAAATAAAACAAAAGAATAACAAATCTAAATTTCAATTATTATGAAACTAAAAATACTTTTAATATCTGTTTTTTTAATTATTGTAAAAATAACCTTTTCACAAATTATATTAACCGAAAATTTTGACTCTGAAAGATTTCCTCCCTCCGGATGGACTTTTGACGGACACAGTGACAACTGGCGATATTCAATGACAAATTTTGCAGGCGGCAATTTAGGAGAAGCATATTTGAATCGTGACCCTGAATTTAACGGAATAACACGTTTTATATCTCCAAAATTAGATATTTCCGATGTATCGCATTTATCATTGTCTTTTAAATATACACTAAAACGCTTTACCGGTGATTTTTATTACGGAGTAGCTACACGAACAAACAACGGCAGTTGGAATATTATTTGGGAAATTGCAGGAGCAAGCGGTGTTAAAAAAGATATTGATATTGAATTAAGCAACGAATCATCGTTAACCGATTTTCAATTCTGTTTTTATTTTATAGGAGCATCAAATAAACTAAAATATTGGACTGTTGATGATATTGTTCTTTATAAGAAACAAGAACATGATATTGCATCCAAAAGCATTAATACAAACATATATTTTGAACCCGGTGAACAAGTAACTACTACTGCTACTTTCTATAATAATGGACTAAACACCGAATCGTTTGATGTAAAATGCAATATTTATAATACTGATAATACACTTTTATTTTCTGATATAAAATCTGTTCAAAATCTCGAAGCTAAAAACTATCAACAAGTAAAATTTAAAGGTTACACACTACCAAATAATCCCGATAAGGCATATAAAATTGAAGTAATGCCAACGTTATCAACTGATAATACAACAATTAACGATACTGTTTTAAAATATATTTATACTTATGTAACACATTCACATAAATATATTGTTCTTGAAATGGGAACAGCCACATGGTGTTCAGCCTGTCCTTATGCGGTTGATGCTTGTGACAGCATGGAAAATATAGATTGTAACATTGCCCTTATTGAATACCACACAAACGACGATTACTCAACCGAAGCTACCGAAAAACGCATTCAAGATTATTACTCAATGTATGCTTTCCCAACAACATATTTTGATGGTGTTATTATGCAAGAAGGTGCAGGACCTACAGCTTTTGATATGTATTACAGTAAATATTCCGTAAGAAAAGATATGAAAACCGGCGTAAGTGTTGAAATAATACCCCAACAAACCAAAAGCAGTAAATACAGTGTAAATATAAAACTTACAAAATTAGCTCCTTTCTATAATAAAAATACAGTTCTGCATGTTGCCGTTTTAGAATCGCATATCCCCGAAGAATGGCAAAATAAAGATGAACTTAATGATTTGTGCAGGTTAATATTACCCGATGTTTACGGCGAAAGAATTGATTTAATAAACAATAACGAGTTAACTTTTAAATACAATTTTAATACAAAAGAAGAATGGAATACCGATAATATGGAAATTATTGCTTTTATACAAGACAATAATACTCATGAGATATTAAATGCCGATAAAGCTGATTTTAAAGATGTTGTAGGTGTTAATGAAAATATTGCTTATAATAATATAAAAATTACAAGCTATCCAAATCCTTTCTCAAATTCTGTTACATTAAAAGTTAACTTAGTTAACAATACAAATATTGCAATTGATATTTACGATATAAACGGCAAACACATTCAATGCTTAAATAACAGTATTTTATCAAAAGGTGTTCACAATTTTAATTGGATACCGAAATCACATACTCCCTCAGGAATATATTTTGTTAAAGTAATTTCAGACAATAATATTGTTGTCAAAAAAATAATATTAAGCAAATAATAGTATTAATCTAAAATTTATAATTATGAAAAGATTTCTTACACTAACAGTTTTATTGACAATAGGAATTATTTCTTATGGTCAACTTTTTGAAAAGAATTATGATTTAAGCGGTGATTCCGATGAATGTCGTGCTATGACAATTACTTCTGACGGTAGTTTTATTTTAGCCGGAGCTTCATGGGCAAGCGATGTTGCTTTTTACGATATGTCAATTGCAAAAATTAAAGCAAACGGAGATACGGCATGGACTAAGGCTTACGGCGTTGGTTCTATGAATATTGAAGTTGCATATGGAGTAGTAAACGCATCAGACGGCGGCTATATGCTTATAGGCGGAACTGACGGATTTGTTGATGATGGAGAATCAGACTTTTGGGTAATAAAAACTGATGCAAGCGGAGACTCAGTATGGTCTAAACATTACGGCGGAGTAAAAAGTGAATATGCTCATGCCGGAGCAATAACATCCGATAACGGATATATTTTTGTAGGTGCAACAAACAGCTATGGAGCAGGATTAGACGATATTTATATTGTAAGAGCAAAAGAGAACGGCGATACTCTATGGACAAAAACATACGGAACAAATAAAATGGATTGTGCCTATGGTGTTCAACAGACAAGTGACGGTGGTTTTATTCTTGCCGGGGAAGTTGCAAACGGCGAAGATGCTTATGCATTAAAAATTGATGCAGACGGAAACAAAGTATGGGATTATACTTATGAAGGTGCCGGAACCGATAATTTCTACTCTTGCATTCAATCTTCCGATGGTAAATATGTTATAGTAGGAAGAACTCAAAGCGAAGGTGCAGGCGGACAAGATGTTTTTGTTGTAAAATTAGATACCGACGGAACAGAAATATGGAAAAAAGTTTTTGGCGGTGAAAAAAAGGATGAAGGTTGGTCGGTAGTAGAAGATGCTGACGGTAATTATTTTATTACAGGATATACCGAAAGTTTTACCCACGAAGAAGAAGACTCTGATATGTGGTTACTTAAAATAGATTCCGATGGAAATAAAATTTGGTCTGTTAATTATGGTGGTGTAAAAGACGACGGAGGATATGCAGGAGTAGTTACATCTACAGGTTTTGCCGGTGCCGGATATACATATGTTCAAAATGAAGGAACTAATTTTTATTTAGTGAGCGTTAATAGCAGCGGACTAACCGGTGATGATACTGAAGCTCCAAGTGTACCGCAAAACGTTGCAGCTTCTGCTGTTTCCGGAACTCAAATTGATTTAAGTTGGGATAACTCTACCGATAATGTTGCAGTTGTGGGATATGTTATTCACAGAGGCGGTGAAATTATAGATTCTACTTACTATACAAGTTATCAAGATACAGGATTAACTGTCAATACCGAATATGCATACACAATATCTGCCTATGATGCAGCAGGGAACGAAAGTGCCCAATCAGCATCGGTAAGTGCAACTACTACCACCGATATAACATCAAATACAATTAAGCAACTTAGCATTTACCCTAATCCGCTGACTAATACTGCTGTTATTGAATTTGACAATCCAAATAATGTTGCTTATACTCTTAACATTATAAATACAAACGGACAAATTGTTAAAACAATACAAAATATCACGGATAATAACATAACTATTAGTAAAAATAATTTATCAAATGGTGTTTATTTTGTTGAACTAAAAGGAGACAATATTTATAGAAATAAACTAATTATTGAATAAAGTATCTTTCTCATAAATACAATTTTCTTTTTTATTGTTCTTATCTACAAATTAAAAATAACTCGTTTCAGTTTCTTTGAAACGAGTTATTTATTTCTTAATTTATTTAAAAACCTATTAAATTCTATCTCAAAATTAGGTGTAAACACTCCTTTACCCAAGTTGCTTTTTATCTCTTTAATTTTCCAAAACTTACCTCCGTTTAACTCATTATCATTTGTAACAATATTACCTTCATAAATTGTTGTAAAACAAAAAACAAGTTCTGTTTCAACATCAGATTTCCAACAATAACGAGCAATTAACTCAGGATTAAAATCCGAGATATCTATCTCCTCTTTTGCTTCACGCAGAAGAGCTTCTTCTATGGTTTCACCAAAACTAACGTGTCCTCCCACAGCTGTGTCCCATTTTCCGGGCTGTATCAATTTGTTATCAGGACGTTTTTGTAAAAATAATTCTCCTTTTTTATTAAAAACATGCAAATGAACAACAGGATGCATAAGAGTTTTATCGGTATGACATAAACTGCGGGGAGCTTTTCCTTTTATTTGTCCGTTGCTATCTACTATTGGCAGCCACTCTTCGTTAACTATTTTTTTATTTTTAAAAAATCTATTTATAAATTCAACAAGAAAATATACTCCCATTAATATATAAAAAAGTCCTCCACTAATGAAAGCCCATGCCTCTTTTGACATAAACCATACCGAATAAAACACCAACAACGTATGCAACATAAAAATAAAAAACAGAATCTTTAAACTTTTATTGAACTGTTTATATTGAGCATCTGACAGTTGAATATCTTTCATATAACGTTTCGACATTGAAAAAACAAAATTGTGAGGAGTAAAAGCCGAAACACCTAACAAAGCACAAATAATAACTCCTATTATTGCAGGTTTAAGTTTAAAAAATATATCGTTATCAAACAATAAAGATACTCCGCCAAGCCCTACCAAAAGAAGAGTATCAAACAATATAAATTTATCAAACCGTCTCTCTTTTATAAAAATATATACCAATTCCAATATTCCTATTATTATTGCAACCCATAAACCTACAATTGTTCCCCAAATTTCATCAGCAATAATAAAAACAAACAATGGCAATAAGCCCGGAAGCATTTTAATTAATATCTGTTTCATAATATTCTTACAACAGCTTGTTATTTGTTTGTGTAATCTACTGAGTGTTAAATAAATAAACACAAAAACCCATTATCACTAACTGTCTATAAATCAACAAATTCGTTCTTTATTAACTAAAAATATAGTGAATCTTTATTTAATATAACTAAAATAATTTTACTCCAAAGGAATAACCAAAATTTGTCCTTCTCGTAATTGAGAACCGGACTTAATTCCCGAAGCAAAACAAATATATTTTATTTTTACATTATACTTATCGCTAATGGTACTGTAAGATTCTCCGCTTTTTACTTTATGAATTGCTTTTACAGGTATCTTAATAATACTACCTGCTATCAATTTTTTTGCTTTATCGCCGTTTATATCAATAAGTTGCTTTTGCGAAATATTATAACGTAACCCCAAACGATATAAATTTTCTCCGTATTTTACTTTATGATTATAATAAACAACACTACTGTTTTTAACCGTTTTTACAGCATTTACTTTTTTTATATTTGAATTTTTTTGCTGTTTCGGCTTTACTGTTTCTTTTTGTTGAACTTTTACAATTTGTTTATTTTTTTCTTTATTTGATTTATCCGAAATATTAATTTGTTCGTGCTTTTGCGACTGTGGTTTTACCTGTTTTTTCTCTTTTTTATTGATAACGGCACTTTCCGTTGTTGCCTTTTTAGTTAAATAAATATTATAACCTTTTACTCCGGCAAAAGCCAATGCTGCAACTAAAACTATACCGGCCAAAACATATAAAACACTTTTAAAACTAAAATTTAATATTTTTTTCTCCTCAATTAAAGGCTGTGAAAATTCCAAAATTTGCACCGATATGCAATCATTTCCTCCTTTTTCGTTTGCCAAATCAATAAGGTCTTTACATTTATGTTCGGGTGATTTCTCCTCTTCTTTTAATATATTTTCAATTTCTTCGTTGGTAATATAATCGGTAATACCATCCGAACAAATCATAAAAACATCATCTTCAGTCACTTCAAGAGGTTTGCGACATACTCCAAATCTTAAATCTTTATTTTTACCGATAAGAATTTTTACATCTTCATCTTTCGGATTTTGATAATTTGTTACATGGTCGCGAGTGAGCAACTGTAATTTATTATCTTTCAAATGATATATTCTACTGTCGCCGGCATAAGCATAATATAATTTATTGTTTCGATAAATAACAATAGCAAGAGTACTTGCCATTCCTTTATATTTATTATTTTTTTGTATCTGCTCATACAAACTGTAATTGGCAAAAGTAACAGCATTGGTTAATGCACGCAAAATATCTTTATACGAACGATTGTAAAAATATTTTTTTATACTTTCGGCTGTTAATTTTGATGCCAAAGCACCGTGTCCTCCATCACCGTCATGTCCGTCACATACAATAAATACATATCCTCCCAATATGGGAAATTCCAAAATTGTATCGGTATTATATTCTTTTACTTTTCCACTATCGGAAATACTGCCAAAACTTATATTTAAATTTGTATCTGTCATAAACTAAATTTTTTATGCAAAAAAATAAACTAAAACAACAATAACAAGTAAAGCCGGCACCATATTTATTATTTTTATTTTTGTTATTTCCAATATATTCAATGCCATTCCTATTAATAATATCCCGCCAATTGCCGATATTTCATCAACAATCAATTTCGATAATTTATCACTAAGCACCTCCTGCAAAAAGTGTTAATCCTCCTTGATAAATCAGCAATGGAATTACCGAAAATATTACGCCTGCACCCAAAGCTGCCGACAATGCTATTGCCGATACTCCATCCATTAGCGATTTTGCAAGTAACAAATTAGGCGGATTACCAAGTCCTTCTTCAAATGCTCCGAGTATTGTCATCGAACCCATACAATACAACAGAAAAGCCGTCACCAAACCTTCACTAAATTTGCTGTTGTCCGATTTTACTTTACCTTTTATAAAATTACTAAAGTCGTTTATTTTTGATTCTAACTTAAAAAATGTGCCTATTATTGCTCCAAGCACCAAACTAAATACCATAAGTAAATAATTTTGTGTTTTCAGAGCCATATCAATACCAATAAAAAAAGTAAAAAGACCTATTGCCTGAAATACAATCTTAACATATTTTTCTGATATTTTAGCATGAAAAATTAATCCTATTATACTACCTGCAATTATAGCTCCGGCATTTATTAAAGTTCCTGTCATTTTTTTTACAAAAATATCATTTAATTATTTACTTTTTAAAACTACCGATTTAAGCGTTATTCCTTTCAAACGCCCCAACTGTCCGGTTAATCCGCCAAGCTCATCTGTTGTCCCTTCCAATACCAACGATATTATATTTTTACTTTTATCGCGTAAGCGTATCCCCTGACGACCGATAATAATATCAGCATAGTTTGAAATAATGCGATTTAACTCACTTATCTCATCTCTGCTGTTTACCATTATTAATATCGAACCTATTCTCTCTTCCATAAAAAATATTTTGGTCGCTAAATTTAATTAAATAATGCCTTATATCCACAAGTAATTTATTTTTTTCTCTGTTTTTATTTTCATAAATAACACTTATTAAAAATAAATTCTTCTTTAAAAACTGATTAAAATCATTATCTATTGATGCTATTTTAATTAACATTGTTTAAATTTACTCACTATTTAATACTTGTTGCAATGATTGAAAAAACTGAACTTATTGTTTGTTTAGGCAGTTCGTGTTTTGCACGTGGTAACAAAAAAATTATTCATGCCATACAATCATACATTGAAAACAATAATTTAGCTGACAGAGTTGTATTGCGAGGCAGTCATTGTTTCGGACTATGCACAAAAGGACCTATTTTAAAAATCAATAATCGCTTTTTTGAAAATGTAAATCATCTTGATGTTATTGATATTCTTGATAAAGAATTTTCAGAAGAAACATTTTAATAAAAAGATGATTTGCTTTTTTACATTTAATTAAAAAAACAAATATTTAACTAAATCCATATTACGGTGAAATTAATATCATCAATAAAAGAAAACTGCAAACTATGTTATGCCTGCATAAGAGTTTGTCCGGCAAAATCAATAAAAATAGAAGATGAACATGCTCAGGTAATTCACGACCGTTGTATAGGATGCGGTAATTGTGTTACTGTATGTGCATCGGATGCTTTACATTACGCCGACTCAATAGAACAAACTCAACATCTGATTAAATCATCCGAAAAAGTAATTGCCATTTGTGCACCAAGTATTGCAGGTGAATTTTCGGATATTACCAGTCGCCGTAATTTTGTGGGAATGATTAAAGAATTAGGATTTGACTATGTTTGCGAAGTAGCTTTTGGTGCCGACCTTATTGCAATAAAATACAGAGAACTTTTTAATAATTTTAAAGGTAAATATTACATTACAACCAACTGCCCGTCAGTGGTTTATTATGTCGAAAAATATCACCCCGATTCTATAACCAACCTTGTTCCGTTGGTATCGCCAATGATTGCAATGAGTAAAGTTGTTCATAAAAAATACGGAAAAGATGTTAAAGTTGTATATATAGGACCTTGCACTGCCGCAAAAATGGAAGCCGAACGTTTTGACGATGACGGTAAAATTGATGCCGTATTAACATTTACCGAATTACGAAAAATGTTTAAACAAGCAGAAATTACCGAAAATACAGTTGAATATTCCGATTTCGACCCGCCTCACGGAGGTAAAGGCTCTCTTTTTCCTATTAATCGCGGAATGTTTCAAGCAGCAGGCATCAACGACAGTTTACTCGACGGCAGAGTTATTATTACCGAAGGAAGATACAATTTTATTGAAGCTATTAAAGAATTTGAAAACTTACAACAATTAAAAAAACACATTGACCTTTTTTATTGCGACGGCGGATGTATTATGGGTCCCGGCACTTCTCCCAACGGGAAAAAGTTTTATCGCCGAACTTTAGTTATCAATTATACAAAAAAACGTTTAGAATTAAGCGATAAAGAGTTATGGAAAAAAAATATTAAAGAGTTTATCAGTCTTGATTTCAGCCGAAAATATAAAGCTGATGACCAACGCATGGTTAATCCCGATACAATTCAGGTTGATAAGGTTCTTGCCGCTTTAGGTAAACATACAAACCAAGACCATGTAGATTGCGGTGCTTGCGGATACTCTACTTGTGAAGAATTTGCAATTGCAGTAAGTCAAAAGTTGGCTAAGCCCGATATGTGTATGATTTTTAATATTAAAAACAAGCAGAACTATATTAAAACATTAAAAGTTACCAATAAAAAACTTGAAGAAACACGAAAAGCTCTTGAAGAATCCGAAAAACTGGCAAAAAAAGAAAAATCGGCAGTAAAAGAAGTGTCGAATACAACAAATGTAATGTTGCAAAAAATTCCGTCGGGACTGGTGTTGGTAGATAAAGATTTGAAAATAATAAATTCAAACAAGAAATTTATTTATTTGTTAGGCGACGATGCCGAAGCTATTAACGAAGTAATACCCGGTCTTAAAGGTGCCGACCTTAAAACTCTGTTGCCTTTTAATATTATTAACTTGTTTAAGTATGTTATAAGTAATAATACCGGCGTTGAAAACAGAGATATTGAAATAGGTAATCAACTTCTTAATATTTCTATTTTCCCTGTAAAGAAAAACAAAATTGTAGGTGCTGTAATTAAAGATATGTTTGTGCCCGAAGTAAGACGTGAAGAGGTTATCAGCAGAATTACCGAAGTTATTGATAAAAATCTTAAAATGGTTCAAAATATAGGTTTTTTGCTTGGCGAAGGAGCATCAGAAACAGAACAGATGTTAAAATCCATCATTAATTCTTACAAGTCGGACAATAAAGAGTAGCATTTAAAAACGCGGTATCCAAAATTTAATTTATGAGTAACCAATTTTACATAGAAGTAAATTGTCAGCAAAAAAATCACGACGGAGAAAGAATTTGCGGCGATGTATTTATATCAAAACGAATAAAAGAAGAAAAACGAATAATAGCTGTGTTGAGCGACGGAATGGGACATGGCGTAAAAGCAAATATTCTTGCTACTCTTACCGCATCAATGGCTGTTAATTTTACCAAAGAGCATAAAGATTTTAATACTATTGCCGAAATTATTATGAATACTCTGCCTGTGTGCAGTATTCGGAAAATAAGCTATTCTACTTTTACTATTATCGATATTGAAATTGACGGTAAAGTAAGTATTTTAGAATATGATAATCCGCAAACTTTAATAATAAGAAACAAAAAAGAATTTAATCCCGAATGGCAATGTATAATTTTAAACAGTGAAAACAATCGCGGAAAAGAATTACGTGCTTGTGAATTTTATCCCGAAAAGGGCGACCGCATAATATTTTGTTCCGACGGCGTAGTGCAATCAGGACTTGGAACTCCGCGCTATCCGTTTGGTTGGGGAAATAATAATTTGCGTGATTTTGTTTTTGAAACAATAGAAAAAAAATCATATATATCGGCTCGTCGTTTGGCAAAAAAAGTATTAAATGCTGCTGTGGGAAACGATAATTATAAGCCGAAAGATGATATTTCATGTGCTTCAATATTTTTTAGAGAACCGCGAAAACTATTGCTTGTAACAGGTCCTCCTTTTGAAAAAAAGAAAGATATTGACCTTGCAATGGCTGTTTATAAATATCAAGGGAAAAAAATTATTTGTGGAGCTACCACCGCCGAAGTTGTTGCTCGTGAATTAGGTTTAGAAATTCGCGACAGCATGGAATTTCTTGACAACGACTTACCTCCTATTTCATATATTGACGGCATTAACCTTGTAACAGAGGGTATTTTAACTCTCGGGAAAGTAGTTGAAATACTGAAAGAACATACAAGCGAATATGTTCCGGGAAGAGGACCTGCCGACCAAATTGTAGAATTATTTTTAAAAAGTGATGAGATAAATATTATTGTGGGAACACGCATAAATATCGCACATCAAGACCCTACTCTACCTGTTGAACTTGAAATACGAAGAACAGTAGTAAAAAGAGTTGCCCGACTACTCGAAGAAAAATTTCTTAAAGAAGTTACTATGGAATATATATAAGTAATATAATATCAGAAGAAAATGAAAGGAAAAATATTAGTAATTTTAACAATAATATCAATTCAACTTTTTGGGCAAGTCTATAACTATATTGAATATTATAATTTAACAAATGAAGGAGATAGGCAAGAATATTTAAAAAATGATAGTTTAGCTTATATATTATATTTGGAAGCATTTGAGAAAGTTGATTATATTCACTCGGACAAATTAATAAAAGCAGCAGTATTAGCAATAAAACAAGAAGATTATAAAAATGCCTATAATTTTTCAAAGCAAGCAATGATTTTAGGAACAACAAACGAATTTTATAAACAAAAAGGTTTTAAAAAATTTAGAAAAACGGATTTATATAAAACGTTTAGAGATAGTTTAAAGTTTTTTCAAATAGAATACAGGAAAAATCTAAATTCAAATTATAAGAAACAACTTGATAGTTTATATTATGTAGATCAACGGATAATAAGAGGAAATAAATATGTTAAAGGGGAATATAATATTGATAAATCGAAATTATCAAAAAATTTATTTGATTTAGACAGTTTGATTTTTAAAGATTTTTTAGCTCTAATAGAAAAATACGGATTTCCTACTGAAAAAAATGTTGGTAGAAAAACTTTTAATAATATATCTGTAATATATCATCATAATTTCAGATTACCTCAAAATAAGAAATATATGTATATAGCACAAGAAGCTGTTAAAGAAGGAGCTTTTTTACCAAGAAATTATGCTTGGATGTATGACCAAAGTTTAACTTGGTTTGGAAAGGGAGAACCTTATTTTTATTACGGAGTATATTTTGATGTTAAAAAATTAGACAAAAAAAAAGATTTAATAAACAAACGGAGAAAAAAGTGGGGAGTAAAACCTTTAGATGCACAAAAGACAATTATTAGAGGAAAAATGATTAAAACTAAACAATTATGGTAAATATAAAATACATTAATAATCAGATGATTATAAAAAGACTGATTTTTAACCCAAACTATACAATAGAAAACAAAAATAGTTTTCTATTGTATAGCGATAAAGAACTACATCTATTTTGGACAATAACCAAAATGGTGTATTTCTAAA
>Ga0256845_1002823_pt1 | contig 12217 bp, 7 predicted proteins | sample RiftiametaG_FD_189101 | JGI IMG/M metagenome (GOLD analysis project Ga0256845, IMG submission 189101) | Tube worm associated microbial communities from hydrothermal vent at the East Pacific Rise, Pacific Ocean - Riftia | ecosystem: Host-associated > Annelida > Integument > Unclassified ... | reverse complement strand
TTATATTATGTAGCTAAGTGATTATCTCTAACTAATTATATCTTAACTAATACTCCTCCAAATTAAAATAAATGAATTCAATAGGCATTGGTGGCTCCACGTTTGAAAAAGAACTCGCTAAAATTAAATCAGCTTCGCATCTTGCAACTCCTATTCAAAAAGAAGAATTTGAGCAGCGTATTTCTAAGGCTTGTAGATTGTTAAAGGAGCAGTCTCTTCAAGCACTTTATATGCACGCTGGTACTAATCTGTACTATTTTACTGGTACTCAATGGCACCCCAGCGAACGTATGGTGGGAGCTCTGCTCTTTCCTAATGGTGATTTGCACTACATTGCTCCTGGTTTTGAAAAAGGTACTCTCCAAGATTTTATGCTTATTGAAGGGCATATTCATTGTTGGGAAGATGATGAAATCCCGTATGCCTTATTCAATAATATTCTTAAAGAGCACGGTATAACAAGTGGCAATATTGCCTTTGATGAAAGCACTCCATTCTTTATTTTCGATGGTATTTTAAAGGTGAATTCGGCCTTTCATTTATTAAATGCTGATACCATTACAACCGCCTGCAGAATTATTAAATCAGCCAATGAAATAGCTATTATTCAAGTAGCAATGAACATAACATTGAAAATTCAAAAAGCTGCCGCTAAAATTTTGAGGATAGGAATTTCAACGAAAGAAGTAGAAGATTTTATCCATCAAGCACATATAAAATCGGGTATGCCAGCTGGATCCTATTTTTGTATTGTACTGTTTGGAGTCGATTCCTCTTTTCCACATGGGGTTAAGAATCCTAAAAATTTGGAAGAAGGTGATGTTGTACTGATTGATACTGGAGGTGAACTGCACAGTTATATATCTGATATTACCAGGACTTATGTTTTTGGGAATATAAGTGAGGAACAAAGAAAAATTTGGTCTATAGAGAAAGAAACACAACTGGCGGCTTTTAAGGCAGCGCAATTGGGCGTTGCATGCTCTCAAGTAGATATTTCTTCGAGAAAAGTATTAGAATCCAACGGTTTAGGTCCCGATTATCAACTGCCAGGGTTGCCTCATAGAACAGGTCACGGAATTGGCTTAGACATTCATGAAGCGCCTTACATTGTAAGAAATAATGAGACGATTTTGAAACCAGGCATGTGTTTTAGCGATGAGCCCATGATTTGTGTACCCAACAAGTTTGGGATTAGGCACGAGGATCATATTTACATGAAAGAAAATGGGCCAGCTTGGTTTACAACTCCTGCCCATAGCATTGAAAATCCATTTGGGTATGACGTAGAGTAGTATTTTATTTGAAGGTCTTTCCTTTAATCATTAGGATTGCAACCCATATTATCATGTTATTAGTCGAAAATTAAGCAAAGACAGATTTACCTATTTTATGAATTACGAACATCTTAAAATATCTACTCAACAAGCAGAAAGTATCGCTTTCAAACTATTTAATATTAAGGGAACTGCCTCTCCATTGCCGGGTGAGCTTGACTTTAATTTTAGGTTAAAAGTGACAAATGGGGATGGGTTTATTCTTAAAATATCAAGGCCAAATGAAGAGGAGGATTACATAGATTTTCAGCAAGCCTTATTAGAATACGTTGAAACCAATGGAACTAATTTAGTTGCACCAAAAGTAATAAGGGACGCCCAAGATAATTCTGTTTCAGAAATTACGGATGAATTTGGTAAGCGAAGAAAAGTAAGATTACTTACTTGGATTACGGGTAGAGTTTGGAGCAGTGTGAGCCCTCAACTAAATGATTTACGGTATAGTTTGGGCAAAAAATGTGGTTTGCTAACCAAGGCATTACAAGGCTTTGTACATTCAAAAGCAGAACGATCATTTGAATGGGATGTAGCCCAATCATTATGGACAAAAAAACATATTGACCTATTCAAAGGAACGGAGAAAGAAATCATTGCCAGTTTTCAGGCCTTATTTCTACAACGGCAAGAAAGCTACAAAACGTTAAGAACGTCCGTTGTGCATAATGATGCCAATGATAATAATGTAATAGTTTCAGATGACTTCCAACAACCCACTGTAGTAGCCGCTATAGATTATGGAGATGCCATTAAAACGCAAGTAATAAATGATGTTGCCATTGCATGTGCCTATGCCATTATGGGGCATAACGACCCATTAGAGGCTGCATTACCTTTAATAAAAGGGTATAATTCCACATTCCCATTGGAGGAAGAAGAATTAAATCACTTGTATGTGGCTATTGCTATGAGGTTAGTTATTACAGTAACTAAATCGGCCATAAATAAAATTAAAGAACCAGATAATACCTATCTTTTAATTAGCGAAAAACCTGCGTGGGAAGTGCTTAACAAGTGGCACAAAATTGATAGTTCTTTTGCTTTATACAGTTTTAGGCAAGCATGTGGATTTATAGCTCATCCGAATAAAGTGAGATTTGATAAGTGGGCAAAGAATAATACCTTTAATCTTACTTCTCTTTTCCCAAGTTGTGGTAAAGAAAAAATACATCCGCTGGATCTAAGTGTTGCAAGCACTTGGCTAGGGCACCTCCAAGATAATGACTTAAACACTTTCCAGTTTAAAATTAATAAGCTTCAAAGCCAATTTCCTTCCGAAATAATAGGTGGAGGCTATCTTGAACCACGGCTGTTTTATTCAACATCTAGTTATGAAAAAACAGGAAATTATGGCCCTGTAAATAGAACCATTCACCTCGGAGTTGACTTTTGGTTACCAAATGAAACACCTGTACACGCCTTGCTAAAAGGAGAAATTGTAACCGCTGCCATAGATGAAGGAGATAAAACCTATGGAGGGCTTATTATTTTAAAACACTCGGTAAATGATCTTGAGTTTTTTACGCTTTATGGGCATTTATCTAAAGCCAGTATTAAGAATGCAGCGGTTGGAAATACTATCAACCAAGGCGATTGTATTGGATACATTGGCAATTCTGAGGAAAATGGTAATTGGGTGCCTCACCTTCATTTTCAAGTAATGCTCTCAATGCTTAATTATAAAAATGATTTTCCTGGAGTGGCCTATTTTAACCAAATGGAGGTATGGAAGGATATTTGTCCAAACCCAAATTTACTCTTCAAAATAAAAGAACTAGATCATACTCAAAACACCTCTAATGATGAATTGGTCGATTATCGTAAACAGCATTTAGGAAAGAGTTTGAGTTTACAATATAAGGTGCCAATAAAAATGGTGCGGGGTGATGGCCAATACTTGGTAGATCAATTTGGTAGAAAGTATTTAGATACTGTAAATAATGTAGCACATGTAGGGCATGAACATCCAGCTGTAGTTAAAGCTGGTCAAGAACAAATGGCTGTGTTAAATACCAACTCACGCTATTTGCACGAAAACATAAATGCCTTTGCACGAGAGCTAATTCAAACCTTGCCTCCCGAATTAAATGTACTACATTTTGTTAATTCTGGAAGTGAGGCGAATGAACTCGCTATTCGTATGGTTAAAGCAGCTACAGGGCAGCGCGATATTATAGCCTCCGAAGTTGGCTACCATGGCAATTCTAATATGTGCATTGATATTAGTTCATATAAATTTGATAGCAACGGTGGCTCAGGAGCACCTGAAAATACTCATATTTTTCCTCTGCCGGATGCCTTTAGAGGCAAATATAGAGGAGAGGATGCAGGAGAAAAATATGCCGAAGAAGTACAGAACCAAATTGAGAATATTCATAAAAAAGGACGCAGTGTTGGTGCGTTTATTATTGAGCCAATTGTGAGTTGTGGTGGACAAATTGATTTGCCCAAAGGATTTTTACCTAAAGCGTATGAGTACGTAAGGGCAGCTGGTGGTTTGTGTATATCAGATGAAGTTCAAGTTGGTTGTGGGCGAATGGGGAAAACGTTTTGGGGTTTCCAATTACATAATGTGGTACCCGATATTGTAACGATGGGTAAGCCCTTAGGAAATGGACATCCCTTGGCTGCAGTTGCTTGTACTCAAGATGTAGCAGATAAATTTGCCAATGGAATGGAGTACTTTAACACCTTTGGAGGCAATCCTGTTTCCTGTGCCATTGGTACGGCAGTACTCAAAACCATAAAAAAAGAAAACCTGCAGGAGAATGCATCCTTAATTGGTGAATTTCTAAAAAAAGAACTAAAAAAGATAGCCTTAGACTTTCCTATTATAGGAGATGTGCGTGGTGAAGGGCTCTTTTTAGGAATTGAATTGGTTGACTCAGATCTGCAGCCATTGCCAAGCCAAACGGAGTATTTGGCGAATCGAATGAAAGAGCATGGCATTTTGATGAGCACAGATGGGCCTGATCATAACGTATTAAAAATTAAGCCTCCTATGGTTTTTACAATGGAAAATGCCAAAGAGCTTCTTTTCTATCTTGATAAGATATTTGGAGAAGACTTTATGCGTTCCAACTAATTATTATAACCTTGAATTGTTTTTTGTTGGCTAAAATTGATACTAATTTGTAATTATTAAAATGGTGTATTTATGTAGAAGTACTCAAATGAATAGTATTTACTAAATAGCAATAAAACAATAGCATTTTTTTTGTTCAATTAGAATTTTATGGAAGAAGGAAATAATCAATTTATAACTCATAGGGTAGGCTTATTATTTGGGTTTGCTGGCATTTTGGGTAGTATAGCTTTGTTTACAGGCGATATGCTCATTTTTTACAGAGGTGATGAAACTAATATTTTCGCAAATATGGGGCTCGTTTCTGAAGCACGAATCACTGGAAGTGCCATTTGTGGTTTACTTGCTGGTTGGTTGTATACGCTAGGAGCAGGGCAGGTTTATTATGCTTTTCAACCAGCAAAAAGATGGGCTAGGTTGGGCGTTTTTTTCTCGTTCGCCTCAGTTATGATTCTTTATGGTGTTATCCATGGAGCCTATATCGCCATTGCAACATCTTCCGTTATAGCCAATCAACTTGGCCTTGATGTTGACTTAACCGTTAAATTGGCTGTTGATATAAATAATACAATGCGTTTACTAGCGTATCCGTTCTTTGCCGCGTTTACTATATTGTTTATTGTTTTTGTGTGGAAAAAAGCCACACTTTACCCACGTTGGGTTATTCTATTTAGTCCAGCTATCCCATTTTTATTTAGTGATTTAGTAGCTAATTCATTAGATGGGCGCTTTTTTACAATCATTGCAGGAGCATATTTAAATATTATGTTATTCTTATTTTTTGGAGCTAGCACAATTGCCTTGTGGAAAAAACAAAAAGAGAAGTAGAGTTTAATTTCAGGGTTGATGTTTATAAGGCATAAAAAAAGTGGAGTACTTAATAGAGTACTCCACTTTAGAATAATATTAAAAAATCTTTAATTTCCTGCCTTCTCTTTTAAGTCAGCTAAAGATGCATCTAAAAGCTCATCAATGATCTGGTTCGATTTGCTTACATAAGCATCGTGGTCAGCTGCTGCAGTATGTGTTACCGCGGTGGATTGCGAATCTGTAAAAACCACATTATAATAACCAGGGTTAGAACTTGCTTGCGTTACTTTTTTTGCAGTTCGTTCTTTAAACTTCGTATCAGCAAAAAACCCTTCAATTGAAATGTCTGATTTTATACTTGTTACCGCAATAGCTTGAGCGCTAATTCCTGGGCCTTTCCCTTGAATAAATGTTACTTTGGTGTATGCAGGCTGACCAAAGGCTGAACCATCGGAAGCTAAAGGCGCAATTCTAAAGTCAATGGTAGCTTTAACAGATGAACCGTTGAAGCTATAAGCTCCTCCACTTGTTTTCATTTTTATAGTTGGGAATGCGAAGGTTACTTTGGCTATAATTGCATCATCTAATTCTTTAGAAAGCTTCATTGAGTTATCTACAAATGTGCTTTTTTCTTTCCCTTTTTTAGAGGTCTTTTTTACATAGTACTCAAAATTATTAGGCGTTGCCATTAAGTAGCCATTCATCTGACCACTATTAATTGCGCCTCCTTTTTTACGATCCCAACCTTCATAATATTTAGATGTACCAGCAACGTCAGGAGAGATAATTTCATACCCTTGGGCTTTTATTTCATTTACAAACTTGGTATAAGCGTTGTCCATTATTCCAATAAAATCTTCAGAGTCAACACCATCTATGGCTACGGCCATATGTGTATAGGTATCGCTTGCATAAGAGCCACCTCCTGCTTGCCTGCCACCTTGAGAAGAAGCTTCGCCTTCTTTGGCTACTTCAGTATCCAGCAAATTGAGCGATATAGATTTTCTTAGGCGCTTTTTTAAGCTTTTTCTCTCCATAACCTCCTTTATGAGTTATGCCTTTTTCTCCAATTAATTGTGCTTCAGATCCGATAGTAAATAATACAGCTACTGCTAATAGAAATACTTTTTTCATATAAGTTGAGTTGAATTGTTTTAATCAAAGATCCCGAAGATAGATGGATTTATAAATACCATAAAATGCGGTTATTCACATCCGTACTAGTACGGATATAGGAGCAAAAGAAGGCTGCTTGTAAATATTCGTCCATTCATATCGTCATTATCGAGCGTTAGACTCGGTAATCTTTAGGCTCTCCCGAGCCCATTTATTATCCATTGTTGTCTTGGTTGGCTAACCTAGAAAGATTGTCTGGTCTTACGCCAGACAATCTATTTGCAGCTGTAATAATGGCCACTAAAAACTTCGTAGCAGCAACCTAGTGCTACGAGATATTAACTTTCGCCAAAAATTCTTTCAAAAGTTATTTCTACTTCCCATTTATCACAAAAGGAGCCCATATAACAGGCTTAGAAAATTGTGGGCCTGCCTTGCCGCTTTGCATATAACGCTTTGCATTATTTATTGCTTCTTCCACAGATTGCTTTTTAGTATAAAGGTTTTCGTACAACTGTGTCATTAGCAGCATAGTGCCCGCATCGCTCACTGGCCAAAGACTTAATAACGAATTGTTAGCGCCTGCTACTAGTAGAGCAGAATTTAATCCATTAACACCTTCGCCAGCATATACTTTTCCCAAAGCTGTTTCACAGGCGCTAAGCACTACTAAATCCGCATTTAGATCGAGTCTGGCAATTTCGTGTGCCAGTAAATAAGTATCTTCATTTTCATCACCATTTGGAGGTTGAGTCATCATAACTCCTGATAAATCAGGAATAAAATCCAAAGCAAAACCGTGGGTAGCAATGTGTACCCATTGGTATTGTTTAAGTTCCCCAGTCGAGTTAAGGTGCTTTATGTCAGACTCCTTCATTTGGTTACCTGTAAGCAAAGTAGCCTCTGGCACAATGGATTTTAGGTTATTTACTTCTTCTAATGTTCCCGGGAGATAATTAGCGCCATTAAATCCTAAAGCAGTTAATTCTGGTAATAAGTTATCGTTTTGCTTTACTTTATTACTAATGTCGTTCTTTAATTCTAAGATGGAAGTAGCTCCACGACTTTCTGCGGGTGCTTTGTCTGGTGATTTATAGGTGGCTCCACCCATGGCTAATAAAGGTTTACGACCATCTCCATAATTTCTATCTTGAATATTTGCCCAGATAGTGGCAGAAGGGATGTATTTAACATTATGGCTTTCAATCAAATATTTGCCATTAACATTCATAAAAGTTTCGAAGGGTAAATAGTTTAGGACACCTTCGCCACTTATGATAATGGTTTTCTTTCCTTCAATAATATCAGCTACAGGTTCAATTAAAAATCGATGCCATTGCTGCAAAAACTGATTTCGTAGGTTAGCACGGGCGTCATCATAAGATTGTAATAAACTAATAGTAAACTCGGTAAATGTGTTAAAATCTTTAGCTGTGAAAGCCGCTTCTTTAAAGGAGATTTTTGCTATTTGCCCATTTATAATTTCTTCATCCCATTGTATGGTTTGGCCGTTTATTTGAGAAGGCACCTTGTTTATTCTGTTGGTAAAGGCCTTTTGCATAATTAACCAGCTTTTTATAGGAAAATTATACCTGATCTCTGCAGAGTTTTTAGTGATGGCTGTAACCGCCATTTCACCACCACCAAATAAAGAATAATAGAGTAGCACCTCATCCTCTTTTAATTTGGCTTGGGCTTGGCTAAGCGAAACATGAGGTAAGTTGCTGTCAAACTTTTCTAGTAATAAACGACTACGATTCATATCTTGTACTTTAAACATAGCTGCTGCATCGTTTAACTTGGTATAGCTCATAATAAGACCGCTGTAACTGCTGCTGTGTTCGGTCATCATTAATAACTGCTGATCTGCCGTAAGCTTGCTTCTATATTTTTCTGATATGTTTATAGCTCTTCTAAAAGTGGCTGCTGCGCTTACATAGCTTTCAGAAGTGAACTGCATAAATCCTAAATTATTTGAAAGGGTTTGGGCTTCTAAATAATTCTCATTCTCAATTTGTTGTTTATACGTTTGCTCTAATAAAATAGTAGCTTGAACGTGTTGTCCTTTTTGCCAAAGTACAATGGCATAGTTTGCTTTAATTTCATCCATTAGGCTTTCATCGCCTGTATTTTGAGCTAATTTCCATGCTTGTTCTAAGTACAAAGCACCCATTGTTTTATCCTTGCCCATAATAAGTGGCCCACCCACTGCATTAAAAGCTACAGCCATCCAATAATCGGATTGAAGCCGTTCTGCTTCGTTAAGCAGCTTATTATAAGCTAACTGCGCAGAAGTTGCATCACCTGTTTTATTCGACATAGCTGCTACCCAATTAAGCAATGTGCACCGTAGTATAAGAGGAGTTTGCATAGGCTGTAAAGCCATTAATCCACGTTGGGCACTTAAAAGTGCTTTGTCAAATTCAAAATGTGCATCATCGTTGGTGGTTTTAATAATGTAGGCGGTGCCTTGTAAATAAGACATTGGCAGCTCGTTTTGATTTGCTTGGTCTAAAAAGATATTAGCTTCTTTTACAGCACCATTAAAATCATTAAACGCATAGTTTGTATTTGCTTTATTTAAAGCTATAAATGGGGTGATGTCTGGATTCTTGGGCGTTAACCCATTAAAATATTGGGTTACTTCCTGTATATCGTTGCAGGTTGAATTGTTCTGCCAGGCCTGAAAACATAAGTTCATTTGCTGAAAGTACCAAGGTGAGTTGGGGTAGAGTGCTGTAATTCTATTAACCATTTCCCTTAACTCTGTAAAATCGGTGTCTAAGAAATGAGCAAAGAAATCTATGTCTAAGAGAACATCTTTGTAGGCTTCTGGACTGTTTTGTAGCTGAAGAGAAAAATGCATATATCGTTCTGCTTTTGCTTTATCGCCTTTTAAATAGAAGATGTACGACTGCACGGCATAAGAAGCAAAATCAACCGGATTAATCATACTCGCGGTGCTGGTATAGGCTGCCGCCTCCTTCAAGTCATTTTTGGCAATTAGAGCCATTGCCTTAAACAAATAACCAGCATAATGGTCTGATTCTAAAGCGATTAATTCATCTGATTTACTAATCATTACCTCCAAATCCCTGCCTTCGTAGGCTGCGATTATTTCGGTGAATAAGGAATTGATGTCCTGGCTTTTAACAGAAGCACTGAGTAAAAGTAGAAGGGAGATTAGATAGATTACTTTTTTCATTGGAGAGCCTATTTAAGAGTATATATCTGCTTTAGTTGTTTGTAATTGTAGTTTAGTCGCAAGTTCCTGTTATTTTTTTCTTGCCTTTATAATCATTTACTTTTGAAGTGAATGATACCGTAAATATGAATTCATCTTTCTTACGTTTTAGTTTAAATGTTTCATGATACTGACCATCAGTTCTAGCAATTGTTTGGTCACTATTTAAAAACCTCTTTTTGCCTTCATAGGTAGATCTAATCAAGTCAAAGCTAAAAACAGCATCGTCTCCAAATTTTGTAATTACCAAATACATGAAAATGATATATTCTTTACCTTCGCAAACTACACCCACAGGATAATAGGTGATATCTTTATAAGATGCACCATGGTTTTCACTAAACCAAGGGTCTCTATTTAGTATTTCATTGCTTACAATCTGTTCTATATTAGGGGTATAACCATTGGGCAACATTGGAAAACTAGCTCTAAAACGCTCAAATTCGGATTTGGTTTGTGCATTTGCACTTAACAGTGAAATGCTTAAGAGAAGAAGTACAATTGATTTTTTCATTATGGAGTATTAGTGTTAATGTTTTTTTTGAATAGTAAATCAATGAACCAAATTAGTAGCCCATAAATTATTATCATAAAAGGGTAGGTTAAGGCAAGATAGAAATAGCCTGATCCGTAGAGTGTTCCTGCGTGTTCGCCAAGGAATATACTGGTGATATAATAATGTATAAAGCCAGACAGTGCAAAGAAGAGCGGCACTATAAAACTGCCTGCAACAACGGGAAAGGTAATTTTCGCGTTAATGTTTTTTACACGGTAGGAATACATCCAAAACAAATGCAGTGCAAAAAGCACAAAACCTAGAATATAAGTAAAATTTACGGTTCCTAGGTTAATTAAAAGTTTGGCCGCTCCATTTATTGGAGGGGAGTATGATATGTTAAGCACTTCAACTGGCATTTCTGCAAACTGCCATTGGGCTACGCCCGCCAAACTGCCCGAGTTTGATTCGCCTACATTTGTTTCAATGGCTTCCTCAAATTCGCTAGCATCAATAGTTAGATCGAGTGTGCCAAACGATTTCCAATACAAGGCAGGAGAGAGGGCATAGCGGAAGCTATAGTTTTTAACCAACCCATCTTGAGAAATAAACTGACTGGCTTTATAACTAATTTCTATAGTATGGGCTCCCGTTGCAATATCTGTTTCAAAATAAAGCATGTCTCTAAGCGTAACATAAAAATCTAAGTCTATCTGTTCTGAAGTACTATAATTATTGTTTTCGCCTTTACCAAAAATGCTTAAAAAGTCGCTAAACTTTGTGCCCTCAATAGACCCTAGTTCTTTTGGAATAGGAATTAAGAAGATCTCTTTACCATCAATTTTAACCGTAAAGTCACTGGCATAATCACTGGCAATAAAGAGCAGTGGAATTTGAAGTCCGTCTTTAGCCGAATATATATGGTATTTAATGGTGTAGGTAGCTGATTCAAAACCAGGATGAATTTTAATATGTAGCTCTTCGTTAGTAATATCGACAAACTCACTTAAAAATGGATTTCCAGATATTGTTTTAAACTGTTCTAGGTATTGAGGCTGTGCCATATTACCAATGGCTCCTTGGCTGACTGCCATTAATAGGAATAATACGAGGATTGATTTTAATCTATTCATTGCAGTTTCCTTCTACAGTCCATTGTTTTAACTCTCCATTATAAACCGTTTCATTCTGGCAATCGAACTTATAATTAACTCCATCTGTGCTTAGTTTAAACCAGCCTTTTACACTTACTTGGCCATTATCAATTTGACTATAGGCGGCAGTATTTTTCTCAATTAAATTGCCATAGGCATCAGTGATTAGGATAACAAAATCAATCTGCTCTAAGTAGGCACTACGCACATCTTTATTCATAATAAGAAATACATAACCTGCACTTCCTTTGGCTACCAAGCCAATAGCACTGTAATTACTAGATCTTGGAAAATAGTGATCAATCATTCGCAAACCAGAAATGTCTCTCCCTGTTAAGGTGTTATAATCTAGCGTATAGCCATTGGGTAATTGGCTAAAGTTGGCTCTGAATTCATCAAAATATTTAGCGTTTGCTAATCCAATTCTTCGTGCTAGTTCATTGCTGTGCTCTTCAACTTTAGCTAGGTACTCTTCCATTTTAGGAATTAATGATTCGTATGAGGTGCCCTTACTTAATTCTATGGCTTTTTTTAGCCCTTCTTTCATTGAGCCTTCTGCATTTTTCCAATTATCGTTTGATCCGTAATACAGTGTCTCATACCTGCTTGCATTATAATAAAACTCGTAGGCAGGGTGCAATTTGTCGCTTTGCTTTTTCTTTCGATTCTTAATGGCCCTTTCAAATTTATTTGCAGCTGATTTATAATCGAAATTGATAAAATCATCATAGCCCATTACGAATAAGGCTCCAGGACTTTTTTCTTCCCCTTTAGTTTCTAAGGCAAACGTTTTTTTTGCTGTTATTAGGGCTTTGTCAGTTTGATTATTGTCGAATTGGGCTTGTGCTAATTCACCATGAATATAAGAAACTCCAGGAAGGACCGCAGCTCCTTTTTCTAATAAAGCCAATGTTTCAGAGTCGTAGACTAATTTGCCTTGTTCATACCTAAACATATAAATATACCATTGTACAATTG
>Ga0256845_1002822_pt1 | contig 12218 bp, 9 predicted proteins | sample RiftiametaG_FD_189101 | JGI IMG/M metagenome (GOLD analysis project Ga0256845, IMG submission 189101) | Tube worm associated microbial communities from hydrothermal vent at the East Pacific Rise, Pacific Ocean - Riftia | ecosystem: Host-associated > Annelida > Integument > Unclassified ... | reverse complement strand
ATTCCACCTGCACAAAATTGGCATTCGTTCCCAACGGCGAAAAGAGATCGTGAAAACGCACATTTCGACCCAGCGCATCCACATCTACGGCACCCAAATCATCTACCCGCAAAACGGCGTGTTCCACCCCCGTATTTACAAAATCAAGCGGACGATCCAATCCAACATCTAAATCTAACTTCCAATCTTTTGGATCGGTTAGAAGCAACGTCACTTGATCCCCCTTCACTGTCGCCTCAATCTTTCCAGCACGCGTTTGAATCTGCATCTTTTCAGGAGCCGCTCCGATATCAAAAGCCAGCCGAGCAAAACAGCGTGCGCCATTCCCACACATATCCTGCTCCTGACCATCTGGATTAAAAAAACGCATTCGAACATCTGCGCTTTGAGACGGCTGAATAAGAATAATCCCATCGCAGCCCACGCCCGTTCGACGTCTCCCTATCTTTTCCAAAAACGATGCATCCGAAATTGGAAACGTCTCTTTACGATCATCCACCAGAATAAAATCGTTTCCCGCGCCGTGCATTTTTATAAACGGAATTTTTATCATCATTAGACCCTATTTTTAATACAAAGCGACTTAACGCTCTTCCTCTTCATCCGTCAACAACTACTCAGGAAAGAAATCCCCTAATTTTGATTTTGGCGTAGGACGATATATCGAAGACGTTGTTTTTCTATTTACACGAAAACAGTGCTCCATAAATTCAGACGAAGAAAAAACCTGCGCCCCCGAACTCTGAACCGTCGTTTGTTCAGCTCGATCAGACGTAACCACCAACACCTTTTCAGGATCGGGACACCGCTCCGCTAAACGTTCAATAACCGAGTCCGCCGTTAAATTTGACGGCGAAAAAATAACTTCAATAGCGCCTGTACTCAACGCAGAATCCTCGCCAGCCGATTGTCCATCAAAAACAACGATCGTATGTTTTGCCGTCTGAAACGCCATTTTTTCAATTCTACGCACCAAGCGATGACGAGCTTCTTGCAAATGGGTTGCACAGCACTCCACGAGATCGGGATCGGTGTGCAACAAATTGTACCCGTCGATAATAAGATAGTCGTAATTCATTCTTTTTCCCTATCGAATAAAAAGGTGCTTCCCTCTAATCACGACTCATAAAAATTTGCAAGATGTACCAGAAAAGCAACGCAACAGAAGCAAACAGTTGTAATGATGCGGCTACATATTGATCGGGCCGATAATGATGAATAATATTCGAGGTGTCGTACAAAATGGCGCCAGAAGCAACCAACACCATCACAAAAGAGAAGAGCAATCCAAGAGTAAACCCAAACAAAACCGAACAGACAATCACGCCCAAAGCAAGCGCCCCGCTAATCATTAAAATGCTACGCAAAAAAGAGAAATCCTTTCGAGTTACAAAAGCAACCAAGGTTAATCCACCAAAAAGCAGCAACGTCATAATTCCCGCCATCGGCAAAACATCGGAACTACTTTTATATGCTGCAAGCCAAAGAAGCGGGACAAAAATAACCGACTCCGCAATCACATAAAGCGTAAGCCCCACATACTGCGTTGTTTGCGATGCATTACTCATCGCCAAACGAGCCGCCATATTTCCGATTAAAATAAAACCACCCAAAATGGCCAACCACCCAAAACGCAAGCTCATCAAACGCAACATCATCTCCGCAATAGGAGAGTTAACCATATAAACCTCTAGACCCACAAATGCGAGAATAGCCACCGCTAAATGAGCATACGTACGCCGAATAAAAAGTGCGCGTTCATTCGCTGACGAGTCCGAAACCGTTAATTGTCGTGCATATTCATTCATCGTTTTCCTCCTTTAAATAAAGATACAATTTAACATAAAAAATGAGTACGGAGCGAGCTTTCATTTTTATTGATCTACAAAGTAAGTGCAGCGATGGCGGCTCCTGTGGCTGGAGAGTCGTTTTCTTGGATCGTTTGGATATGAAGTTTGCGAGCTTGAAGAAGGGGTGTCAAAAATGTTTGTGTTTTTGATGCTAGCTGATTTGTTTTGTAGTAGGTTGATCCGTCAATGTTTACACAGATGGGGTGGCTAGAGTCGGTTCCTGCTCCAGATTTTATAATGGCAGAAGCTAGATTTACTGCTGTTAATAAGGCGGCTCGTTCTACAATGTGTTCAAAAATGGTTTTTAAAATGTTGTGATCGGTGTCGGTGAAGAGATCTGAACCTAGGGGACCTGCATCGACTACATTGTTGCGGGATAAATTGTCGATGTAAATCGTCGATAGCGAGGTTTGTTCGTTAATATATGTTGTGGCTGATGTAGAAAAGATGTTTTTGCTGAGGAGTGCTTTTGCTGTTTGTAAAACAAGATCTCCAAGATACGCACCTGAAATGAGTTTTTCAAAAATATGTCGGCCTGGATGTTCGCTTTTTGCATCAAGGTCTTGGTCGAATCGAGTGGTTTTTAAGCAAGAAAATCCACCGGATTCTACGTTGATAATTTGTTTGCCTTGGGTGAGGTGAGGTAATTTTTTTATTTTTTTGTTTTGTTCGACGTAGGCAATGTTGGTTCCTGTTCCGAGAATGAAACCGATGTAAGAAGAGGCGTTAAAAGATTGTCCTTGAGCCAATCCTGCAAAGAGGGTTGCGACGGTGTCGTTTAGCAAAACAAGTGATCGATTTTTTATTCCTCGTTCTTCTAATTTTTTTTGTAAGCCTGCGCCTACTTCTTTTCCTACTAAATCTGGAATTTTTATCTCTTTGGTCCATGCTAAAAGTCGACCGTCATGATTTGGAAGGATTTCTGCAGGATAAGAGAAACAAAATCCGATGGAGGTAAAGCGATCGGAAAAGGGTTCTAATGCATCGACAAGAAGCGTGTAAAATTCATCAACTGAACAAATTTTATCTCGTCCGGGCATTGGTTGTTTTTCGAAATGGTGAAGCACCATTGATCCTTCTTTGGAGAAGGAAACCAACCCGACCCGCAGGTTGGTTCCGCCGGCATCAATGATGGCTACGGGCGAATCTACGGGAAGGGTTCCTTCGATTCCAAGATAGGCCGGAATCATTGCTAGGGAGCTTGGCTGACCATCAAGTCCTCGTTGCATTTCAAGGAGGAATTGATTTAAAAGGCTCTCGGCGTCGTATGCCTCCGCCGAGAGTCCGTTTTGTTTTAGCCAGTTCGCTAGATCCATTTTTATTCCTTATACTTGCAGTAACTCTGCATAGCTTGGAAGTGGCCACAAGTCAGCGGGAACCAATGCTTCGAGTGCGTCAACGGAAGCTCGCAACTTGCTCATTGCAGCTAATTGACCTGAGGGCGTTGTTTCGGCTTCAAGAGCAGCAATTTGTGCAATTACTTGTTCTAGTAAGCTCGACATTTCGCCGGCCATTCCTGCTACAGCGGGAACCATAGAATATTCAGCAATAGCTGTAACAGCTGCTGGAACAATCATGGAGCGTGCAATATCAACGGCAGAGCCTGCTTCGATGTCGATAAGCGTTTCGTAGGACTCTTTGTAGATGGTGTAGCGCGATGCCAATTCTTCGTTGCTTAGCACATTATATTTTGCAAAAAGGTCTTTTGCTTTTTGTGTGGTAAGAGCTTCAAGTGCTTCTTCGGTATTGATGAGGTTTGGTAGGCCGCGTTTTTTTGCTTCTTCGAGCCATTCGTCAGTATATCCATCACCATTGAAGAGGATGCGCTTGTGCTTAGTAATTAGTTCGGCCAACAGCTCTTGAAGGGCTGCGTTAAACTCTTTTCCTGCTTCTACTTCTGCTTCTAGGCGAGTGCAAATTTCATCAAAAGCTTCTGCAACGATTACGTTAAGTACCACATTTGATCCTGCAGGGCTTTGGTTGGAACCTACCGCACGAAACTCAAAACGGTTGCCTACAAAGGCAAATGGTGAGGTTCGGTTTCGGTCGGTATTTCCACGTGGCAATTCGGGAAGAAGGTCTACTCCTAGGTGAATAACGCCACCCTCTTTGGAGTGATCTGCTCCGCCGGCTTCGATCTGATTGATCACGTCGGTAAGTTGATCGCCCAAGAAAATAGAGACGACTGCTGGAGGGGCTTCGTTTGCACCCAAGCGATGATCATTTCCGGCTGTTGCAACGGAGGCACGCAAGAGATCGGCGTGGGTATCGACTGCTTTCATAAGCGCTACAATAATGGTCATGAATTTTGCATTTTCGTGAGGGTTATCGCCGGGTTTGCACCAGTTTTTGCCGTCTGGGCCTTTGATGCCCCAGTTGTTATGTTTGCCGGAACCATTTACACCAGCAAATGGTTTTTCGTGCAATAGTGCTACAAAACCATGTTTTTCGGCTGTGGTTCGGATGGCTTCCATGGTGATCATATTATGGTCAACTGCCACATTAAGGGTTTCAAAAACAGGAGCGATTTCGAATTGGGCAGGGCAGACTTCGTTGTGACGCGTTTTTGCGGGAACACCCAGTTTCCAAAGTTCGTTATCTAGATCGCCCATAAATGCTGCGACCCGATTTTTAATGGCGCCAAAATAGTGATCGTCCAACTGTTGGTTTTTACGGGAAGCGCGTCCGAAGAGGGTTCGTCCGGTTTGTTGTAAGTCGGGGCGTTGAGCGTATAGATCGGCATCAATCAGGAAATATTCTTGTTCTGAACCTAGGTTAGGTTTTGCCATGGTGTCGCCGCAATCAATTCCAAAGAGTTTACCCAAACGAACGGTTTGTTCGGAAAGCACTTTCATTGAGCGTAAAAGTGGTGTTTTTTTGTCGAGAGCTTCGCCATTATATCCGCAGAAGACGGTAGGGATGCAAAGAGTTGCAGCGCCGCAATCGCTATATTTAATAAAGGCTGGGCTTGTGGGATCCCATCCGGTGTAGCCGCGGGCTTCAAACGTTGCACGCAATCCGCCTGAAGGGAAGGAAGAGGCATCGGGTTCGCCTTGGATCAACTCTTCTCCCGAGAAATTGGTTACAATTCCGCCCTCGAAATCGGGGAAAATAAAGGAATCGTGTTTTTCAGCGGTTGCTCCTGTTAGAGGTTGGAACCAGTGTGTGTAGTGGGTTGCACCTTTTTCCATGGCCCATTCTTTCATGGCTTCTGCCACTTCATCTGCGATGCTTGCATCGAGAGCGGATCCGGTATCGATTGTCTTTTTTAACGACTCGAACGTAGAAGCCGACAGACATTTTTTCATTACAGGCAGACCAAATACATTGTCGCCAAAAGACTCGGTATTGTTTTTCATTACAGGTTTCTCCTTGCTGGTTACATGTCTCAAACAGAGTAGACATGAAGGTTAATACGATAAAATAGAAGGTGGTTTAAGCATTATTCGTGCACACCTTCTTGGGTGTTTTTTAACCCACTAAAACGGAATAGATTGCAGATTCTTCTTGTTTTCGTCAAATTTATTTTATTACATTTTTGTTACACACCACAGGCGGCGGGTACAAATTTGTTTCTTAGTTATCCTTTTCTTTTTCTAGTTCTGAAAGACGAGCCTCAAGCTGTTTGACGCGATCTTTAAGTTTGGGCAACAAGATCATATTGGCCATCGCTTTTTTCGCCAGCATATGAGGCATTGCAGGGGAGCCCATTACAAAATCTTTTTCTGGAATATCTTTCATTACGCCGGCTTGAGCTCCCACAATAGCACCGTCATGAATGGTTAAATGCCCTGATATTCCGCACTGACCTGCTAAAATGACATGAGAGCCAAGCGTTGAGCTTCCTGCGATTCCCACCTGACCACAAAGCACGGAGTCTTCGCCTACAATCACATTATGAGCAATATGCACCAAATTATCGATTTTTGTTCCCTTTCCGATTTTTGTTTTTCCGAAGCGAGCACGATCGATGGTAACGTTTGCGCCTACTTCCACATCGTCTTCCAAAACCACGATTCCGAGTTGGGGGATTTTTGTTCGCGTTCCATCTTTTTGGACGGCATAACCAAATCCATCCGATCCGATTACGGCTCCGTTGTGAATAATCACACGATTTCCAATTTGAGCAAATTCACGTACCGACACCAATGGATAAAAGAAGCAGTTTTCACCAACGGTTGTTTTATAGGCCAAATGACACTGAGCAGAAATCACGGAGTTGTTGCCAATCACCACGCCTGCTTCGATTACACAATGTGCACCCACGCTTACGCCTTCGCCCAGCGTAGCTGACGCATCGACCACCGCAGTTGGGTGAACTCCTTGAGGAGGCGTAGGCGGAGCTTCATAAAAAAGTTCTCCTGCCAACGCAAATGCTTGATCGGAATTTTCAACACGAATCAATGCGCATGGAGCGGAACTCTCCCAAGAGATGGGGACAATAATGGCTGATGCCTTTGTCTCGGCCACATGAGCGACATATTTGGGATTCGATAAAAAAGTGACATCGCCTTCGCCCGCCTCTTTTAGACCTGCCACCGCACGAATTTCGATTTCGGCATCGCCTTCCAAAGCACCGCCCAACTTTTTTGCTAAATCAACCAATTTCATTATATTGCCTCTTAATTTTCCTTCTTTTTATTCTTATTTTCCTCGTTTAACCGAGCCAGCACTTCGTCCGTAATATTGTTTTTATTGTCCACATACAGCACCAGCAACGTTCCTGTAGCTCCTTTTGCTGAAGAGTCAATAACAGCGGTATAGCCTTGCTCTTTTGCGTACTCATTAATCTTCGCCGTAATTTCATCAAACAACTTACGAATCATCCGTTGTTTTTGCTGATTTAACTGCTCGGTACGAAGTTTTTGATAATTGGTCATCTCTTGATTCAGTTTCTGCAACTCCACCAACTTTGTTTCCATCTGTTGAATTTTATTTTCACGAATCTCTTTGCTGAGTTTTTTATTTCTAGAGTCCACCCGCAACAGCTCGACCTCTTCACGCTTTTTCTTAATCTGCTGCGCCATGGTATCGGTTTCCAGTTTAATATCGGCATCTTGCTGGCGAAGTTGATCTTGTGCTAAGAGCGTTTTATAAAACCGTTTAAACACCTCTTGCATATCCACAAAAGCAAACTCACCTGAGGGTCCAGCCCAAACACTCGAAGCAAAAACGCCCGAGACAAACAACAAAACAAAAACAAACTTTTTCATGATACAAACCTCTCCTTTAAATAAACTTCATCCTATTTAATCACGGAACCAAAGACAACCAAATACTGTTTAGCTTTTCTTTTACCCGAGTTGATTCGGTCGAGGTGGAATTTCTCGAATATGCAACGGTAACGTTGCTTCGTTTTTTCCATCTACAAAAAGATTAATTTGATAATCGGCAAACGCATCAAATTTTATTCCTTGGAAATTAAGAATCAAATTAACGGCAACCGAATCAATATCGACGCCCATTCTGGGGTGAACCTCACCTTCCATTGCTTGAAAAACTGGTCGACCGTCTGGGTCAACAAGTTGTAAGCCAATCTTATGCTGACCTTCCTCCATTTTATCAAAGCGCAACCGCAACGCAACGGCACAAGCCGGATGAATAACCGGCAGTTTTTTTGCATAGATTTGGTCAAAGGTTCCCAAGATATTTAGCTTTCCCTGACTATCGGTTGCTGCATCGCACAAAACAAAAACTTCTACTTTCATTTTAAATCTCCTTTCAAAATACAACTCAAATTCTCTACACTGTTTAAAACAAAATTAAACGAGAGAAAAATCATATAAGGAAGACACTATGAAAACAAGCAACCGTTTCACCCAAAGATGCATACTCACAGCAATGACCCTGTTTTTAACCTGCACGGTTTGGGGAAAGAGCACACTTTGGAAGGTCACCTCCAAAACAGGAACGCTTTATTTGCAAGGCTCTGTACATATGCTTAAAGCCGAAGATTATCCGCTGGACCCTGCAATCGAAAAAGCATTCGCAAAAAGTTCAACCGTCTTTTTTGAAGTTGATCTTGGAAAAATGAACCAACTAGCTACCCAAAAACTACTCCTTCAAAAAGCGTTGCTTCAAAAAGACAAAACCCTTGAAGGTTCCCTTGATGCCAAAACATTTGCTCGATTAGAAAAAGTCTGTCAAAAAGCCGGCTTTCCTCTCAAACAAATGAGTTCATTCAAACCGTGGTTTGTTGTGGTAGGCCTTACAATTATTGAGATACAAAAACTCGGCTTTTCCCCTGAAAAAGGTCTAGACAACTACTTCTACAAAAAAGCGCTTACCGCCAAAAAGAAAATCATCCCCCTCGAAACTATAGCGTTCCAGTTAAATCTTTTTGACAACCTCTCGAAACAAAACCCAAACGATTTTGTAAACTATTCGCTCGACGATTTAAAGCAACTGTCCACCGACATGCAAATTATTCGAACAGCGTGGAAAACTGGCGATGTTAAAAAACTTGAAAAGCTCGTTAACGAAAACATTAATCGATACCAAGACCTGAAAAAAACCTTCCTTACCGACCGAAACAAACGATGGAAAAAGGCACTGATTAAGCAACTGAAAACATCCGAAACCGCCATCGTAATTGTAGGTTCAGCACACCTTTTAGGAAAGGAAGGTTTGGTTGAATTACTTCGTGCTCAGGGCTATACCATCGAACAACTCTAAAAAAAACAAGGGCTATTTTTATGAAGAAAACGCACGTTTTTGCAGGCGCACTTTGCTTGCTGATTTTAACCACCCTTTCGCTACAAGCCGTCTCCCTTGGAAAAATTAACGGAGTCGTTTATCGCACTGGAAAATGGAACAAAAAGTGGGGTGATCAACGCATTTTAATTGAAGTTAAACAACCGAACCAAAAAGCGGTTCGTGCCCGCATTGAATGGCGAAAAGAGTCTAAAGACACCCATCCGTATGAGATACAAATCCTCGATTCTAAACAGCACATCATACAAAACAGAACCGTTTTAAGTCGATCGTCCTCCACGCTCGATCTCCTCTTTGAACCCACAACTGGAGCCGGCATATATACCCTCTACTATTGGATTCCAGACCCCGAACGAACCAAAGGGTTTGGTCCAAAATCCTTCCCTCAAACCTACTACAAAATGTACACCGAAACCGCCAATAAAATGTGGCTCTCCTCGGCGAAAAAACACCCCCTCGAATCCGCAAAAGTCATCGCATTCGAATCGCTTGAACGACCCGGTCCCGAAAAACTACGCGGATTCAACAGTTTTTATCCCATGGAAGTGGCTCTTACACCAAAAGAGCTACAGACCTTAAAAAACAGCAACCAAGGTCAACCCTTTGTCTTGTTTCCAGAAGACCGAAATCACTCCATTCGAATGACCGACGATCTACCCTTTCGTTGGCTAAAAAAACCAGCCACCACATTTGTGGTAGATGCTGCAAAAGGACAATACGCCACCTATCAAATTGGAGTTTGGGCATTAAGCAATATTTCCGACTTGCACGTACACTTTAGCGATTTAAAGGGAGCCGGCGGTGTGATTCCAAAAGATAAAATGACCTGTTTTAATCTGGGTGGCATCGATTGGGAAGGGCACTCTTTTACAAAAAAACTGAGTGTTAAAAAGGGGAAAATTCAACCCCTTTGGTGTGGAATTGACCTTCCGCAAAATCTTCCTCAAGGAACCTACGAAGGGCACGTCGAGGTAAGTGCCAACAACGCAACCTTAAAACAATCGTTTCAACTTCGCCTTCAAATAAGCGCAAAAACCATTCCTAACCGAGGCGATAACGACCCCTGGAACTTTTCCCACTTACGTTGGCTTAATTCAACCATCGGTCTAGACGATAAGCCCGTTGCCCCCTACATTCCCATCGAAAAAAAATCAGAAAACACCTTCACCATTTTAGGTCGAAAAATAACGCTCAGTCCGCAAGGTCTTCCCGCACAAGCAACAAGCTATATTTCCATGGAAGAGATCAAAAAACAAGGACGAGATATTTTAGCACGTCCCATCACTTTTCAGGTTGAAACCACAACAGGGATCAAACACTTCAAAATGCAACCCCTCACCTTCTTAAAAGAGACCGCCGGAAAAATTGTTTTTCAAACCACAGGACAAGCCGAACCCAACCTCTTGCTCACCTGCAAAGGAACGCTAGAAAGCGACGGCTACATGCGCTACGCCCTAACTTTACAATCAAAAAAAACCATCCACCTTAAAGATGTTGCTCTCATTATTCCCTTCAAAAAAGAGGTCGCAAAATATGCGATGGGCAAATTTGGAACCTCTGGAAAAATGCCCCCAGATAGGTCTGTTCCCATTGAAGGCGGATTAATGTACAACGTCGTCTGGGGCGGCGATTACAACGCCGGAATAGGATGCTGGCTTAAAAACCAAAACGACGAATGGAACGCCGACAACGCCAGCAAAATGGACGAACCCACACTAAAAGCCTGGACCAGCGGAAAAAATGGAACTTACCGCTTAACCCGAAACAGAAACGCCATTCAATATGAAATCCACACCGGAGCCCGACCACTAAATCCCTCCGACCCACTACGCCTCGACTTTGCTCTAATGATTACCCCCTTTAAACCCCTCACCTCTTTTCGATGGGCCAAAATATATCATCCTCGATATGGAACTATGCCCGACAAAAGAGGAGCATCCGCCACCTTCATCGACCTCCACCACGCCAGCAAATTTAATCCCTACATCAACTATCCCTTCATCGCAAACCAAGCCCTAAAAACAAAAATCGACGCCTATCACGCCGAAGGCAAAAAAGTTCGTATCTACTACACCATCCGCGAACTCTCCATATTAGCCGTCGAACTTTGGATGATGCGTAGCCTTGGCGACGAAATCTTCGTGCAAGACGGCGGCTATTTAGGCTCCCTAAAAATCCCCCACAAACAGATCAAAAACTTTGGCAAAAACCGTTTTGTGCGAAGCGGGTATTCCTGGTTGTGTGAACATCTAATCGACAATTACCGCGTGCGATGGCACTGCCGAATCCGAAACGAAATCGACGCATCAATCGCAATGCAAGGTCTCTCCAGATGGCACAACTACTATCTTGAAGGACTAAAATGGTTGATCCAAAATGTTGGCATCGATGGACTCTATCTCGACGGAATTGGCTACGACCGCGAAATTATGAAACGCGTACGCAAAACCATGGTCGAAGCAGGAAATCCCTGCACAATCGATTTCCACGGAGCCGTTCACTTTGCCTGGCTCACACATGCCCCCTTTGTCGATAGCCTTTGGTACGGTGAAGGTGCCAAATACCACGCCGGTCCCGACTACTGGTTAATCGAAGTTTCCGGTATTCCATTTGGCCTCAGCGGAGGCATCCTCTCGGGCGACAAGAACAAAAAAGCCGATCCCATTCGCGGAATGATTTTTGGCTGCGCACGGCGAATTGGTTGGAGCGGCTCATACAACTCTACCCATCTTTGGAAACTTTGGGACCGCTTTAAAATCGCTGAATCCAAACACCTCGGTTACTGGGATCCCGCTTGCCCCATCCACCCCTCCAACCCCAAAATAAAAGCAAGTCTCTTCCTCAAAAAAACAGAAGCACTTCTTGTACTGGCAAGCTGGTCGAACAAAGAAGAAAATACAACGCTAAAAATAGACTGGAACGCCCTCGGATTCAACCCTGCAACCATAAAAGTCGCCCTTCCAGAAATTGAAAAAATCCAAAAAGGACGCCCACAAATAAATCTAAAAACCACTCTTAAAATCCCTGCAAACAAAGGCCTCATCATCTGGATTAAAAACAAATAACCCTCTCAGAAAAACCCAATTAAAAGAGATTGGAAATGGCGAGCACATCTTTTTTTATCTGGTTTTTCAACACTTCTGGACTTTGAAAGGTTTGATCTTCTCGAATATATTCAAGGTAAGAAACCTCAACAACTTTTCCATACAGATCTATGTTGTGCTGATTAAGCAAATGAACTTCGAGTTGGGGGGGGGCGTCGGAATGAAAGGTTGCTCGTTTGCCTAGATAGGCTGCAGCTGGATATTTTTTAGAACCCAAACGAAGATGTGCCGCATAAATTCCACGAGGTGGAAGAAGTTCATTTTCTGGATGAATATTAGCCGTTGGAAACCCGAGTGTTCGACCAATTTTTTCGCCATGAACAACCTTTCCGATGGTGCTAGGTTCGCAAGCTAACATTTTTGTAAGGGCTTTAATCTGACCAAGTTCAAAGGCTTGACGAATACGCGTACTGGAGACCCTCTTATTTTCCCAACAGACGGCTGGATGAGCAGAAAAGAAGAGGTGTTGCTGTTTACAAAAGGTGCTTAAAAGATCTGTAGTTCCTGATCGATTTTTTCCAAAGGTCCAGTTTTCGCCCACAAAAACACC